>Ga0180434_10001182_pt1 | contig 37865 bp, 32 predicted proteins | sample SS_ome_7_FD_132453 | JGI IMG/M metagenome (GOLD analysis project Ga0180434, IMG submission 132453) | Hypersaline lake sediment archaeal communities from the Salton Sea, California, USA - SS_1_D_2 metaG | ecosystem: Environmental > Aquatic > Non-marine Saline and Alkaline > Hypersaline >... | reverse complement strand
ATCCACTACGACGGGGGGTCGATCCTCGGCTCGTCGCGCGGCCCGCAGGCTCCGGCTGTGATCGTCGATCAGCTGCAGCGCCTCGGCATCCGCCTGCTCCTCATTATCGGAGGGGACGGCAGCATGCGCGCGGCCCACGCGGTGCACGAGGAGGTTTGCCGCCGCGACGCGCGGATCGCGATCGTCGGCGTGCCGAAGAGCATCGACAACGACGTCCCGCTGGTCGACAAGACGTTCGGGTACGAGACGGCGTTCTCGATCGCCGTCGAATCGATCCGTGCTGCGCACACCGAGGCGGCCGCATACCGAAACGGGGTCGGGCTCGTCCGGCTGATGGGAAGGCATTCGGGGTTCATCGCGGCCAGCGCCGCCGTCGCCGCGGCCGATGCGGACTTCGTGGTGATCCCGGAGGTTCCGCTCGTTCTCGACGGAGCGGGCGGATTCCTCGAGTCGCTGGCGGCACGCCTCCGGTCGAACGGCCATGTCGTCGTGGTGGTGGCCGAGGGGACCGGCCAGGACGTCCTGCGCACCGGCGACACGCCGGCCGAGCGGGACGAATCCGGGAATGTCCGTCTGCTCGACATCGGAAGCTATCTGAAGCGGCGGATCGATGGAGTGCTCCTCGAACGGGGGATCCATCACACGGTCAAGTACATCGATCCGAGCTACCTGATTCGGAGCGCCCCCGCAAACCCGAGCGATTCGCTCTACTCGTCGGAACTGGCGCGTAACGCGGTACATGCCGGGATGGCCGGGCGAACCGGGCTGCTCATCGGGTACTGGAACGGGGAGTACACCCACGTGCCGCTTCGTGAGGTCATCGCCCGGCGCAAGGAGGTCGATCTGGAGGGCGATCTGTGGCACGCGGTCCTCGAGACGACCGGACAGACGGCGCTATGGGGGGAGGGGGGAACGGGATGAGGGACCATCCGGACGAGCGTCCGGGGACGATGGTCGTCTCGGACCGGATGCAGACGGGATACCGCTACGAGCTGACCGAGCCGGCCGGAGCCCACTTCGATCCCGCATTTCGTCCTCAACTGACGCCCAGGGAGATGCTCGAGCTCGGCGTGTTCGGCGGCAAGTACATGACCGACTGCCGGGACGAGTTTCCGGACGCATGGTTCGAACGCGCGCGACTGTCGCCGGAGCGCCGCGATCCGGCGCTCAACTTCTTCGGGGTCGATGCATCGAAGCCGCTGTCCCATTGGCGGGCGAAGGGCTGGATCCACCCGGACGATCCCCGAGGCTGGTTCCAGTGGTACTGCCGCTACTACCTGGGGCGACGCGTCCTGGACGACGCACGCCAAATCAGGCGATGGAAGGCGATGGCCCGTCACGTCGCGCAGGTTCGAAGGCATTGCATGCCCGGCGATCTCGACTGCCGGCCGAGGCAGCGCCAGGCACTCCTTCATTGGGCGTACGACAGCCGGGGGATCTAGCAGCGCGGAGGCCACGCCGCGCTCAGTCCGCGGACCGACCCTTTCCCGAGTCGAGGACCGAGACGAGCTCCTCCGGGAACGGCTCGAAGTAGACCTGATCGCGAAGGTAGTCCACCCCGAATCGGACGATCCACGAGCGCACGAGGCTCGTCGGGACGCTGAGCGGGACGCGGCGGTCGCGATACCGCTCGAGCGTCCGGAGGAAGAACGCCTTCTCATCGGATGTCAGGCGGTCGGAGACATAGCCGAAGCCGTGCTGAAGCACGTTGATCGCGCTGGTCCGTCGGGGCGGACGGGCCAGCGCCGCGTGCAGGCCGTGCCGATAGGCGGAGACGACCTCCTCGAGCGGGAGACGCTCCGCGTTCGCGACGATCCGCCCCAACCGTCGCATCGCCGTCTGGTTGTAGGCCATCAACAGGAACTTGCTTCGCGTGTGGAAGACGACGAGCTCCACGGTCTTCCCCGACGCGACGGCCGTGCGGAACCGGGCGAGGGCGAACAGCTTGGTCAGGAAATGCTGGCGGATGTCGAAGTTCTGCAAGCGGCCCTCGTCCTCCACCGCGAGCGGGCCGAACCGCGCCATGACCCGCTCACCGAACGCCCCTGCCCCCTTACGATGACCCGCGCTCGGCGCCCGGCTGTTGTAGACCCGAACCTGGCTCAGCCCACAGGAAGGGGATCGGTACTTCAGGAGGAACCCGTCGACGTCGGTGAGTCCGTCGAGGAACGCCGCCGTGAAGTTCTCCATCTCCGCAGTGACATCGCGGCCCGTCTCCGGCTGTAGCAGGAGGAGCCGCCCGTCCTCCTCGACCAGGCGGATCGGCTTGCGCGGGATGCCGAGACCGATGGCCACCTCGGGACACACGGTAATCGGCTCCACGAACGGCACGATCGACTCGATGACGCTGTCGTGAATCGCCTGCCCGTTGTACCGACAGGCGTCGAACCCGAGACAGCGGCTGAAGACGACGCGCGGTACGATCGGATCCGTCATCCGAACCCCCTCCTTCGTGTCGCGGTCACTGTATCGTCGGAGAGGACAACCGACGAGAGCTGATGCGCAGACCCCCTCGTTACTGGTAGTGGACCCGCTTCTGGGTCACCGTCATCTGGAAGATGGTGAACGCGAAGATGATGCCGAACAGGACGACCGACGCGGCGGCCGCCAATCCGAGCCGCATGCTTCCATTCCCGACCCGGCCGCTCATGCGAAGGATGTAGAAGACCAGGGTCTCGGCGCTCTTCAGTGGGCCGGGGGTCCCGGCGAACAGGACGTAGACCTCTGTGAACACCTTGAACGACCCGATCAGGGACATGACGAACACGAAGAAGATCTGAGGCGTGAGCAGCGGGACCGTGATCTTGCGCCACGTTTGGAACCCGGAGGCCCCATCGACTCTGGCGGCGTCATAGAACTGCTTCTCGATGTTCTGCATTCCCGCGAGTAGGATGATCGCGTTGTATCCGACGTATCGCCAAACGCTCATGATGATCACGGCGGGAAGCGCGTAATGGGGGTCTCGCAGCCACTCGATCAGGTTGATGTGGATGAACGGGATCTTGTCGAAGAGCGACAGGAAGTAGTTCAGGAGCCCGTAGTCGGCGTTGTACATCCACCGCCAGACCATGATCGCGCACCCGACCAGCAGAAGCACATACAACACGACTCGGTAGAAACGCTGTTGTGTGGCGTACTGACGACCTGTGCGGACTGCCTCCAACGATCCCCCCTAGGTCCCTACTGGTCGAGAAGTGGGCTCTCAGTATACCGGTGGGTTCCGGTCGAGGCAAAAGCGTTGTCCGTTGGCGCCTGACTCACCCAAACCGCCTTCCTCTCTGCAGATCCACTCCCAGTGAGAACCGATCAACGCCGAGGGGATGCCATCGGAACAACCCAGAAACGGGATGACGTCAATCGGCGAGTACGCGAAGCAGAAGCCAGACGGCCGCGACCATCCCGATCGCGACGAGGAGAGCCGACCGCCAACCCGTCGAGCCTCCGGTTGGAGCCCCCTCGTCGGGTAGGGCGAACGCATCGAGAACTCCTCCCGTCGGAACCAGCGCGTCGTCCGGCTTCGGCTCGGCGACGGAGATCGTCTCGACGTAGATTCGATCGGGTGTGGTCTAGACGCGCGTGTAAAAGTAGTGCCGTTCGGCCAGGACGAGCGAACCCTCGACCCGTTCGGGCCGCGCCTCGCTTGGGTCGGCGCCTCCACCACCGACGACGAGGTAGGTCACGCCGTCGCGGGCGACGCGTTCGTATAGGTGACAGTGACCGTTGAAGACGATGTCCACCCCCGTCTCGACGAAGATCGGATGGTAGATCGTGTCCAGGAAGTACCCGTCGGTATGGTACGCGTCGGACGAGAAGACGGGGTGGTGGAAGAGGACGAACTTGTGCGGCTCGGGGCCGGAGAGGTGTGCCCGCGCCCAGTCCTGCTGTGCGAGGTAGTCCGCTGCCTTCGTCACGTTTGTGTCGAGTCCGACGACCACCACGTCGCCCCAGTGGAGCGCCCACCAACGTTCCTCGTACAGCCCTCCGCCGGGCGGATGGCAGAACGTCTCGTAGTACGAGCGGTGGTTCTTTTCATGATTGCCGAGAACCGGGATGAACGGGGCGTGCAACAGCATACCGTCGAAGGAGGAGAACCAATGATCCCAGTACGGCCTGGACGGGCTTTCGACAACGTCGCCGGCGTGGAGGACAAACTGGAACGGAGTCGGATCGGATGCGATGGCGTCTCCGACTAGCTCCAGAGGGTTCGTCGTCTCCGTCTGCCACTGCGTATCGGCCAGCACGGCGAACGAGACCGACGTCCCGGGGTCGGGAGCGGTGTAGAAAGAGCCTACCGCACTGGCGACCTCGCCTTCGTCTTCTTCCAGGACCACACGGTAGACGTACTCGGCGGCCGGCTGGAGCTCCGCGAGCATGGTGTGGGTCGTGTTGTCGCCTTCCTCGCGGGGGACGGGGACGAAGACGACCTCGGACAGCGCGCCGGTTGCCTCGAAGTCGCCTCGCGGGCCGTACTCGACCCGAGCGGGGACAGGTTCGTCGGTCTCCCAACTGATCACGGCCGAGTCGGCAGACGGCGCGCCCGAATACGGCCCGTGGACGAACGCCGCGGCAAAGACTGTCCACCCCACGAGCAAGGTCAACACAACGGCGATGGACGTCGGCACATGAGCGGCTTTCATGACGGGAGCATAGTCGAGCCCGGCGGACCGAATCAAGAAAGGCGTCCTCGCGTCGACCCATTGGGATGGGACCGCCTCATCCGGATAATGTCTCGAAGCGTGAGAGGAGGTCGCCGATGGGCGAAAGCGGAAGCGGCACCGTTCGAATCCTCCTGATCGAAGACAACCGGGATGACGTCCGCCTCGTGTCCAGAAGCCTGCAATCTGATCCTCATCTCTTCTCCATTCAATCCGTCGATCGCGTCTCCAACAGCCTTTCCCTCCTCGATGCAAGAGGGGTGGATCTGATCCTTCTCGACCCCGGACTGCTCGATCGCCGGGGACCGGAGAGCTTCCACCGGTCGCGGGCGCACGCGGCCGATGTCCCGATCATCATCCTGACCGGGGATCCCGTTGCTGGTCAGGAGGTTCCGCGAATGCTTGTCCGAGGAGAGCGACGGCGCGGACGCGACGAGGGGGCTTTCGGTATCGATTGGCGTTGCACCGTTCGATCCGAAGTCGGCGCCGACCCTCGAGCAGCTGATAAGCTGGGCGGACGAGGCCATGTACGGGGAGAAGCGGGCCGGCCCCCACGCGGAGCAAGCGAGCCTCGACGGGCAGGAAGGCAACAGCCGGAACGATCGCGAGGGCTGAGCAATTGCGGATTCTCCTGATTGAGGGCAACGCCGAGCAGACGGCGGCGATCCGGAAGAAGCTGAGCGCCTGCCTAGCGCCGGAGGACGAGGTGGTTGCGGTTGGGAGCGTGTCCGAGGCTCGAGCGGCCTCGTCGAACGACGGCTGGGACGTGGTGCTTCTGGTCACCGATTCGATCGACGTCACGGCCCAGCGAAGCGCGCTCGAGCAGGTCGAGGAGTCGGAACGCCGGTATCGCGAGATGGTAGAACTCTCTCCGGTGGGGAGCGTCACCGTCGATCTCCGAGGGACGATCACCTCGTGCAATCGGGCGTTCGCGGAGATGACCGGCTACGGGAGCGATGAACTCGTGGGACGGCACTTCTCGAAGCTACCGCCCATCCGACGACAGGATCTCCCGAAGTACTTCCGGTTGTTCGGCCAGGTCATGACCGGGGAGCCTCCGAAACCGTTTGAAGCCACATGGAGGAGAAAGAGCGGAGTCCCTCGGCACGGACAGGTCCGAGTTTCGCTGATGAAGCGGGACGAGAAGGTGAAGGGGATCCAGGTGACCATACGCGACGTCACGGAGCGAGTGGTCGTGGAATCCGAGTTGAGGGAGAGCGAAGCGCGCTACGGTCCCTGGTCGAGAACGCCATCCTGGGGATCTACCAGACGACTCCGGATGGGAGGATCCTCGCGGCGAACCCCGCGTTGGTGGAGATGCTCGGATACGCGTCGTTCGAGGAGCTGGCGGAGCGAAACCTGGAGGAGGAGGGGTACGAGCCCGAGACGCCGCGGCGGGAGTTCAAGGCGAAGCTCGAGGAGCTCGGGAGCGTGTCCGGCCGGGAGTCCGCTTGGACGCGTCGGGACGGATCGGTCCTCTACATCCGTGAGAACGCCCGCGCCGTACGCGACGAGAGCGGCTGCGTCGTCCGCTACGAAGGGACGATCGAGGACATCACCGACCGGAAGGTGGCCGAGCAGGAGGCGGAGGCGCTGCGCGCGCAGCTTGAATTGACGCAGTACTCGATCGACTCGACCGACGCGGTGGTCCTGTGGGCCCTGCCGGACGGTCGGCTGATCTACGTCAACGAAGCCGCTTGCCGGATGCTCGGGTATGAGCGGGACGAGCTGCTGGACATGGCGGTGTGGGACATCGACGCGGACTACCCGAAGGAACGTCGGCACGACGCGTGGGAGGAACTGAAACAGGTCGGTAGCGAGGTCTCCGAGAGCCGGTTCCGGACCAAGGACCGCCGGACGTTCCCCGTCGAGATCACGGCGCAGCACCTGGAGTTCCGCGGGCGGGAGTTGGAATTCGCGGTGGCGTTCGATACGTCGGAGCGAAAGCGTCTGGAGGCACAGCTACGGCAGAGCCAGCGGCTCGAATCGATTGGGACGCTCGCCAGCGGGGTCGCCCATGAGGTCAACAACCCGCTCACTGGGATCATCAACTACGCCCAGCTGATCGCCGAGCGGATCGAGGCCCCGAAGCTGAAGGAATACGCGAGCGGGATTGTGGAGGAGGGGGAGCGGGTGGCGAGGATCGTCCGGAATCTCCTCTCGTTCTCCCGACGGGAGAACGAGCCGCACAGGCCGGCCCGGATGGTCGACATTGTGGACGCGTCGCTGTCCCTCTGCGCTGCGCTTCTCCGCCGCGACGGGATCGAGATCGACATCGATGTGCCGGAGAACCTTCCGCAGATCCGCTGTCGCAGTCAGGAAATCCAGCAGGTGGTCATCAATCTGCTGACCAACGCTCGGGATTCCTTGGGCCTCCGATCTCCGGCGCGCGACGGGGCCAAGCGGATCGATATCCGAGCCCGCCCGCTCGAAGAGGAGGGGGCATGGGTCCGGCTGACGGTTGAGGACAACGGCCCGGGGATCCCCCCGGAGGTCATCGGTCAGGTCTTCGATCCATTCTTCACCACGAAGCCCCGCGATCAAGGGACCGGTCTCGGCTTGTCGATCAGCTACGGCCTCGTACGGGATCACGGCGGTCGGATGCGCGTCGAGAGCACCCCGGGCGAGATGACCCGGTTCTCGGTCGACCTTCCGCAGGACGGTGCTTAGATATCGCTCGCGACCGTGTATCGCCCCTCGCATCACCTGTGTGCACGTCCTATTGCGAAGGGGGGCATGCCGCCCCTCGCATCACATGTGTGCACGTCCTATACTCCGCGGACGAGGGACAGGCTGGAGGTTCGATGCGTAACCCGCTGCAGGTCGCGCTGGATTTCGCCGTGGCCCGATCGCAGGAGGCCGAGGCGTTGTTCAAGGAGTGGGCCCCGAGGGTTCGTGACCCCGAGGTCCAGGCGCTGTTCGCCCAGCTCGCCGCGGGGGAGCGCGGCCGCGTCGAGATGCTCTCTCGGATGATCCCAGAGGAGCTGGCCCCGCCCGGAGGCGAGACATTCGGCCTGACGGACCTGCTCGTCCACCCGAAGACCGTTCGCCATCCGACGCTGGAGAAGACGGTCCGCCTTGCGATCCGCCACAAGGAGGTTAGCGCGTCGCTGTACGAGCGGATCGCCGGCTTCGATGGGGAAGCCTGCTCGTTCTTCCGTGCGATGGCGGATGCGGACCGGCGTGCGATGAGGGCTCTGGAGGCGTACGCGGACCGGCTGACGGAGGGGGAGGCTTCCCTGACGCCTCCGCAGTAGGCCATCTGTCTCATGAATCATCCGCCCTTGTGTCGTCCCTCCGCGGCCGGCGGTCCGGGGGCGCCCACGGAGCAAACGTCCCCTCTTCGACCGACGTCCGCCCTCGGCCGTCGGCCTCTCGTCCTGTACGGTGCAGATTGCACGATCAAACGAATACGACGCCTCCTTGACTCTGGAGGGAGGGGCGCGAAACGAGAGCCGTTCCCCTCCCTCCTTCTCCGTTGGAGAGGCAGTCGCTTCCCCGCCTGGGTACACTCCGTGCCGGGTGAAATGATGAGAGGGGTTCTCGTTGCAGCGATCGCGACTCTGGCTGTCGTGCTGGTGTCTTGCGACCGCTCCGCTTCGATCGACTTCTCCGATTCCGCGCTGGAGACGTCCGTCCGTGAGGCGTTGGGGATCAGCCGGGGACCCCTCCGTCGGAGCGATCTGCTGCGCCTGACGGAGCTGCAAGCGATCGGTCGGGGGATCGGCCGTCTGGAGGGGCTCGAGGCGTGCTCGAACCTCCTCCGCCTCGATGTCGGTGAGAACTACGTCTCGGACCTCACCCCGCTCGCGGAGTTGCACCAACTGGAAACGCTGATCCTTCGGAGCAATCGGGTGACCGACGTCTCTGCGCTGTCCGAACTCACTGGGCTGCGGAAGCTCGATCTCGACTTCAACTTCGTCACCGACGTGACGCCGCTTGTCGGCCTGGCCGAGCTCCAATGGCTCGGCCTGTGGAACAGCGGGATCTCGAACGTCGGACCGCTTGCAGGATTGACGAAGCTGACCGAACTGGGCCTCGGCGGAAACCCGATCGAGGACTTCCGGCCGCTGGCCGGCTTGGTGAAGCTTGTTTGGCTCGGTCTACCGAACACCGGGATCGAGAACCTCGCGCCGCTGGCAGGCCTGACCGATCTCGTCAAGCTGAGCCTGGGGGGGAACTCGATCGAGGACCTCGCGCCGCTTTGCTCGCTCACGTGCCTGGAAGGGCTCGGTCTCGATTCCAATCGGATCGTCGACCTCTCCCCGCTCGCCGGACTGGTCGAGCTCCGTCGACTGAGCCTGTGGGGGAACCGCATCGAGGACGTCTCCGCGTTGGCCGGCTTGGTGCAACTGGAGGAGCTGTGGCTTGATCGCAATCCGGTCTCCGACGTCTCCGTCCTCTCGGGCTTGCCGCACCTGCGGATCGTCGGGTTGTCGGAGACCGCCGTGACGGACCTGGCCCCGCTCGTCGAGAACCCGGGGTTGGGGGAAGGCGACCGGCTCAATCTCCGGGGCGCGGCGATCGACGTCGAAGACGGCTCGATCGCCCGGGAGCGGATTCATCGCCTTCTCGATCGGGGGGTCCTCGTCGAGTTCGGGCCAATCGGGATCGATCCCTAGACGTCCTTGTCCATGGCGCCTTCGACGTAGGCGTTGTGGAAGATGAACAGCTGCTCTGAGTCGAAGTCCGTGAAGACCAGCTTGTAGCAGTTGGTCAGGATGTAGACCCAGACCATGATGTTGGGCAGCGGGTCGCTCATGCTCGCGATGTCGTAGTAGAAGTCCTTGTCGGACCACCACTGCTTCCGCAGCCGCCGCTCCCCGGACCAATCCTTGAAGCTCCCCAGGTAGCTCTCGAGCAGCCAGACGAAGTCGCCGAACTGGAGCTTCGTGCGGATGCCGGTCTGTGCCTCCGGCATCCGCGGCACGTCCTCGCCGTCGACGACCCGGATCCAGCCCTCGATCATGTCGCATCCCCCGTGGTACGCCATCGTGATCGCTGGTGTAATCCGGCAGTTCCCGTCGACGAGGTACGGACGGCCGGACCCGCGATCGACCACGAAGTCGAACCCGCACAATCCGTGAAATCCGAGGTGCTCGACGAGCTTCGCCGCGGCCTCGGAGCAGGCCGGATCCGACATGCTCTCGCGGAACATTGTGGTCCCTCCGCTGCGGGGCATCGTTCGGACGCCGCGGTACATCACCTCCCCGAGCACCTTGCCGTTGCGACAGAGTTCGAGCGTGCAGGTCGTCGGTCCGTCGATCAGCCGCTGAAGCATCGGAAGGCTGTTCTCGCCGAGTCGGTTGACGCGCACGACGTCGAAGTACTTCTTCTCGAGTTCGTTGCGATCGTGGACGATCCGCAAGCCGGCCGCCCCGGAGGTCTGCTGCATCTTGACGACAATCGGGAGATCGATCGTGGCGATGAGCTCCTTGGCCTCCTCCATGGAGCGCGGAACGAAGATCTCGGGCGTGTCGATACCGATCTCCTGGGCGAGCTCGGCCAGTTGAACCTTGCTGTGAAGGCGCATCAAGGTCGCGGTATCGAGCATGGCGGTCTTGGTCACGGCGAGGATCCGGTCTCGGAAGCGGCTCATGAGGATGATCTCTTCGTAGGAAGGGAAGTAGTAGTCGTACGACCCGGTTTCCAGCTCCGCGAGCAGCCGCTCCGCGTATCTTCGAGGTCTGTGCCGCATGTTCGGGAGGCGAATCCTCTGGGTGACGTACTTAGAGTACGCTGCGTACGCCAGGCGGTGGCCCTCCGCGGTATAGACTTCATACCCCATCTGTCCAAAGCGACGGATTGTGTGCAACGCGGCCGGCTCGAACAACCCGGTGACGAGTACCTTCATCTGTCATCTCCTCGATCCGTGTGAATCCGCTGGCGTTCTTTTCCGGTGTTCCCCTCTGCCGGGCGGTCCGCCCACATGGGAAGGAATCCTACAGGGAGGCGCACCGTTGCGCCAGCGAAGGGGCGAGCCATGGCCACCCAAGAGAGAAAGGGGGAGCGCTGTGCGCCCCCCCTTTTGCCTGGAAGGTCCGGCGAGTGTCGATGCTCACCGGTTCGTGACCTGATGAAGCGTCATCGTGAACTCGCGCTCCACCTCGTTCGGATCGATTCCGTATCGGAGACCGTCCTGGATCGCGCGTCGCAGCGTGCTGCGTACCCGGGACCGATGGAGCGCCTGACGACGCGTCCGATGCAATGCGGCGTCCCGAAGGCGCTCCTGGTGGTTCGCCTGCATCATCTTTTCAATCTGGTAGAGTGTATACATCGCGTCCAACCTCGCTTTTCCCGTTTTCTTCGATCGAATCCTCGCTTCGCGTCTTGCAGATCTCGGCGCCACATGTAGAGAGCGCCGCCACCCCGCCGCTCGTCTTGCTCATTGCGTCCTCCTTGTGGGTATGCCTCCGAGTGCCGTTCGGTTCGAACCAACGTTCCGGGGAGGCGGGTGACGACCACGGGGCGATGGATCAACCGGCACGGCACGACGGGCCCGCAAACCGGAACGAACCGGTCCGGATCGACGACGTGGACTTCCACTCGTGAGCGGCTCGTTGACCGGCGACTCGCCTTACCGCGTGGCTTTCGCCCCGCGCCCGATGAAGCCGTAATGGAACTCTAGACAGGTGAGATGACGGACGTTTCGACCGCTACTTGGTCCGTCCCCGGAGGGACCGAACGTCGACTTGTCTCAAGCTATTGAGCATCGCTCGCACCTCCTCAGATTTGTTGCCCGCTCGATGGACGCTCCCGACGGGAGCGCAACGAGAAGTGCAGTATACCCCACCGATTGTGGGAGGCAACCCTGTAGGGCGAACAGCCGCACAGCGACAGTTGCCGATCGAAAGGCTACTTCGGTTCCGTCTCCTCATCGTCTCGGTCGGCGGCACCCGGCTGGGATCGCGGCACCCGATCGAGAAGCCGCGACGTCTCCGGCGGCAAGCCGAACAGCGGCCGCTTCGGGTCGGGTGTCAGGTGGAGCTTCTCGAGCAGGAAGGAGACGGTGCCCGCGATGAACACCCGGTTGGACACGACTCACTTGGAGAGAAGAGGGAGCATCCCCGCGTCGAGGGTCGGCCGGGGAATCTCCAGCAGGCTCTCCTCGGGGACGTTGGGATCCTGGACGACGAATCCGTCGAGGCGCAGGCTCGCCGTGAACAGGCTGAACGAGCTGTCCTGTACCGCGACCTCGGTCCCGGCGAGAAACGGAACGATCAGCGCGGCGTGGAGATAGCAGACGGCGTAGACAGCCGGGTGGCCGATCAGCATCTCTCGACGGATGTAGCGGAACGGGCCTCGGGGTAGCGGTCGGGAGTCGCATCCTACCGTTTCCTCCGGCGAGGAACCGGTGTGCGAGCCCGACCCCACCTCCCGCATAGCCAACCGGCAATCCGCCATCCGGCGACCCACGCGGTGAACGACGTTCGGGAGCGCGCCACCAGAGCTCGGACCTCAGGAACACCGGGATTGTGATCAGAGGGTCGGTGACCAGGCTTCCGAAGAACAGATGGTGCCCGTATCCCCACCACGGGGCCAGAACGGGGAGGAGGGACAACCGGCGCCACAGCGCGTCCAGCCCACGGCTGGCATCGAGGGCCATCGTCCGACGGCATGGGCCCCGGGCGCGACCGCGAGCGAGATGAGCTAGAACAGTGCCGTCGAGATCAGGACGCTCGAAACAAGCATCGAACGAGGAGCGCGAGCGTGCACGGGACAATCACGTGGAGCCCCATCGGCGGGAGTCCGGCGAAGACGCCGAGTGGAAAGGAGAACGCAATTTGATTCGGTGACAGGTTCGACTTCAGGATGCATGGCACCTTCTTCGCCGAAGTCAGCGGCGTCGGAAGCATCGGATCCCCCGCTCGTTTCCTTCCATGGATCATGGGAGTCCCGACACGGCGAGTCAACCGATGTTGGCGGGCCCGCCCACGGGAGAGCCAATGCACAAACGGCTACATTTACCGAAGAGATTCACGTTGGATAGAGTATCACTCATGCGAAGCGAGGGCGCGCGAGCCGAGCGGCTGGGCTGGCTCGATCGGCCGAAGGTACGATGCAACCGCTGACCCCTCCGCGGCGGCCCGCTCACGCGCAAGGTGAAGGAGGATCTCGTTGCCTCCTGGACGTTCACCCACCGGAAGTGGGCGGCACGGATGACCGGGGGCCTGAACCGACCTTCCGTTCACTGCTTGGACGTGCCCGTCGTCGGACGATGCCTTCGGATGCGGACGCGGGTTCATCGAGGGGCGGGCATACCGAGCGGCCGGGGGAGGGGGATCGTCGTCCGGCGCTTGGGACTTCCAGTCTCGCTTCACAGTGAGGGACCGACGGACTACACTGTCGGGCGTGGAATGAATCAAAGGAGGGGGTGCACGATGAGGAAGTGGATAGTGGTTCTCGGGGTGGTCGTTGTTGCGGTGGCGGTCGGCGTGCAGGGATGGGGGATCACGGTCTGTGAATATCGCTCCCCGAAGACGTCGCTTACGGACGCCAAGCTGTCGTTTGGATACCGATACTACGACGACGCCAACACCGCCGAGATCGACGTGAGCTCGGGGCGGTTGGCGATCGACTACGACCAGCTGTTCGACTCGCCGAACTACGGCTTCTCCTTGGACGGCGCGGCGGAACTGACGCTGGTCGACATGTTCCCCGCGGGGTGGCTGGGCCAAGGGTCGGCGACGTTCCGCTACTACCCGATCGAGGAGGCGTTGCTGTTCGCGTTCGGCGGCCTGGAGACGTCGATGGCCACGGGGCGGCCTCGCCCCGGAGTCGACGTCCGGGTAGGCGTCGGGATCGGCCGGTTCAGCGACGTGACGCCGCTGGCGAAGATGATCACGATCCAGAAGAAGCTAATCGATCTGGGGGCGATCGCCGATCCGCTCGCTGATGACATCCTCTTGGCGGCCGCCAAAGCGATCGGGCGGAGGGTCGAGTACGAGACGCTCAAGGACTTGGTCGCGGACATCGAGGCGCTGATCGAGGGAGCCGCGGGCGTCGATCTCGACGCGCGGGCTCTCCTGACGATCGAGGAGATCATCCTCGCGACCGGGGACGAACGCCGGTGCGGCTGGGCGCTCCAGGCGGGGATCGGATACGAGTTGATCGACCCGTACGGCGGCGCACAGAACATCGTCGTCGGGGGCTCGGCGGACGCTGCGTTCGCGTTCGGTCCGGACGACCAGTTCCGCTTCCACGCGAGCTTCTCCGGCCCGTTCGCGATCATGAACGAGAACACGCTGACCGCATCGGTCAAATACGAGTACATGCTGGCCGAGGACAGCACCTTGTTAGTCGATTACGCGCTCCAGCGGGTGAAGCCGGACGGGCAACCGGCGACGTCCACTCACTCCGCGGGGTTGGCCCTCGGCTTCGACATCGCCGGGATCGACATCATGATCCAGGCGTCGTTCACCAAGGACACCGGGGATCCGGGGTGGTCGACCGATATCTCGATCAGTGCGGCGATGGACCTCTTGTAGCCGCGACCGACGGTAGGGATGCATGCCGCCCTCTCGGAGACGGGGGCGGCATCTTCCTTTTGCGAAAGGGCGCCGCGAAGAAGCGGCGGCACGCCGCCTTCGCAGGTATAATCCGCAACATCATGCGAAGATCTGGGTGGGCCTTTGGGTTTCTGCTATGCCTGGTGGTCGCACTCCTGGTCGGGTGCGGCACGGACACGACCGAGCCGGCCGTCGGGGAACCCACCGAGCCCGCCTCGTGGACGGTGGTGGCGCTGAACGCGTGCTGGCTGTTCGACGGGGAAGGGGAGGAGGCGTTCTCGACCGCGCCGCAGTGTCCGGAGGACGCCGAGGCCCATCTCACCGACGTTACGTCGTATCTTGCCGGCGTCGACGCCGACTTCATCAGTATCGCCGAGATCGAGGACGAGGCGATGCTCGCGCGGCTCAACGAAGGTCTCGGAAACGGATATCACCCGGTCTTCGTCCAGGGGACCGACGATTACACCGGTCAGGACGTCGCGGCGCTGTCGCGGTTCCCGGTCGTCACATCGGGTCGGAGCGACGCCGAGGTACGATACCCGATCCCGGAGTCGCGCCTTCGGGCTCCCCATGGCGTCGAAGACGTCGCGAAGCACTACTGGGCGACGACGGAGGTCGGCGGACGGACCGTCACTCTCATCGGCGTTCATCTTCTCGCCTACCCCGACGAGCCCGCGCGTGTGACACAGCGCGAAGCGCAAGCGAGCATCATCCGCGACCTCGCGAGGGGGTTCCTCGATGCGGGGCACGAGGTCATCGTCCTCGGCGATGTGAACGACTTCGACGCGGAGGTCCTCGATGCCGCGGGCAACGAGCCGCGATCGTGCGTCAATCGGCTTCTGAAGAACGTCGACCCGGATCGCGAAGGCGACGAGCTCGTCAACGCCTGCGAACGTCTGGACCCGTCCGAGCGCTACTCCTACTGGTACGATGAGAACCACAACGGTCTCGACGACGGGGCCGAGGAGCACTCCCAGATCGATCACCTATACGTGAGCCGGGGCCTCGTCGCCTATCTCGTTGACGTGCGAATCGACCACGCGTACGAAGCGCAGACCGTCTCAGACCATTGGCCGATTGTGGCGAGGTTCGAATTCCCGGCTGAGTAGCTTGGGACACCGTGCGGTCTACAGATGCCCGGCCGACTTCAACGACAGGAAGCCGTCCTCGGTCACGATGAGATGGTCCAGAACGCGGATCCCGAGGAGCTCGCCCGCCTGGACGATCCGGCGGGTCAACGCGAGGTCCTCCGGGCTCGGCTCCAACGTGCCCGACGGATGGTTGTGAGCGACCAGTACGGCGGCGGCGCGATCTTGGATCGGGTCGGAGAAGACCTCGCGTGGGTGCACCTGATTCGTGTCGAGGAGCCCGACGGTGACGACGCGGGATTCGATCACCTCGTTCGCCCCGTTCAACGAGATGCAGACGAAGTGCTCCTGCTTCTTCCCCCGGATCGACTGAAGGTACGGCAGGGCGTCCGCCGCGTTGCGCACCGCGTGCCGTCCCTTGGCGATGTGGCGCCGTGCCAGTTCGAGGGCCGCCTCAATCTGGCAAGCCTTCGCCTTCCCGACCCCTGCGATCGACTGGAGCTGCTGGAGCTTGTCAGGATCCAGACGTCCGTCGACCGCTCGTAGGATCTTCGACGCGAGGTCGAGAACGCTGGTCCGCCTCGTGCCGCTTCCCAACAGCACCGCAAGCAACTCGACGTCCGACAGCGACGTCGCGCCCCTCCGAGCGAGCTTCTCCCTCGGGCGATCGGCGTCCGGCAGGTCCTGGATCCGGTGCTGCTTGTTCGGATCCCAGCGGTGGAAAGGCTCGCCAAGCCGGGTCGTGTCCATCCACATCACCAAACCTCCATTATGCTCTTTTCATGTCATCGATCAAGAGATCTATCGGACTCCCTGCCTGGGCGGCCTCCGTTCGGCACGAACGACGGGCGCGGGTGCGCCGGAGCCATCGCATTGAGGACGAATGTCCGACTCGAACGGATCGCGCAGAACGACACGGTGCCTCGATCCACAGTAGCCTGAGATCAACCGGGTGTCTGCTAGCCGCTGGTTTCCGGAAGAAGGGACCGACGATGCTAGCGAACAGCTCGCGTTCACAGCTCGGGCCGCGATCGGCCCGGCGTGGGGAACCGCGTCTCCGAGCTTCGATGCGCGGCCCCGGTGCTCCCGTCTGGCATCCGCGGAATGCAACGCCTCGGGTCCTTGGCTCTCCGGCTGGCCGAATGTCTCGGACATAGGGAGGTAGGGCGATGCGACGCGCATTCATACTCGGAGCCATACTCGTGGTGGGGCTCGGGCTGGCCGGGTCGGCTCAGGCGCTGACCGGGTACTGGTCGATCGATCTGGCAATCAATCCGCAATCCGCTTCATTCGTCGAGGCGTTCAGTTACTCGACGGATCTGCTGGTGAAGTACACGCTCGGCGACTGGACGTTCAGTTCGTTGAGCCAACTCGACAAGTCCGGATGGACCGATCAGGACTTCTCGGCGGTCGGCGTCCTCGGGGGATTCACGATCTCCTCCGCGTTGGCGTTCGACCCGGACGTGCCCGAATTTGACAAGTGGACGACGACGACGACGGTGGATATCGCCGGTGTGACGTTCAGCGGTACGTTCGCGCTGTACGACGAGGATTCCTATCTGACCCTTTCGGCGCGGGGAACGTCCGGCAGCGTCGATCTCGATGTCACGGTACAGTTCGGCGACGATGACGACCCGATCGGCGAGTGCGATCTGGACTTCTCGGAGCTCCAGATCGGCGTCAGCTTCCCCTTCTGCTGTGCCGAGGTCGACTCGACAGTCTACTTCGACTGCGACGGCTTCGTCATCGCCATCTTCGAGGCGACCGGAATCGGCATCGCGAACCTTCCATGGGTGACCTTCGACGCCACGTTGGAGTTCACGGTGCAGTCCAAGTCACTTGTCATCACTCCGGAATTCGACTTCTCGGCCGTCTGTGTCGAGCTGTACGTCGGAGTCGAAACGACTGGGAACCTGACGATTGAGGCGTTCCACTTCGATGGGTTCAAGCTCGAGTGCGACATCGGGAACGTGGAATTCACGGCGATCTCCTTCTGGGGCGATGGCGAGTTTGTCACAAAGCCGGGGGTCCTCGGCGACTACTGGGAGATGTACATGATCGAAGCGAACGATGATGGCTGCTGCGGACCGTTCGACTTCGAAGCCGCCGTCTTCTTCGACGAGGACAGCGAGCATCTGTTCGACGTCGCCGAGTTCACGTTCGACATGTCGATCGACCTCTCGGCGAACATGGAATTCAGCATGGGAGCGGACTACGTCCTCGGGGCCGGCGTGACGTCGCTCGACTTCGGCTTCCTCGTCAGCTGGTAGTCGACGAGGCGGCTGGTACGGCGAGCGACTCGGCGCCGGGGAGGGACCGCTCGATCTAGCGGATCGAACGAGAAGGGAAGACGGCCATCCTGGCTGCGGCGGCGGGAGCGCCGCCGCAGCGTTTGAAGCACCCCCAATCATTCGCCTTCCGTTCGGCCATCTTCACAGCCTCCTCATGCCAACCACGCGATGTGCGCACACGAGGCCGTCATCCTCCGAGGCTTCCCAAGCGGTCAGAAGCGAAGGAAAGCAGTCGAGGAGGCGAGTCGACATGAGAAAGAACAACCGTAGCTACGTAATCGGAGGAACGGGCCTTGTCATGGTTCTGGTCCTGGGACTCGTCGCCGTTGGACAAGTGAGGACAGGAGACTACTCATTCGAGGCAGGACTGCCACTGGTCATCGGCGACATCGATGATCCGTATCGATACAACGGAGAGAACGTGCGCAGACTGGAGGGATCGGCGATGTTCGATGGTGATCCCACGACCAATGCCGGCCTTCTGTTGGCCGTTGTCAGGACGACCGAGGAGAGCGGGCCGATCGTTGTGAGCGAGCATGAGTCACTCGAAGGACGGATTCGGATCGAGATGGGCCGGTTCCTCGGGAGCGAAGGCTTCATGAGCGGCGGGCTCGCCCGAGATTTGCGCCTTCACGGCGACACCGGCGTGATGTCTGCTGTGATGCCAGAGCTGACGGCGGAACTCGCCGGTTGGGGACTGCTGGACGTCTACGTGGACGGGGTCCTGGTGTTCGACGACCTGCCCGGTCACTTCATGGTTACCGAGAGGGTTCGGCGCGAAGAAAGCCAGGGATACGCCATTCTCAGGCGTACCGACGGTGCGATCTACAGCACGGAACTGGAGGACAAGACCGGATTCGTGTACACGACTGAGAGGGAGCTTCACCTCTGGGCCAGCTCGTCCATCCCGGGGGTCCCTGTCTCGTACGCCGAGCCCGTCGCATTCCATCTGAACTTCCTGTTGTCGGATGAGACGGCTCTTGTGGCCGGCGGAGGGGGAACGTCGTCGGAACCGGCGGACCCGACGGGCGAGGAGCCACAGGATCCCGAAGTGCCCGAGAAGCCGGACAACGCCGGTCCAAAAGGGAACAACGGGATTGGAAACGGTGAAGACGATCAGCCGCCGGGAGACCCGAAGATCAACGATGACGAGGAATCCGTCAACGACGGCAATGCCTCGGCAGGCAAGGGGAAGAAGTAGCCGCAGAGTGACCGCTGGCTGTGGAATGCGCCCGCCCGCGCGGGACCCGCGCGGGCGGCGTCATTCTCCGTTTCTTGTCAGCGATCTGGCCAGCTCCGCGGTGGCGAGCGGTTTCACCTTCAGCTTGTACTCCGTGATCTTCCCGTCCTTGTCCACTGCGACGTGGGAACGCAGGATCCCCATGAAGCTCCGCGCGTACAGCTTCCGCTCGCCCCACGCGCCGTACGCCTCGGCGACGGCGTGGTCCGGATCGGACAGGAGGACGAACGGAAGGTCGTACTTCGCGCGGAAGGCGGCCAGCCTCTCCGGTGAGTCCGGGCTGATCCCGATCACGACGATGTCCCTCTCCTTTACGTCCGGGTGGATGTCCCGCAGCGCACACGCCTGTTTCGTGCACCCCGGCGTGTCGGCCTTCGGGTAGAAGTAGAGCAGCAATCGCTTGCCGGCGAAGTCCTCGAGTCTCACTTTCTTGCCCTCATCCGAGGTCAATTCGAACCCTGGGGCCGTGTCTCCTACCTGGAGCATATCGCTTCTCCTTTCCGTCGCGCCCCTACTGCCGGTAGTACTGCCCGACGAACACGGTGTTCATCGGTGTGCCGGTGCTGTCCGCGCCGCCGATCACGTAGACCCGCTCATCCGACGGAACCATCGAGACGAAGCTCATGTTCCTCGGGACGCCGATCCACGCGTTGCGGAACCAGATGTTGGTGGTTGTGTTGTACACCAAGGAGTCGATCCGGTTGGCGCCTCCGGCGATCAGAACGGCCGGCGTATTCTCGATCCGAATCGTCACGCCGACTGCGCCGCCGCACGGATGCGGCATCTCCGCTTGGACGGTCCACGTGCGGGTCGGGATGCTGTAGCGCTGGCAGGCGGTGGCTCCCGGCGATTTCATCCCACCGATCACGTAGATCTCGTCTCCGACGGTTCCTGCGAACGCCATGTTCCGCGCCACCGGCATCGGGGGCAGCCATTCGAACGCGAACGTCTCCGGATCGAACGTGTACGATTCACTGTAGTAGTTCTCTTTCGGAACGTACATCTGGCAGCTGCGGCTTCCGCCGAACAGGTAGATCCGATCTTCGTAGACGGTCGCGGCCATTCCGGCGACCGCGTCCGGCAGCTGCCCGAGGAGCGACCAGGCGTCTTTCGCCGGATCGTACGCATAGACAGTGTCGGTCACTTCGCCTCCAACCTCCGCACCGCCGAACACGTAGATCATCCCACGGAAAGCGACGGCCGGCATATTGAACCGTCCTTCGGGCAGCGCGGCCATTGTCTGCCAGCTGTCCTCGGCCGGATCGTACGCCTCGACTGTGGTCCCCGTCGCGTCCCCCGCTTCCAGCCCTCCGATCGTGTAGACGATGTCGTCGACGACAGCCGCCGCTCCGAAGTAGCGTGGCGTCGGCATCGGTGTGCCTTCGAACCACGTGAAGATCGGGTCGGCTTCCGGGGGCGGAGGCGGCGTGTACGACGCGGCCTCGAGATCGGGGCGCCCCCCCTCGGTCGTAGCGAGCGGGGCTCCGTCTTGTGTCCTTCCTCCGCAGACGTAGAGCGCGCCTTCGCACACTGCGGTGAACGCGTCCTCACGGGGAACGGACATCGGATCGCCGACCAGCCAGGCCCCGTAGTCCGGCGCCCAGACGTCGACGGCGCCGGACGAGACGGCGTGCTCGTCGCGGCCGCCGACCAGGAACATCGCCCCGTCGATCTCCGCGCCGCCCCAGAACCGGCGCTCCCAGAAGACTGGCTCGAGCATCTCCCAGGAGTCGGTCTCGGGATGGTACATCTGAGCGTTCGCCGCCGCGGTGGCGGAGATTCCCCCGAGGACGAGAATGCCTTGCCCGGTCGGGATTGCGCCGGTCTTGAATCGGGCCATCGGCATCGGCGCGATCGGCGTGATCGACAAGGTGGCCGGATCGAATGCGTAGGCATCGGCAACGTAGTCCTGGGGAGAATACGGATCGGTGCTCGTGGCCCCGCCGAACAGGTAGATCGTGTCTCCGATCGCAGCGGCGGAGAGGCCGCACAGTGCTTGGGGAAGCCGCGCGATTCCCGCGGTCCACGTGTCGGTGGCGATGTCATAAACGTCGATCGTGTCGCGGACCTCGTCGCTCAGATTCGCTCCGCCGAACGTGTAGATCCTCCCGTCATACGCGGCCGCCGCCAGCCACATCCGCCCCTCGGCGCGTCGCGCCACCAGATCGATCGGGTACGGAAGATCGGCAAGGCGGGTCCACGTGTTTGCCGAGGGCTCGTAGGCCTCGACGAGCGTCCCGGACGTGACGTCGTACGACTGGCCGTACACCGTCATCGAGTTTCCGTACTCGATTCCTCCGATCGCGTACAGCAGTCCATCGATGGCGACTGTCGTGCCCGAATGACGTGGCAGCGACATCGGCGCAGCCGTCTCCCAGTCGATCGGAACATCCGTCGCGAGAGCCGCGAGCGCGACCCCAAGAAGAACGAGCCATCCAGCGAGCGACCCACCGTATCGGACCATCGCATCCTCCCTTTCGGACCACCGTGCCTTGGCCTGAGGCAGCGTAGCGCTGAATCTCGGGCCTGCCAAGCGCTTGGCGGTCGGAAGGGCTGAACGACCTGACGTGGACTGGGCCTTCCTTCACACGGGGGACGTGTAGATCAACGCCGGCGCGATCAGGTAGCGGCCGATCCTTCCTGAATGGGTCCGCTGCCCGGCGGAGATGCCGCCCCTGCCGCGCTCCTGCTGGCGAGGCTGGGGCTACGCCGCTCCGCCTGGCCGGCCGAGGCCGGGAACGTACTCGCCTCCGGCGAGCACTTCAGCGCTGGATCCGTCGAGATCGCTGCCGAACGGCTCGGCCCGGCCGCCGAGAATCGGCGCGAGGAACGCCTCGGTGATTGCCGTGAACGACAGCCAGTTCTCCGGACGCGCGAAGCCATGCCCCTCGTCGGCATACAGCACGTAGGTCACCGGGATGTCGCGCTCCTGCATCGCCTCGACGATCTGGTCGGATTCGGAACGCTTCACCCGGGGATCGTTCGCGCCCTGGCCGATCAGCAGCGGTACCTTGATCCGGTCGACCCGGAACAGCGGCGACCGATCGCGCAGCAGCGCGCGACCTTCCTTGGTGGCCGGATCGCCGACCCGCTGGGTGAGCGTCGGCAGCATCGGGATCCAATACGGCGGGACATTCTCAATCAGCGTCATCAGGTTGGACGGACCGACGACGTCGATGCCGCAAGCAAAGACGTCCGGGGTGAACGTCACGCCGACCAGCGTCGCGTAGCCCCCGTAGCTGCCGCCGCTGATCGCCACCCGTTCGGGATCGGCGATCCCCTCCGCGATCGCCCAGTTGACCGCGTCGATCAGATCTTGATGCATCTTGCCGCCCCACTCGCGATCGGCGGCGTTGAGAAACGCCTTTCCGAATCCGGTCGAGCCGCGGAAGTTGATGCTCAGCACCGCGTAGCCGCGGTTCGCCAGCCACTGATGGAACGGATCGAAGCCCCACGCGTCCCGCCCCCACGGCCCGCCGTGCACCCACAGGATCATCGGCAGCGCGGCGTCCGGGACGCCGTCTCCGTCGGGATCGCTGTCCGGCGGCAGGGATAGGTAGCAGACGAGCGGCAACCCGTCGCCGGCGGGGACGACGCGGGAGTGCATCGCCGTGAGCGGCTGGCCGTCCAGGGCATCCCGGTCGACGAACAGGAACCGCAGCTTGCCGGCGTCTCGGTCGTAGAGGGAGTAGCGGATGGGGCCTTGATCGCTCCGATCGGCCACGATCCACCGCCGGTCGTCGAGCGCCCGGCTGACGACGTCGACCTCACCCTGGCAGGCGTCCGTCAGCCGCTCGAGGTCCCCGCGGACCGCCTCGTCGACGACCTCCCACCGGCGGCGTTCGTAGGTGAAGCCGACCGCTTGGACCGTTTGCGTTCTCGGGTGGATCCAGAAGCTTTCCGCGTCGGCCTTTGCATTCTCGGCCAGGACCCGAAGCGCGTCGCGCTCGAGGTCCCAGGCGGCCAGCGCGGCGGTGTCCCGCCCGCGGCTGTCGGTCAGGTACAGGATTCGGCCGTCGGCGTCGAACCCGATCGGATTCGTCGTCAGTGCATCTTCGGGCGCGATCGTGACACGCGACGTCCACTCGTCGCCGTCGGGGGCGAGCATTTCCAGTCCGCCCTCCGGGGTCATCCGCGCGGCGAGGCGGACCTCATACCGGGCATCGGTCAGAAACCCAAGGAACCCGTCGTTTCGCTGCAGTAGGGTGCGTTCAGCGTTGGGGAGCGCCACGCGGTAGACATCGTGGTATTGCGGATCGCGATCGTTGAGCGCGAGGAGGACCTCGTCCGGATGCTGAGGGCTCAGCTGCTGAATCCGGGCTTGGACCTTCTCGCCGGGGGTGAGATCGACGACATCGCCGGTCTCCAGCGTGACGCAGTACACGTGCCAGTTCTCGTCCCCATCGGCGTCCTGGAGATACAGCACGTGCTCGCTCGTGTACGCCCATGCGTAGAAACGGATCCCGCGGGTTCTGTCGTGCGAGACCGGCTTCGCCTCCTCAGGTGCATCGATCGGTGCCACCCACACGTTGAGCACCCCGTCGCGCGGGGCGAGGTACGCCAGTTTCTGTCCGTTGGGACTGATTGCCACCGACGTGCGGTCCGGATTGCCGAACAGGACGGAACGCGGAATCAACTCGGTCTGGCTCACTTGTCGCCACCTTTCCTTCTTGTCGTTCGCCCGCCGATGTCTCAAGCCGATCGGCGGACCTCATGCGTGAGTACCGACCGACTGCCGGACGGCTCAGCGGAACGGCTCGCCGCATCGACGGAGACCCGGTCTCCTCGCTATTCTATCGATTGAGCTTGACGGAAGGAGAGAGCATGCGGATTCTGGCGCTGAGCGACCGAGCCGACGAGTACCTGCTGACCCCGGCGGGGCTCGATCGCGTGCGCGACGTCGATCTGATCGTCGCCTGCGGCGATCTGCCGTACGACTATCTGGAGTATCTCGCGACGATGATCCAAGCGCCGTTTCTCTATGTCCTCGGCAACCACGACGGCCCGATGCTGCGCGAGTCCGGCGCGGTCACCACGAAGCCGGGGGGGGGAACCGACCTCCACGGAGCGGTACACGCCGTTCGGACGCGATCCGGCCGCCGCCTGCTCGTCGCCGGTCTGGAAGGCTCTCGGCGGTGCGGTGGCTCGGAACACCAGTGGACCGAACGACAGATGTTGGCGCGGGCCTTGCGGATGATCCCGCGGCTCCTCTGGAACCGCCTTCGGTATCGACGGGCGCTCGACATCCTGATCACCCACGCGCCGCCGGCCGGCGTTCACGAGGGGGACGATCCATGCCATCGTGGATTTCGCACCCACCGGTGGCTCATCCGCTGGGCCCGCCCGCGCCTCGCGCTGCACGGGCACATCCACCCTTCGTACGGGGTCGACATTCAACCGGCGTGGCTCGGCCCCACGCAAATCGTCAACGTCTTCGGGTCGACCGTGCTGGAGGTGGACCATGCGCAGCCTTGACTTCGACCGGATCCGACGGAGAGCGACGTGGAAGCGGATCCTATCGTTCGTCACCGGGCGGCCGACGATGCTCCTCCCGTTCGAGGTTGTCCGCGAGCGGCTCGGCGCGCGCCGGGTCGGCTCCGAGCAGGTCCGAGCGATCGATCTCGAGAGGATCGTCGGCAGCGTGAACCGGTACCGCGACTTCGACCGGGAATTCCTGCCGCTTCGTTGGCAGACCGGCGAGCGCTGGGAGCGCGTCCGGGACTCCCTCTACTGCGTCGATGAGTTCCCGCCGATCGACGTGTACGACATCGGCGGCGCGTACTACGTCGTCGATGGGAACCATCGCGTCTCGGTGGCCAAGCAGCTGGGACACAAGCAGATCCGCGCGCACGTGATTACCTTCCGGCCGGACGTACCCGTCGGGACGCCCCAGGACGCGCGCGATCTGATCCTCAAGGCGGAGCACCGGGCCTTCCTGAAACGGACCGGATTGGATCGGCTTCGTCCGGAGCAGAGGATCGAATGCACGCGCGCAGTCGGGTATCGGGTGTTGCTCGATCACATCGACGTGCACCGGTACTTCCGAGGGATCGAGGAAGGGCGTGAGCTGACGTACGAGGAAGCGGTGCGCTCGTGGTACGACAACCTGTACCGGCCGATCGTGCAGATGTTCCGCGAGCACGGGCTGCTCGACCGATTTCCCGATCGAAAGGAGGCCGACCTGTACGTCTGGGTGTCGCGCCACCTGTTCGTCCTCGGAGAGCGGCAGCGGGTCGGCCGGGATCTGCGGCGGGCCGCCGAGCGGCTGGCGAAGCGATACAAGATACCGTCCCTCGCTGAATACCTGCTCCGATTCCGGCTGTGACCTTCGAAACCGGTGGACGCGTGTCTGAATCGGCCGTGCCAGCCGTCCACGACGACCCGCAGGCCAGGGAGTAGCCTCGACCTGAGGGGGTCGTACGATGTCCTCCTTGGATGGCGGCCACCGCAGCTCCGCGAGCACTTCCTTCCGGTGGCCGCCCCACTTCTTCGAAAGCGCCTTCGGAACGACAGGCGCTTCGCGATCGCGTATCCTCTGAACATGTCGTCCGACCGAAACGAAGCCGTCGCGGGGGATTCGCAGCGGACGGTCCGATTGCTCCTGGTCGGTGTGGGGAACCTCGGTCGCCGGTTTGCGACGCTGATCGGAGAGAAGCACGGCGAGCTTCAAGCGCGGTATGGGCTCGATCTGCGGCTCGTCGGTGCGGCGGACTCCCGCGGAGCGGCCGTCGACCCGCAGGGGCTCGACGAGAGGGCGATCCGCCGGATCAAGCACGCCGGGGGAAGCGTCGCCGACCTGCCCGGCGTCGGCCGCCCCGGGATGACCGGCCTGGCGCTGATCGAATCGGTCGAGGCGGACGTCTTGTGTGAGGCGTCCCCGGTGCATCTCGAGGCCGCCGCCGAGCCGGGGCTGTCGCACGTCCGTCGTGCGCTCGAGCGAGGCCTTCACGTCACCACGCCGAACAAGGGGCCGATCGTGACGGCCTACCGCGAGTTGGTCGCGCTCGCCGAGGCCCGCGGCGTCCTCCTCCGATTCGACGGGACCGTCGCCGGAGGTCTTCCGGCGATCGCGCTCGGCGCCCGCGATCTGCGCGGGGCCAGCATCGAGCGGATCGAGGCGGTGCCGAACCTGACGACCGGATTCGTCTTGGACCGTCTGGCGGCCGGTGCCTCGTGGGAGGCGGCGATCGAGGAGGCGCGCGCCGCCGGCGCCCTCGAGGGGGACGGAAGCTGGGATCTCGACGGATGGGACGCGGCGGCGAAGCTCGTCATCCTGGCGCAGGCGGTCCTCGATCTGGACGTGAGCCTGGAAGACGTCCGGAGGAACGGGATCCGCGACGTCGATCTCGGCCGGCTCCGATCCGCCGGCTCCGACGAGCGCGTCCGGCTGCTCGCGACCGCCGAGCGGCGGCCGGACGGCGGGTACGACCTGGACGTCGCGCCGACGCCGCTCGCCTCGGGCCATCCGCTCGGCCGTCTCGGCCCGAAGGGGATGGGGATCGTGTTCGAGACCGACCTGTTCGGCACGATTCACTCGATCATCGACGAGCCGACCCCGCTCCCCTCCGCTGCGACCATGCTGCGTGACCTGTTGGACATCTACCTGGATCCGCGCGGGGCGATACGGCGGGCCGTCTGAGGGCGGAATCGATGGACCGGACGCCGTAAGATGTCGTCCGAGGGGGTGTTCGCGTGGACCGAATCGTCGAGGTCCTTCAGCGGCATTGGGGGTACGATCGGTTTCTCCCGCTGCAACGCGAGGCGATCGAGTCGGTCGTCGCCGGCCGCGATTCGGTCGTCGTCCTCCCCACCGGCGGCGGGAAGTCCGTCTGCTATCAGGTCCCCGCGGTGCGCCTCCCCGGGATGGCGATCGTCGTCTCGCCGCTGATCTCGCTGATGAAGGATCAGGTCGATGCGCTCGTCGAGTGCGGCGTCGCCGCCGACTGCCTGCACAGCGGCCAGACGGAAACGGAGCGGGACGACGTGGTCGCGCGCGTCCGCAGCGGCGCCGTGAAGATCCTCTACGTCTCGCCGGAACGGTTGATGATGGACGGCTTCCTCCGGTTCCTGAAGGGACGGCGGCTGTCGTTCGTGGCGGTCGACGAGGCGCACTGTGTGTCGATGTGGGGGCACGACTTCCGCCCCGAATACCGTCAGCTCGGTGGGCTGAAGCGGGTCCTTCCGGAGATCGCTGTCCATGCCTATACGGCCACCGCGACCAAGCAGGTGCAGGACGACATCGTCGAGCAGCTTCACCTCGACGAGCCGCGGCGGATCGTCGGGTCGTTCGATCGTCCCAACCTGGTCTACTCGGTCGAACGGCGGGTCGAAGTCGTCCGTCAAGTCTGCGACGTCCTCGATCGACACCGCAACGAGTCCTCGATCGTCTACTGCATCCGCCGGGCCGACGTCGACGACCTCACCGCGCGGCTGCAGGACGCCGGGTACCGCGCGGCCGCCTACCATGCCGGCTTGTCCGCCGAGGAGCGCACGCGGGCTCAAAACGCATTCGTCACCGAGGACGTCGAGACAATCGTCGCCACCGTGGCGTTCGGGATGGGGATCGACAAGTCGAACGTCCGCGCCGTCGTCCACGCCGGGATGCCGAAGTCGCTCGAGCACTACCAGCAGGAGTCCGGTCGCGCCGGACGGGACGGGCTCGACGCGGAGTGCGTCCTGTTGTACGGGTCGGGCGACTACGGGACGTGGAAGTACCTGATCGGGCAATCCGAGTCGGAGGAGGCACGGAGGATCGGACTCGCCAAGCTCGCCGACATCGCGTCCTACGCGTCCGGCGTGACCTGCCGCCATCGGGCCATCCTCCGGTACTTCGGACAGGATCTGGAATCCGAACGATGCAACGCCTGCGACGTCTGCTTCGGCGATCTGGAGCTCGCCGCCGACGCCCTCGTCGTGGCGCAGAAGATCCTCTCCTGCGTCTACCGGCTCGACGAGCGATTCGGTGGCGACTACACGGCGGCCGTTCTGACCGGATCGCGCGAGCAGCGGATCCTCGATTCCCATCATGACGAGCTGTCGACGTACGGCCTGCTGTCCGAGCATACGAAGAAGCGGGTCCGGGACTGGATCGAGCAGCTGGTCGGGCAGGGCCATCTGGAGAAGCGCGGGGAGTACAACGTCCTCCGGATCACCGATCGCGGCTGGCGGGTGATCCGCGGCGACGAGACCCCGCGCCTCCTCCGACCGGCCGAGCGCCTGCGGAGGCGGACGTCCGATGATTCCTGGGACGGGGTCGATCGGGGGTTGTTCGACGCGTTGCGCGAGGTACGCCGGGAGATCGCTCGCGGAAAGGGCGTTCCCGCATACATCGTCTTCGGCGATGCGGCGCTGCGGGACATGGCGCGACGCCGCCCTTCGTCGGTCGATCGGTTCCTCGAGGTCAGCGGGGTCGGGCGGACGAAGGCCCGGCAGTACGGCGAGCGGTTCGTGGCGGCGATTCGAGACTACGCGGCAAGTCATGGCCTCGAGCTCGACGTCGACCCCTCCGTCCGCCCCGCTCCCAGGCCGAAGCGGGTGCGCCGGCGCTTCCGTCGCACGGTCGACCTGGCGCGCGGCATCGCGTACGAGCGGTTTGACCGGGGAGAATCGGTGTCGGTCGTCGCGGCGTCGATCGAGGTGTCGCCGGCCGCGGCCCTCAAGTACCTACTCGACTACATCGACGACAAGGGACTCACCTCGCCCGAACCGTGGGTCGACGGCAGGCTGTTCGAACGCGTCGCGGGGGCGGCCGAGGAGGCTGGACTGGCCCGGCCGATGAAGATCGTCAAGGCGCTGGGCGGGGACGTCGAGTACGATGAGGTGCGGATTGCGATCGCATGTCTGGAGAACGCGGACTGACTCGTGCCGGATCTCCGGGCAACGGATCCCGGAAACCGCTCGCCGTCCCGCGTGTAGGTTGGCCGTGCGGAATGATGGAGAGGAACACCACGTGGAAGGGGCTTGGAAAGGGGGAGGGTCTCCGATGAAACGATTCGGTTGGGTTGCGTTGTTGTTGGTCGTCGCGGTGTCGGTCGGGGGGTGGGCACAGTGCGGGTGTGAGGACCCGGAAGAACCGACCTGCTACCTCACCTTTCAGTCGAACGAGACGATCGAGTTCTCGCTGATCGTCCCGGTCGACTACTTCGTGTGCCACGGGACGTCGGTCTCCCCGAGCGTCTGGGGCTGGCGGGCCGAAACGCTCGATGGAGTGGTCGTCCGAACGTTCGCGTATCCGCGCGGCCCGGTCGGCCGATGGGTCACGATGGAGTGGGATCTGTACGACGACAGCGGGTACCTCGTCGATCCGGGCTGGTACCGGATCGTCGTCATGACGACCGACGGCGACGTCTCGTACCCGGTTCTCATTCTCGAGCGGTGCCGCCCGTGCTGGGGATGCTGGTGTGGATGCGGGTGCACCCCGTGCATCGACTGCGACGTCCCCTGCTGCATTCCGTTCGGCGAGATGTACCTCTCGCTCGCGGTCGGGGAGACACGATCGTGCTACGGCCTGTCGTTCTCGCTGCACTTCCGCTTCGAATGTGAGTCGCCGTAGGGGCCGATCTCGTTCGACCTCGTTGAGCCGCCGCGTCTTGTTTGCGCAGCCGGAAACGGCGCGCTACAGTGATCGTGCGAAGGAGGCGAGCATGGCGCGGAGAATCGGTTCGCTTGTCACTTTGGCCCTGGTCGGTCTGTCGGTGGTTGCCTCGGGGCTGGAGAACACGTTCGGGGAGGCGACGCTCGGGTATACCATTGAATACCCTTCGGATTGGGTGATCGAGCGACCGTCGGAGTACACGGTCCGTTTCGCCGGGGCGGCCCGCACGACCGCCTCCCGAGTGAGTTTCGTGATTCAGAACGTCGCCTCGACGACGATCGGCGGGCAGTACGCCGACGTCGGTGAGTTCCTCGACGCGCTGAAGTGTCAACTGGTCACCGGTGCGGAGGACATCTGCATCTACACCGGCGACGCAATGGTGGTCGTCGATGCATCCGGCCGCACGCTCACCGGCCCTCAGATTCTCGCCGAGTACGAATACGGCGGGGACGTCTACAAGGAATGGCTCGCTATTGTCCCGCATAGCTCGGGCAATGTGTTCTACCTGCTGACCTACACGTCCCCCCGGGCCGACTACGATCGCTTCGAGCCGATCGTCCTCGACATGGTGGCCACCTGGACGATCGGCTCGACGACCGCCGCGACGGGGTCCCCTCCCGCGACGACACCATCCACCTCCGGCGGGATCAGCGTGCTTCTCCAGGAAAGCGGCCACATCGGGCCGTACGACTACGCCGCTGGTGCGTACGACAAGCGATTCTACGACGTGTCCGTACCTTCTCACGGCTACCTGGCGATCGCCGTCGTCGACGAAGCCGGCGAGTCGATCAGTGGATGGGTATACAGCTCGAGCGGGGTCGAGCTCTTGCACAAAGCCGGGAACTTCGCCGAGATCTACACCGGCACGTACGAGATCCTCCCCGGCACCTATCAGATCAAGGTTGGCCAGGACACGATGGTCACCGAATCCGACTTCCGGTTGACCGTCTACTTCAGTGCATCTCCGTTCACGGTGGCCGACCTCGAGGCGGCGTTCGGCTCGCGGTATCAGACGATGCCCTAGTGCCCGGTGCCCCGCCGACTACGGCCGGTATCCGGCGTGGGTAAGCGACTGTACCAGCAGTCCGAACGGCTGCGACAACGGGATCGCCGGCGCCTCGTCGGAGATGGGCAGCGAGATCACCGACAGGCCGATCGCTTGACCGAACACCCACACCTCCGACGGGGCCCATGAGACGTCGACGGCGAGGTTCGGGGTCAGCACCGGAGCGACGGTCCATGAGCCCAGGTAGCGGATTGCCGTCAGTGAGATCGGGAAGCTCGACAGCATCAAGCGGAACGAGGAGGTCCGCCCGGCGATGTATCGGGCGCCCGCACTGACCGACATCTCGGCCCACGCAGCACCACCAACCATCGCCGAGATCGCCGCTTCGGCGATCCAGCGGTCGGCCATCCGATGCGACGACGAAAGCTCGAAACGCGGCAGCCAAGCGGAGAACGGGTTGTCGATCGTCACACGCAGTCCCCACGCGTCGCTGACCGCGAGCTTCCCGTACACGCCGATCCGCGCTCCCAGCTGCATGTGCCCCTCCGAGAGCAACGGCTGATTCACGACGTACAGCTGGATTCCGATCTCCTCGACCTCGACCGCGCGTCCGGGGATCCCTCCCATTGCCATACCCGCCAACACACAACACAACATCACCGCACGACGCATCGTTCCTCCTCTCGGGCCTGAGCGAAGCGACGCCGTCCGCGAGCTGACCGGGCAAGGCCTCCGACTTCTCACCGCCCCCCGGGAGCTCAGCCACCCGGCCACTCGCTTCTCCGGCGCGATGCCTCTCATCCTGTCCTCCTCTTCGCTTTCGCCTGGGTCGCGCGCGAGCTCCGACGGGACAAGGGACACGGCCCTTACGACCTGATGTTTGATTGAACGGAAAGCCGGCGTTCGAGACAAGCGGTTCGGCGCCTGTCGGCGATGCGGGAAACGACACGGCCCGGGCCGGCGGACCCGGACCGCGCCGCAAAGGAGGTCAGCGCTGATTCTGGTGGGTCTTTCGCAGCGCTTGCGACGTGAATGACAGTCTGGCAAAGCGTTCTGGGAATCCGATGCGCGGCGAGTGTCGGTTTCGTGTGGTTCAGGGACCAGCTGCTACAGCAGGTCCATGGTGGAGAATGCGTTCCCATCGGGGTTCCAGGGCCTCAGCTCCGGGGCGAGTGGTGGAGAATCTGTGGAAGCCCGTGAACCTCGCGTGAACGCCGTGTGGACGGATGATGAACGCGACTCGGTCGCGTCGCAGCAGGGCGGGGGCTCGCCCGGGCGTCTCCGAACGTGATGTTCATCACAGTCCGAGACGCAAAGATCGGATAGGCTAACAGGTGCATTCTGCATCCGTTGGCCTCGGAGTCCACGAAGAGGCAGGACTCCAAGGCGCGAGAAGGAGGGATAGGATGAAGCGTGCATTCGTCGTGGCGGTCTTGTTGGCGCTGGTCGCCTTACCGGCGTTGGGCAAAGGGGGATTCGACGAGTTCGGCTACAACTACGGTGCCCGCCTGTTCTCGGGGCCGGCCGACGGCGTCGACCGAACCCTCGACGGAACGGTCTGGGGCGATCCGCTGTACGCGGCCGATCGCTTGGCCATGAAGTGGAGCAAGGCCTGGGACGCCGCCAAGTTCGAAGGCGCGGCCTGGGGGGCCGATGCTTGGTGCACCAACCACTGGAACGGCCAGGTACCCGGCGGCAGCGGCGAGACCTGGCACTACAAGATCGTCTGGGTCGGACCTGAGCTCGAGGACAGCGCGTACTGGCGCCCCGGCGGGTACCCGATCTGGGGACAGTTCGAGGTGATCTTCTCTCACGGGACGACGCCGGACGGGCACTTCTGGGAGACGCACGCCACCCCGGCCGGACTCGGCTTCTAGGGGCGATCTTCGGCCTCAACGAGGGACCGCTGAACGGAACGAGGACCGCGCGATCCAATCCGTTTCGCGCGGTCCTCGTCTCGCCTTCTCCGATGGTTCCAGTCTCGAAGCTCCGCGCTCAGCCGTTCGCCTTCCCTTCCCCCGGTCTCCTTTGCTGCCACCGAATCAGCTAGACTGAACGGCGACACACGGAAAGGAGAGCCCCATGACGTTCTTGTTCTGGCTGAAGATCATCCTTGCGGTCGCGACCATGGCGTTCGGCGCGATGTCGATCGTCTCGCCGTCGGCCGCCGAGCGCTTCACCGGGCTGACCGCTGCCGGCCCGCGCGGGATCTCGGAGATCCGTGCGGTGCTCGGCGGTCTCTTCGTCGGTCTCGGACTGGCCGCGGTCATCTACCGCACGGCGTCGGCGTTCGGCACCGTCGGCATCGGGTACCTGGTCATCGGCGTCGTCCGCGCGGCGTCGATCTACTTCGACAAGGCCCCCACGCCGAGCAACTGGCTCAGCCTGGCGTTTGAATTCGCCTTCGGGATCCTGCTGCTCATCTAGGAGGGGGACAACGGGCCGCCGCCCCGCTTCCTAGCCCCCGCCCTCCTGCCTGAGAATGCGGATCACAATCTGCCCGGTGGAGCCAAGTCCGGCCGGGTCGACGGCATGGTACGACACGGGGAAGACCCCGTGAAGGTCACCGGGGTCGGGGATGTGGATGGCCAGCGACCCGTCCCCGCTCACCGCCAGCGAAACCGGCGTAGGTAGACCGTCGGATACGACGGACAGCGGATCGCCGTCCGGATCGCTGTCGTTGATCAAGACGCCGGGCGCCGGGATGTCGACGAACACGCCGTCTTCCGTGAACGTTCCTGTGTCGGACCAGTCGAGGCTCGGGACGCTGACGGTCCAGATCCGCTGTTCCGGGGAAACCGAAAGGTCGAAGACGTCGTCGGACACGATCGGAGGATCGTTCACCGGATTCACCAAGATCGTGACCTCCCCGGACGCGTAGAGCCCGCCTGGATCGGCCGCTCGATAGGTGAACCAGTCGATACCGTAGTAGTCCGTGACCGGCGTGTAGGCGAACGTGCCGTCGGGGTTCAAGGCCAGAGTTCCGTGTCGCGGGCCTTCGTCCACGGTCGTCGTGAGCGGATCGGAGTTCGGATCGAAGTCGTTGGCCAACACCCCGTAGTCCTGCACCTCGAGGGCGGCATCCTCGTCCACGATGTAGAGGTCGTCGTTGACGTAGGGCGGCCGATTGCCCGAGTCGGCCATCTGGAAGGTGTGGTTGGCGCAGTGCGTCCCGCCGAGCCACAGTTCCGCGGTGTAGGTCCCGGCCATCCCGAACGAGCTGCGATCGAGGGTCACCCAGCCGGCGCTGCTGAAGCTCGACAAGCAGTCGGTGTTGTAGTCGGCCGGATCGAGCGTGCTCGATCCGATGTACGCCGGCGTCCCGGCCGGACCGTAGAACAGCCACTCGACGTCGAGTGGAGAACACACATCCTCCACCTTGTACCACGGCTTCAGTACGTCCCCCACGGAGAAGGGTCGATTCGGGTCGTAGCGGGTCGGCTCGCCGCCCGAGACGTCGAGAGCCAAGGTCGAGTCGACGTACGTCTCGTGGACCGACCGTGGCGTCTGAGACACGTGGCAATCCCCGCTCGGATCGCCGAACGTGTGAGACTCCGAGAATCCGCGCGCACCCGGTTCGACCAGGGCGTCCCATTCGAACGTCGGCCCGACTGGATAGGAGATCCCCAAGCAGTCGAACAGCTGCCTCGCGGTCGGCCCGTCGAACGCTACGTTCGGATCCGGCGCGTAGCAGACCGGTTCCTTCCATCCGAGCGTCACGCACTTCCCCGCTGCGCGGAGCTCGTTCAGCTTCGCTCTCAGGGCGTGGCAGTCGAACCCCGGGTAGACCATCACGAGCGCCTTTCCTTGCGTACACCCCAGCTGCTGTTGGACCAGGCCTCCCGACGCGGCCCACTCCAACGAGTCCTTCGCCCGCCGTGCGTCGCGGAATGCGAGGTAGAGGGAATACGGACTGAGCGACATCTCACTGTCGATGATCTCCGCAGCGTTGTTGAGGGCGTACTGGATGTCGTAGAGGGCGCTGAACACGTCTGAGAACAAGAGCCCCGCGACCGGCATCGCTGCGAGCACCTCGGTGAACGCCGTCATCGCATCTTCGAGCCGCTCGATCAGCCTCGCTTGTCCGAGGGTCAGGCTGTCCATACCCTCGATGATCTCATCCAGTATGCGGTTCAGCTCGTCCAGCCGCTCCACGGCCATCTTGGATACCGTCGTCGTTCCGCCACACGTGGCAACGACCATTCCGACGAGGCCGATGACCAGCAAACACATCCACCTCTTGCGCACGTTCGCCTCCGTTCGGGCTCACTGTGGTAGCGTGCGATGACGAGCGCTGGTCAGTGGAACGTCCCATGGCGGAGCCCTGGCTTCCGAGGGTAGGACGGATCGTCTCCTGGCGTCAACCGCGGCCGCGCTCCGTGCAGAGGCCGGAGGTCGAGGACCGTCCCCGGACGAGGTTTGCGCCTCGACGACCGATCCGCGTACGATGGCGGTCTCGGGGGTGGAACCGATGAACGAACCGTCCGCCGTTCGCGCGTCCGGTTACCGTTGGGTCCTGCTCGTCGCATTCATGCTGGCGGTCGCCGTCAACCAGCTCCTCTGGATCAGCTTCGCTCCGATCACCGGGGAGGCGGCGGCGTTCTACGGCGTCGATGATCTGGCGATCGGCCTGTTGTCGCTCGTGTTCATGGTCGTCTTCATCGTCGTGTCGATCCCCGCATCGTGGGTGATCGACACCTACGGGATCCGTGTCGGCGTCGGGATCGGAGCCGTGCTGACCGGCGCCTTCGGGCTGCTGCGAGGCCTTCTCGCCGCGGACTACGCCTGGGTCCTGGTCTCGCAGGTCGGGGTCGCCGTCGGACAGCCGTTCGTGCTGAACGCCATCGCCAAGATCGCCGGCCGGTGGTTCCCGGTCGGCGAGCGGGCGACCGCCGCCGGCCTCTCATCGCTTGCGATCTACGTCGGGATCTTCGCCGGCCTCGCCGCCACCCCGGCGATCGTGCTGCGCTCGAGCCTCCCGGCCGCCCTCCTTGCCTATGGGGCGCTTGCCGCCGGAATTGCCGTCCTGTTCCTGTTGTTGGCGAGGGAGCGACCGCCGACCCCGGTGGGCCCCGAGGAGCGATCGCTGGTCTTCGATGGGTTGAAGGAGGTGTTCCGGAATCGCGGATTCCGTCTTCTCCTCGTCTTGTTCTTCATCGGGCTCGGCGTGTTCAACGCGGTCACCACGTGGATCGAAGACATCGTCCGCCCCAGGGGATTCACGATGGACCAGGCGGGCCTCGTCGGCGGACTGATGGTCCTCGGCGGGATCGTCGGAGCGATCGTCATCCCGCCCCTGTCGGATCGGCTCCGGCGGCGGGTCCCGTTCCTCTTGCTCGCCCTTGCCGGGGCGATCCCGGGTCTAGTGGGGTTGACATTCGCGGCCCACTACGGGCTTCTCCTGGTTTCGGCGTTCGTCCTCGGCGCGTTCCTGCTGGCGGCCGGGCCGCTCGGCTTCCAGTACGGCGCGGAGATCACGTACCCCGCGCCCGAGGGCACGTCGAACGGGCTGCTTCTGCTCGCGGGGCAGATCTCGGGGATCGCGTTCATCGTCGGAATGGACGCCCTCAAGTCGCCGGCAACCGGCTCGATGACGTTGTCCCTCGTCATCTTGACCGCCTTGCTGGCGTTCGCGGTCCTCCTCGCGACGCGACTCAAAGAGTCGCGCATCGGAGCGGAGTGATCGCCTGCATGAAGGACGCTCCTCCTTCCCCTCCCCCTGGATGAAGGGGGAGGGTTGGGGTGGGGGTGCCGTCCTGGAAGCGGAAGTCCCCCCTCACCGTGGCGTCTCCCGCCGTGGGGAGAGGGAACCCACCGTGATGGAGATCCATGCATGGCCATCAGACCGGGGATCGGTCAGGAGAGGGACAGGGCGGCTTGCAGCGTCGTAGCTTGCCTGTGACGTTTGGGCTTGCCACCGAGGCGCGTTTTCGGGGATCCTTGCGTTGTGACACGAAGACGTATTCCTCCCGGAGCCTGCCGTGGTCTGTCTCGACCGCGGGTTGCGATTCCCCTTCTTCTCTTGATCACTCTCGCCGTCTCGGTCGGCGGCTGCCTGTTCTTCCCCAATACGGTTCCCGTCGCGCACATCCAGGCAAACCCGACGGACGGCATTGCACCGCTGACGGTCCAGTTTGACGCAACCGGCTCGTACGACCCGGACGGGGCGATCCGAAGATATCGGTGGGAGTTCGGCGACGGGGAGGACGGGACCGGACCGCAGATCGAGCACACGTACTCTGAAGCCGGGACCTACCAGGCCACCCTCACCGTGATCGACCGCCGGCAAGGTCGCGCAGCGGCGTCCGTCACCATCCACCTTCGGGACTCGAATGCCCTTCCGGTCGCCGCCTTCTCGATCTCCCCGTCGCCCGCGTTTCCGAATCAGACGATCCGATTCGATGCTGGTGCGTCGTACGATCCGGACGGCGAGATCGTGTCGTACGCGTGGGCGTTCGGTGACGGGGTGACCGGTCATGGGGAACTCACGTCGTATCGGTACGATACCGTGGGAACGTACGACGTCGTCCTCACCGTTCGGGACAACGACGGGGACGTTCGAACCGCATCCACCGGGCTTGTGATCGGGACCGACATCGATACGTCGAGGACCATCTCCCGTCACTACGAGTGGGAGTACGACGGGCGGTCCCAGAGCTGCGATCTGGAGATCCCGGTGGACCTGTACAACCTCTACCGATCCCAGCCGCGGATCGTTTGGACAGGCCGGGAGTACGACGAATACGTCCTCGACCCGCTCGACGACGCGTATCTGAGCGTGGTCACGCAGGAGGTCGTCAGTGGTGCCGCCGGCGACTACCACGCCGAACTAGAGAATGCCCTGTTCTTCGTGCAGCACTGCATCCGGTACGTCTACGATCCGCTATGGTTCGAGTATCCCCGCTATCCGGTGGAGACGTTGGTCGATGGGGGCGGCGACTGCGAAGATACGGCGATCCTGTACACCAGCCTGGTACGCACCCTCGGGCACGGGGCACTGATGGTCGTCGTAGATACCGACGGGAACGGACAGATCGACCACATGGTCGCGTGGGTTCCCGTCCAGCAGACCTTCGTGAGCCAGCATCCCGACCGCAGCTTCTGGCAGTACCATGGAGCAACGTACGCGTTCGCCGAGACCGCCGTCGAGGGCGGCTACCTGCCGCTCGGGGTCGATCCGTGGGGGCTAACGGAGGTGAACATCGACACGATCTACGACGTGTCGAGCGTGGATCGTTCGCCCCACGTCGTACGACGAGCGCCCTCCGCGACGTCCGACTCGCCATCGCTTCGATGAGGCATCCTCCACCGATGCCGGGATCCATGTGGTTCCACGATCGTCACTTCCAACCAGCAAACGGCTATGGACGAGTCACGATCGTTGGATCTCGCGATTCCTGTCATCGCGACAGGGCTTTCGCTACGAACGCAACGAACTCGGCGAATCGCGAATCTACCGTCGCCCCTCCCCTCGAACCTAGT
>Ga0180434_10001181_pt1 | contig 37885 bp, 57 predicted proteins | sample SS_ome_7_FD_132453 | JGI IMG/M metagenome (GOLD analysis project Ga0180434, IMG submission 132453) | Hypersaline lake sediment archaeal communities from the Salton Sea, California, USA - SS_1_D_2 metaG | ecosystem: Environmental > Aquatic > Non-marine Saline and Alkaline > Hypersaline >... | reverse complement strand
GAAGCCGTGGCCAGTATCCGCGATTTTGAGCAGGCCAAGATGTGGGCCATACTCGAGGGCCGGGCACCCAACGACGTGCAACCGCCCAATGTCATGATGTGGCGATTGCGTGCCCAGGTCAATCCACAGCGCAACTACGAAATCTACATCATATCTGCTGATTCGGATATCACAGCCGACGATATAAGAACATCGTTTGACACCAATCCACAGGCCATGGTGGACACCATACGCCGGAAAGGCCATCGATTTTATTGCAATAGAGCTACCAAGGAAAGGGTGATAGTGTAATGGGACTTGACCAATATGCCTACGTGGCCGCTAGGGCTGGACAACTCAATGAGTGGTACGATGGCGCTGAAATGGTCGAATCGGGCGAGTTCGTGAACCCCAAAAAGACCCGACCGCGTGAAATTGCATACTGGCGCAAGCATCCAAATCTCCAGGGCTGGATGCGACGGCTGTGGGAAGAACGTGGTTGTCCCGGAGTGCCAGAAGGCGACACACCTGACCGGGATCGTAGCTTCAACGGTGTGGAACTGGAACTGTTCTGGCAGGACATCGAGCGCCTGCACGATGATGTGGTATCAGGCCGCTTGCCCGGTACCACTGGATTCTTTTTTGGCGATAACAGCGATGACTATTATCGCGAGCAGGATCTGGAATTCTGTAGGCAGGCCCGCGCCGCGCTGTTCATGGGCGAGCGTGTTTTTTACGATAGCAGTTGGTAAGTGAGCACTAACTCGGCGGGAAAACAGCGGTTGACCAATAATTCCCAATATCATATAATAAGAACATGCTGATAGAAGCATGCATCAACTTTAACCCTAGGCAACTTTGAAAGGCACACAAATGGCAAAGCAAGACGACAAACTGTTTACTGTGGCAGGCACCGCAACCAACCCCGACGGCACAACAAAGGCCCGGTTCGCCAATGACTTGGTGGCTCGCATCAAGATCCTCAACAAAGCCGGTTGCACCGATGTCAACCTAGTGGAACTGCCCCAAGGCATGACCAAATTGCAAGCCCTTGAGTATTTGGCTACCTTGCCCGAGTTCCAGACTGGCGATGCTGCCTATGCCATCGCTAATCGAACTGCAGACAAGACCCAGGCCGCAAAGCGCGCCGATGTGTCTGTGACACTGAAAACCGGGGGCAAGGTCAAGATTGCCAAGACCCGTGGTGCACGTGCTGTTGAGATCGGCCTGGCCGATTCTGTGGAGCATGTTGAAAGCGTAATCGGCAAAGAAGCTGCCGCCGAGCGCATCTAGTTTCTGTAATCTCCTTTTTAGGTTTGAGCGGCCCTCGGGGCCGCTTTTTTTTGCCCAAATCTCCGCAAGTGCCGGGTCTGGCATAACTAATTTTATGTCCCAAAAAGATCAAGATCTTGAGATGGTAATACAGCATTTGGTAATAGATATGTGCCAAATCATGCGTCAACATGGATTTCAAAGAGCTTCCATGTCAGCCTTGATGGAACTACTGGGAGTCCCGCCCGAAAAAGCACAAAAATATCAAGGCCATTATGTTGAATTAGATCAAGATCTTGATATTGATATTGAAGGCGAGCATCAACGACGGTTGTTGATGTCCTCGGGACCCAGCAACCTAATCCATTAATGACCATTTCCAACTATGCCCACAGCGAACCGCTGTTTATTGTCATCGTGCGTCACAAAGATGCCAACCGTATCCTACAGGAGTGGGCCAAAGAACATGGCTTGTCTGTGATCATAGAAGGTCATCGCATGAAATTGTACGATACTCGAAGCCTGGCGGTGTTCCAGACACAATTTTCTGGTGATTGGAAAACGGTTTTGATCTGGGACTGCTGGAACAAACGACACATCTATCATGATTGATCTACCAATGGTACACAGCTATGATGGTTTTAGCCGACTAGAAGAAGTGTGGTTGGGCGACGTTTACCCTGAAAGTTTCTACGATTTTCTAGACATTGACGTGCGCAATACCTTCTGCAAGATCACCGAATGGACCAAACAAGATCTCGATGCGATTGAAGCATTCCTGAGATCAGAAGGCGTGGTGGTAAGACGTCCCAGTTATGATCTTGATGTGCAACACTACATACGAGATGGTGTTCTCCTAAAACCAGAAATATGTCCGCGCGATAACTATTTGGTCAATGGAAATCGTTTGCTATATCATCGTTCACATGCGGCCGCCTGGGGACCGGCATGGCCATGGCGTCATGTCATCGATGATTATCAGCAGGATGCCGGTTCACAAATATTAGCAGTTGAACTGCCTTTTTGGATTTCAGGTGCCAACTCTGTGCGTGCGGGACGGGACTTTTATCTAGACTGTGTGCCTCAAAAAACCGCCGGGGTGCCTGAGAGTAGGTATCGAGAATTGTTTGAGTCCACGATAGCTCCGCTTTTTCCGGAACAACGATGCCATTATTTTTCCAATGGTGGACACATCGACAGTTGTTTTAAACTGGTGCGTCCGGGACTGGTAATGACCACCAGATACTGGAACGAGTACACAAACTTTTGGCCGGGTTGGGAAGTGATCAACATACTGGAACCTGAATTTGCTGATCATCGACTGCGAGGTTCACCTGGTGCCAGTAACGGACGCTGGTACGTGCCAGATCTGCACTTACCAGCGGGCTTCAATCAACACGTGATTGACTTTGCCAGCGACTGGGTAGGTGATTATCGCGAAACTTTTTTTGAAGTCAACTGCTTGATGCTGGATTCTAACAACATCATGGTACTAGGACGAAACACTGCGGCCAGACACCAACTCGAGCAACGTGGACTCCGAGTACATGAAATGCCATTCCGTTGTCGTACTTTTTGGGATGGCGGTCTGCATTGTCTCACACTCGATGTACGGCGACAAGGTACTTGTGTGGATTATGCGGTGGATTCCTCCAAAACATTTGCTGATTAGCGCACGATATGTCAACATAAGGTATGGAAATCTATACACTGCAAGAAATCTACAATCTAGCTGGATGTTATGATGCTGATTCGGATCTTGAACGTGATCTTAAAGTGTCGGCCTATCTGGCAAAACGTAAATACCGGGTGATAGAAAATTGGCCCTTGCACCATGACACGGTGCAGGATCAGGATGTAGAAATACTAATTGTGAAAGGAAACAAAAATGGAAGAAACCAACCACGACATCATCAAGCGAGCATTTGACACTTATCTCACCGAGAACGAAAAGTTCTCGGAAAAAGGTGTGAAAGCCAGTGCGGCTCGCGCCAGAAAAGCCCTGCAGGAAATCTCCAAGGCCATCCGCGAGCGCCGCAAAGAGATCACTGCCGAAAAAGAAGCCTTGTCCGCACAATGAGCGAGTTAGACGCACGCCCATGCACCTGTGGCCGCAGTGCCACTGGCTTCTGCGTGGGCCTGCACCAGCTCAGTGACGAGGAATGGGATCGCATGCTGTTAGAAGATCTGGGCCTGCGAGACGAAGATGACGAAGAGGAGGATCCGTTATGAAATCATTTGCCGTATTGGCTATTGCCGCTGTGATCAGCATGCCTGTGTGGGCCGCTGATGTCAACGGTCGTGGTTGCATGGCCTGCCATGCCGTTGACAAGAAATTGGTGGGACCCAGCTTCAAGGACATCGCCGCCAAGTATGCCAGTGTCAAAAACGCTGACATGAAGTTGGCCAAGAAGATACGCTCGGGCGGTAGCGGAGTCTGGGGTCCGATCCCGATGCCGCCGCACGCACACATCAGCGAGACCGAAGCCAAGCAGTTGGCCCAGTGGGTCTTGGCTGTGAAATAACGGAGAACGACAATGTCAACAGCAATCACATCAGCAAGTAGTCTAAACTTGGCCGTGGCCGGTGTGTTGGGCCGCATGGCCGCGGGCGTGGGTGCCACTTTCGTTGTGGCTGCCTTGATCAATGCCGCTGGCTTGGTGCCGGTTCTGTTCCAGGGCATCCTGGGCTATGTATTCATGTTCGCGCCTTTGGCCATGAGCCTGTTCTTGATGTGGCGGGCCGAGCGCATGACCGCATCTGAATCTCGAGCCTGGTTTTATGCGTTCGCAACGGTGATGGGCATAAGCCTTTCGATCATTTTTGCGGTGTATACATCGGCGTCTATTGCGTTTGCGCTCATGGGCACCACTGTGAGTTTCGCGGCCCTTGCGGGCTGGGGCTACTTTACCAAAAGAGATCTCTCAGGCTGGGGGCCGTTCCTGTTCGCTGGTGTTATCGGTGTGGTCATAGCCAGCATCGTGGGCATCTTTATTGAAAGCACTGCGTTCCAGATGACCATCAATGTGCTCTGCATCCTGATCTTCTTGGGACTCACGGCCTATGACATGAACCGCATCCGGGAGGTTTTATGGAACGGTGGGGAGGATCTCGAACGTTTACAGTGGTTTTCGGCCCTGAGTCTATACATCAATTTCATCAATATCTTTGTGAGTATGTTGCAACTTTTTGGTAATAGGGAATAGGCTTGTCTGAGATCCAGGAAAGCGCAATCACCTGCCTGACACCTGAGCAGATTGACATGCTGGAGGGCCAGCAGATGAGTCTAGACTTTGATCTTTCAAAGATAGAAGATGATGTGACCATCAACTTGCAAGATTTGGATAGTGTGATGATCAACGGTACAGGAGCGGCACCTGTGCTTACTATCGGTGATGCCAATAGTTGGATCGGTCAAAATAGCTGGAACCTTTCCAGCGACACGATTACTGCACCATCACCTAAAATCCAACTCAATGGCGATGACGCCGACATCGAGATCAACGGTGAGAGCGTTGTGGGCATGTTGCGGGAAATCCGCGACAGGCTCAACATCATACAGGTTTCGGAAACCATGGAAGCAGAGTGGGACGAGCTCCGAGCTCTGCGCGAGCAGTACGAAGCCAAGCTGGCCGAATGCCGAGAAAAGAGCCGGGCCTGGGACGCGCTCAAACAGATGCCACCGCCCCAGGTTCCTTGACGGTGACATGTTGATCTGTTACAATAACAAATGACTGAAAAAACACTACCTGCCCGAGGTATCATGACTACCGGTGTATATGACGGTGCACAAACCTTCCGTGTGGCCTGTGACTGCCACGACAACTCCCACGATGTTGATGTGTGGATCGAAGTGGAAACCGAAAAGGAAGTCCACGAAATCACGGTAACATTTTATCGTGAACTGGACACTCCGTTCTGGGAAAAAGGCTTCAATCGATTCCGCGAAGCCTGGCGCATACTGGTGCATGGACGCAGCCGATTCTCTGGCTCATTGATAATGCAGGCCGAAACTGCCGAGACCTTGTGTGACGCTATCCGATCAACCGTTGAAAAGTTAAAAAACAAGTGACCTTGCCCGACGAACGTTATAGAGCCATAAGCCAGGCCCAACAGTTCCTAATCGATCTCTTAGACGGCAGGACATACCCGCGAGTGCCACGTGCTGTCAAAGACGAGGCCCGTAGATTGCTTCGGCATTATCCCAGCCAATATCACATCGACCGTATAGCCGAACAAGCGCCCGACATAATCCGGCCTGATATCGAACCTTTGACCCGCTTGGTAATGACCTACCAAGAACACAAACAAGCCAATGATTGAAGAAATATCTGATTGGAATTATACCACAGATCTCTTTGGGTCGAGAGAAACCAAACTTGACCGGCGATATGTGATCTCCGACGATTTGGCAGTCTTCTATGATGGATACATGGATGGCGGTGGTACTGAATTTGCCGGCGACATGGTAGACGTCATCCGCCATGTCAATCAAGGTCCACGATTTCCACAGGCATTGGAATGGTGTTCGGGGCCAGGATTCATTGGCTTTACACTGTTACATAACAATCTTGCTGAAAAAGTGACATTTGTGGATCAGTATATTCCCAGCCTCACAGCGATACAGAAAACCTTAGAGCAGTGTGGGAACCGCTACCGTGACAAGGTAACCATCGCACAGACACTTGATGACAATGGCGGAGATCATACCTACGATCTGATCGTGGCCAATCCGCCTTGGTATGCACATCCAATACCGGGTAATTCTCCGGTGCGAAACAGAATTGCGGTCGATCTAGGATGGCAGGCGCACAAGTATTTTTTTTCGCGGCTGCCCGATATCCTGTGTGACGATGGAATCTGCATCATGCTTGAATCAATCTATGGCTCGAGTCCTGTTACTTTCCGAGACTACATCGCCGATGCCCATCTGGAAATACGATCGGTTTTGAAATCTACCAAAAAGCCCCACCTGTATTATCTAGTGATCCAACATGCACTTCCTAGGAGATAGTCGATGACTATGCACCTTGAAGGTCCCTGGATGACCACGACCAAGTACAGCAAGAAAGCCCACAAGAAGTGGGCCAGCGCCGAGCAGAAACGCCGGGCCGAATCTGACTCCGGCCTGATATCGAACCCTTGACCCGCATGATCATGCGATATCAACAGGATCGGCAATGACCCACGTAGTCACAGAAGCCTGTATTCGGTGCAGGTACACCGATTGTGTTGACGTATGCCCGGTGGATTGCTTCAAGGCCGGCCCCAACTTCCTTGTGATCGACCCCGACGAATGCATCGACTGTGCGGTATGCATTCCAGAATGTCCTGTAAACGCCATCTATGCCGAAGAGGATGTCCCCGACGATCAACAGGCATTCACTGCGCTCAACGCAGAACTGTCCAAAATCTGGCCCATGATTAATCGCACTGAACCTGCCCTGCCCGATGCCGATGACTGGGCTAAAGTCACACCCAAAATCCAGCATCTTGATCGCGGTTGACCAAAAAATCTCAATATCATATAATAGCTGTATCGTGACTGACTATGGAGAACTGCAATGACCATGCATCTCGAAGGCCCTTATCTCACCACCACACGCTATGCTAAACGTCCACACAAGAAGTGGGCCAGCGCCGAGCAGAAACGCCGGGCCGAATCTGACGCTGCCGCCTGGACTGAGCTGACAAAAAAGCTGGCTCGATCTTCTCCTAAATTCAGTGGTCGGCCTGTGTCTGATCCTGCCATGCCGCGTGGTGCCTACAAGCCTCTCACGCTGGGTCCGGCATATCCGCCTGGACGTGAGCCACAGAACATTCCCAGTCGGCCAGACACACCGGGTGTGGTGGCCACGCGACCCGTTGACAAGGTCTACACCGGCACCAACATCAAAGGCATTGGTACCTTGCACAAATCCAATGCGGTACCAGTGTTCACTGACGAAGAAGCTGTTGACATCGCCCACATGAGGAGATAACATGAACTCTACCTTGATATTCAGTCTCATGCTGTTCATGCCAGGTGGTCAAACCCAGGTCATGGCCACTTTTTCCACATCTGAAGCTTGTGTGGTCCAGGCCCAACGAGTTGCCAGCGAGCTCAAAGATCTCAGAGATCCGCACTCGGTAGGCGTGGCCTGTGTGCCCACCAATCAATTGGATATAAATCAAGTGCAACACCAAATGACTCAGCTCATGACCGTTATGCGCAATCTTACTACCGCGGAAGGACGCATCAATGACTGTGCTAGATAAGCAACGTGTGGCCGACATTCTGGCAGATAGACCTGGAAACTACTATTCTAAAGCTGACGAAAAGGACCGACAAATCTTTCGTGACTGGCTTACCAGTGCTCTGCGGCGGGAAGAGATCACCGTGGATTTTGAAAAGGTCAACGGCGAGTTTCGTAGCATGACCTGCACCTTGCAGGAATCACGGCTGCCACCTGCCATAAATAAAACTACCCAGAAAAAAGCCAACCCCGAGGTGTGCGTGGTCTGGGACTGCAACCAGCAGGCCTGGCGCAGTTTCCGCTGGGACAGGATAAAAAGGATCGCATTCACACTTGGCTAAAGAAGAAGGTATCAGGGTAGAAGGGGAAGTGGTAGAGATACTACCCAATGCCACATTTAGGGTTAAGATAGACCAATCGTCAATACCGGTGATTGGTGTGATATCTGGTAAAATGCGTCAGTACAACATCAAAGTGCTTCTAGGCGATCGAGTCGAAATCGAATTCTCGCCCTATGATCTCACACGCGGGCGCATTACTCGCAGGCGATAAATACAGGATGCACTCCCATATACGTGATACCCTTGATTTGCTGGAAGCCACTACACGCCCAGCTAAATTGGAAACCACCCCTTTACCGTATGCCATGAAGGATCTCGATCCCGTCATGAGCGAAAAAACCCTAGATTATCACTTCGAACATCTAGCTAAAGGCTATGCTCGAAGATACAATGCTGGCGAGGGCAATGCTGATTTCAATCGAGCCGGCAGCTATCTGCACAACAAGTTTTTCCCCCAGTTCCGGAAACCACGCACAGGCAATCGACCCAAGGGAGCAGTTGGTGAACTCATTGAAACCAAGTTCAAGACCTACGAAGATTTCCAGTCTGCAGTGAAAGAAGCTGCCATGAAAATCCAAGGTTCGGGATGGGTGTATCTCAGCACCAATGGCGATATAAAGACCATCACCAATCATGCCGTGCGGACTGATATCGCACTGTTGATTGATTGGTGGGAGCATGCCTGGGCACTCGATTATCAAAGCGACAAGGAGCGTTACCTCGATATGATCTGGCGCATCATTGACTGGGACGTGATAAACCAAAGATTATGAACATAGACAGTGCAGCCATCAATCGTTTGCGAGAACTACGCGATCAAGAAAATGATCCTATGCTCAAGTTCCGTGTGTTTGTGCAAGGTGGCGGATGCTCGGGCATGCAGTATGGATTTACATTTGATACCGAGCACAATGAAGATGATTTTGACTTCCAATACGGAGATCTGACAGTTTTAGTGGATGCCATGAGCATGAGCTATCTGCATGGTGCAGAGATACTGTATGTTCAAGATGACATGGGATCTGCATTCACCATCAAAAATCCCAACGCACAGACCACCTGCGGCTGCGGCAGCAGTTTCAGCCCTACATAACAGCCCCCGTACCACATCATTTGCCATAAATATCCTTGAAAGAGGATAATCATGGCACTGCAAATCATCAACATAGGACTGGCCCCAAATGATGGATTGGGAGACCCTATCCGCACCGCGTATACCAAGTGCAACGACAACTTCACCGAGCTCTATGCACGGACACAAACCGAGGTTCCCACTAATCAATTTGGCAGCGAAGGAGATCAGGCTGGCATGTATGCCTATGATAGCCAGTATTTCTACTATTGTTTCGCCAACTATGATGGTAGCTCCGGTATCTGGCGCAGGATCCTAGGGTCTAGTTTTTGATGACCCAACCCATCTGGCAGACACCCAGTGGCAGCCTAGGAGTGATTCCAGAGGGTGTTTTTTATCGCACCAGCTTGGTGGCCACCGCGGGTGATCAAGACGTATTTTTCCGACTGTTGGCCGGAGAGTTACCATCAGGCATACAGGTTACTGGCAATGGAGTCATCGAGGGTGTGCCCAAGAATGTTGTCAAAGTACAAGGTGTGCCCCAAGAAGTCAATCGCGACGTCACCAGCAGGTTTGCCGTGCGGGCCTTTACTCGACGCATGGTGAATGGTGTGGTGGTGATAGATCGCCTTGCAGATCGTACATTCACACTCACAGTGACCGGACGCGATGTGCCGGAATTCGTGACTCCGGCCGGCAACGTTGGCACCTACTATGACGGAACCTATGCCAGCACCACCATAGTATTCCGGGATCAAGATCCCAGTGATGTGGTGCGAGCCCGGATTCTCAGCGGTGCGTTACCGCCAGGATTGGTGCTGAATCCGCTCACTGGCGAGATTTCGGGCGTGATACAACCTTTGGTGGGACCACCCGGCACCGCTGAACCCGGATACGATGTCACTGCCAAAGATGAATATCCCAATGATTTCACTCGCAGGAGCGTCAGCAAAAATTATCAGTTCACCATCGAGATCAGTGATGGTGAAAACACCAACATCCGCACTTTTGAAATCTTTGTCTACAGCAAAGACAGCATGACTGCTGACACCACTGATTTCACTGCTGACAATACTTTTATCACCGCAGATATCGTTCCAACACGCACCCCGGTGTTGCTGACGCCCAGCGGCAGCCTTGGCAGGATAAGAGCCGACAATTATTATGCTTTCAGATTCGAAGCAGTGGACTGGGACGGTGATGCCATAGAGTATGTTATCAGCACTGGTATCGGTGAATCAGCACCACCAGGACTGGTGCTGGAAGCCGACACCGGTTGGCTCTATGGTTACATACCAGATCAAGGAGCCACCGAAGCCACCTACAGTTTCAGCATCATAGTCAGGAAACTCGAAGAGCCATTGATTGCCAGCGATCCCTATGACTTCACTGCCACCATCGTAGGCAACATTGATACCGAAGTGACTTGGTTGACTCCACCAGATCTTGGCAGCATTGACAATGGCGCTACCAGCCATTTCTATGTGGCAGCGATCAGCACCAGTGGACGAGGTCTGCAGTATCGGCTGGTGCAAGGCAGTGACAGCAAACTGCCACAAGGACTCACGTTGCTGCCCAGCGGCAATATTGTGGGACGTGTGAGTTTTAACACCTTTGCTCTTGACAATGGTAGCACCACTTTTGATGTAGCCCGAGACACCCGACTGTTAGAAGCTCCTACCACTTTTGATCTTACCTATTCGTTTGATGTCAACGCCTACAGTCCGGCCACCGAACAACAGGGATTCCGTGTCAACACCATCGTGGTGAATTCAGGTGGTTCTGGCTATACCAGTCAACCCACGGTGACCATTTCAGCACCACCCAGTACCGAAGGAGCAGTGCAGGCCACCGCGGGCGTGGTCACCATAGTAGGCGGTATCATTACCGACATTGAACTCAGCAATCCCGGCCGTGGCTATACTAGCCCTCCCAGCGTGACCATCACTGGTGGTGGCGGTGCTGGTGCCACAGCATCCACCACAGTCACTGCCATCAGTATTGTTAATCTTGTTTCGGTACGCCGGAGGTTCACTATCCGTGTGAATCGAGTGTATGACGAGCCTTACGAAAATCTCTATGTGCTGTGCATGCCGCCCGAAAACGATCGCGAACTCATCAACAGCATACTGCAAGATCAGTTTGTGTTGCCACGAAATCTCATCTATCGTGGTGATGATCCCAACTTTGGAGTAGCAAAAAATGTAACCTATGCCCATGCATTTGGATTGACCGCCGCAACTCTCAGTGATTATGTAGCCAGTCTCAATCTAAATCACTACTGGAAAAATTTGGTATTGGGCAGCTTGGAAACAGCGCAGGCACGAGACGCCTCAGGCACGGTCATTTATGAAGTCGTGTACTGCCGTATCATAGACGATCTCGTGAATGCGCAAGGACAAAGTGTCAGCAAAGAAATCACCTTACCGTATCCAGTCAACGCCGGTACTCCTGACGAAATCCGCACAGTGTATCCCAACAGTCTCATCAACATGCGAGATCAAGTAGTAGATGTCATTGGCCAGGAAGCCTTTATCCTTCCATTGTGGATGACCAGCCGACAAGCCAACAATCGAGTCCTGGGGTTTACACCAGCCTGGGTGATCGCCTATGTTCAACCAGGCCAGAGCGGACTCATACGTTACCGTCTAGAACAAAGATATGGAGAACTTTTCAACACTGTAGATTATAGGGTAGACCGTTATGAACTGGATCGCAGTCTCAGCTATCTATGGGACGCCGAAACCCAACAGTGGATCCCAAGCCCCCCACAGGCCACCACATTTGATACCTTTGCTATTCCTTTCGGGTTCCCCAATTGGACCAACGATAGCGGGCAGGAGATTGCCTGGGTCAATGACCTAATTGAAGAGGTGCTTTGGAGCAACAGTGCGGGCGGAGACAGTGAACCTGGCACCATATTTGATGGTGGCAGCACAAGGTTCATAGCACCGGCATTGCGACCCAACCAAGATGAGTTCGATAAATATCTGCTGTTCCCCAAGGTCAACATTTTAGGATAGTCTATGCCAGTTCCATACACTTTTGAATTTGCTACCGGTAACATTCCGTTGTCTCATCTAGACGTAAATTTTGCCAATGTCAAGGCTTTTGCTGACACAGCTGGATTTGTGACCGAGAATCACCAGGCCAACATAACTTCACTTGGTACGCTGGCAAATCTCACAGTCACCAACGGTATCGATGTCACGGCCGGAGATATTGAAGTTGATGGCAATGTGCGAGCTGATTTTATCATTGCGAACGGTAGCACTTTGACGGCATTGCCTAACGCTTTAATAGCTGCATATCTTCCCACCTATACCGGAGCATTGACCAGTCTCACAGGCGCAGTGACAACCACCGCAAACATAGGTGCCAGCTACTTTATAGGCAACGGCAGTTTTTTGACCGGAATCGCTAGTTATGGTAACAGCAATGTCAGTTCTTTCTTGGCCAGCGGTGATAATGCCAACCGTATAGCCACCACCAGCGACTTTGCTGGTGCCAGCCTGTCGGTGACTGGTTTGGTACAAGCAGGCAGTCTTAATGTAGATGGCAATGCCACAGTGGACAACCTAGAATCTTCTGGTTTTGTTGGCGGTAATGGCAGTCGTTTATCCAATCTACCCGGTGGCAACGTGATTGGTGCTGTAGCCAATGCTGTCTATGCCACCACGGCTGGCGCCGCTACCTCTGCCATCACTGCTGCAACTGTGACAGGTCCCGCTCAGGCTAATATCACCAGCGTGGGCACTTTATCATCCCTTGCCGTCGCTGGCAGCATCAGTGCCGGCAGTGTGTCAACAACGTCGATTTCGGCGGGCACCATTACTGGTACACTTACCAGCAATGCTCAACCCAATATCACCAGTGTAGGCACGCTGTCCTCACTGACTGTTTCGGGTGGAATTTCGTCGGCCACAGTTACAGGATCGCTCACTACCGCAGCCCAGCCTAACATCACCACAGTGGGTACGCTTACTGCTTTGTCAGTATCTGGTAATATCACAGGTGGCAATCTCAACACCACTGGTAATATCACTGCCGGTAATATCAAGACCGACAATTATTTTTATGCCAATGGCATCCCATTTGTTTCCAGCGATTACAGCGACGCCAATGTGGCTGCCTACTTGCCGATCTATGGTGGTAACATCACTGCCGATCAGATCACAGCGAATTCCGTCAGCGGTGTTGGTGCCGGAACACCTACCCTGAGTAGCGTCACCAATCTCGATCTTTCGGCCGGTACCGCAGTGCGAGTGATTGGCGGAGGTGTGCTTAGATTGCCTTCCTTGACCGCAGCCCAGATCGCTAATGTAATCGCAGTAAATGGTGACATTGTTTACAACAGCACAGTAAACAAGTTCCAAGGCTACGAAAACGGTGCGTGGGGCAATCTCATATGAGAGAATACATCGTGGCCTTGAAAAAAGGCGTGGACTATGAGCAGTTTTGGCAAGAGATGGAAAACCACACGCGCAATATCACGGCAGTGCCAGATAGGCGTGTAGATATTGTTAACGAGAGACCTTTGAGTCTAAGGAGTTGTCATTACGCTTTAGATGACAGCGAAGCCGAACGCTTAAGATTGGATCCAAGAGTGCTCACCGTAGAAATACCACCGCAACAGCGAGATGACATAGAGATAGCTCATTTGGCCAGTCAAACCGGCGATTGGCTGAAAAGTTCTAGTGTGAATCCTACCAATCCTGCGGCCATCAACTGGGGTCTTTTTAGATTGAACAGCAATACCAACAACACCGCGTCCGCATCAGGGCAAGGCGTGTACAACTACCCGTTGGATGGCAGTGGCGTAGATGTAGTGATACAAGACGGCGGAATCACTCCCGATCACCCCGAGCTGGCTGACAGTCAGGGCGTGAGTCGAGTGCAAAAAATAAACTGGTATACCTCCAGCGGTGTGCCTGGTATACAACCTGCAGACAATCTTTTTTATGCCGATCGTGATGGACATGGCACCATGTGTGCCGGTATCGTGGCCGGTAGGACCTATGGTCGAGCAAAAAACGCCCGCATCTATTCGCAAACTGTTGATGGTCTTAATGGCAGTGGCACCGATGGCATGCCGGTGTCTGATCTTTTTGACACCATCAAGGGGTGGCATCTCAACAAGCCCATCGATCCTGTTACAGGTTATCGTCGACCCACTGTGGTCAACATGAGCTGGGGCTACGTTAGCACCTTCTCCGGGATCACAGGCGGCAACTACCGCGGCACAGATTGGGTTGGCACTAACAAGCGCGCCGATTATGGCATGATTGGTGATGCACTCAATCGCTATGGCACACGAGTGATATCAGTGGATGTCGACGTCGACGAGCTTCTTGATGCAGGAGTAATCCTTGTTGGCGCAGCTGGCAATTACAGCCAGAAAATCGATCTTGGTATTGGTGATGATTATGACAATTATTTCATCAACAATAACGTCAATACCAGATATTACATGCGAGGATCAACTCCCACCAGTACACCCGGCGTGATATGTGTGGGGGCCATTGGCACTGGCAGTGACCCCGAACAACGTGCAAGTTACAGTGATGCCGGTCCCAGGATAGATGTATGGGCACCAGGATCCGGTATCATCAGTTCTATGAGCAATCCCAACAGATTTGGTGCCACCACTTTCCAACCTGGCACACAATATCTCATTGGTGCTCTCAATGGCACCAGTTTCTCCTGCCCCAATGTCGCAGGCGTGGTAGCACAATTGTTACAGGTGCATCCCACGGCCACACCCAATCAGATGGTGAACCTGCTGTCTGCGTTGAGCGCCAAAAATGTGATATTTTCCACCGGCAGCACCACCGACTATTCAGACACCACGAGTCTCTTGGGCGCACCAAACCAATATTGTTATATGCCTTATAACTCAGCTGATTCTTTCCAGGTGCAGGGAGCAGTAGCATTCGTAAATCTAGGTGTTACTGCCTAGCACATGATAAGTAAACTATCTAGATTTTGAGGACAACAAATGACTAGCCAGATCAATCCCAACAACATCGACGGAACTTACCCGGTTGCCGGTCAAGACAACGATTCGCAAGGTTTCCGCGATAACTTTACAAACATCAAGACCAATCTTGGCTATGCTGCGACCGAGATCACTGATTTGCAGAACAAAGCGGTGCTGAAAGCAGCCTTGACTGGAAGCACACTCAACAATGACATGAACAATCAGTTGATCAGTAATGTGCAACTTCGGAAAGCCAGCGCGCCGCGTGAATCCCTGGGCACCGTAACAGGCTCACAGTCTTTGGATTTTTCTGCCAGTCCCTACTACACACTTACCACAGGTGGATCCATCACCGTAGCATTTACCGGTTTTCCTGCGGCTGGACAAGTGGCCCGGCTCCGACTACAGATCACTGTGAGCAGTATAGCCCACACATTGACGATCACTGCTGGTGGTGGCAACATCGTTGGCGCCTACAACATCAACGGCATAAACACCGGTGGCACTATCACGTTCTCTCAACCAGGGGTGTATGAATATGAATTCGAAACATCCGATGGTGGTGTCAATATCAGTGCCTTTGATCTGAATCAAAACCGAGATCCGGTTTTTTATCCCAGCAGTGAAATATTGACCATTTCCGGAAGTGCTGTAAGTTTGGGTGGAACCAACACACTTTTCAACACTACTGGAGCTGCCACTGCCACTTTGGCTGCAGGTGCAGCCGGACAGCAGAAAATACTTTTGGCCAAGAGCTTGTCCGGAGGGTCAATGACTGTGACTGTGACTAATGCGGCTTGGGGTGGCAGCGGTACCATCACCTTTAGCAACGACTCAGAAGGCTGTACCTTGTTGTACATCGACAGCAAATGGTATTGTGTGGGCAACAACGGAGCAGTTTTCTCTTAACCAAAACATTTGGATTCTGTTTAAACCTATGCTAGAATACTAGCAACAAGGAGTGCAGAATGGAACACCCGCTCATCGACGATGCTGAACTGTTGACAATGGAACAGCTCCAAGATCGCATATCAGACCTTAACAAAAAACTGGCTTTTGCACAACGTACCAATGCCGGCCTTGCCAATCAAATACGCATGGCTATCTCGACCTATCACACACAGTATCAAAAATTGCAAAATGAGTTGTGGGATAAAACAAAACACAAAGGCCAAGATTTTTCTGATCGAATCGACATTTCATGAACGCACGTATCAGTAAAACCTGGGATATCTTGATTGGCCAAGTGGTTGATGCAAATTACAACACCAATCTATTGAATGTCAATGCAACTCTCTTCACAAACACCCAAGACTGGCGTACCACCAATTTGGCTTACGATCGTATGTGTTATTGGATGGAACAGTGTTTGTATGATGCTGTGGTGATACAACAGGATGATGCCACCTTAGATGCACATATGGCCACTGGCAGACATGTGCTAGAGCTGCCATGCTCGCCCATTGACAGCACTTTGGGTATAATGATATTCCGTAAATTATCGTCCATAGTGAACAATCAGTTTATAATCACAGATGTAGATGTCTCAAGTTCACGCGGAGATGGAGTGATATATCATCACAATCTCGATGAAAACACATCCTTGTTGGTAGAACCTGGATGGTGGAATGATCCAGGACCTGCCTTTGCCAACCAAACCAAAAAAATGCCAAAAAAAACAGACACCAAAATCATTTCCATCGATAAATCTCTAGACTGGAAGGATCTAGGACTGGCCATGGACGACAAAGAAGAATCATCATCAACAGTTTTGTTTGGACGGTTTCCACGTGATACGAAAGAATAAGTTTGGTGAAAGGGTCTACCACGAAGATGATATTATTGATCTAGTGATGTCCGGACATGACGTGCTAGGGCTTCGTGGCATGGTGATCGATCGGGATATCGACCTAACTGTTTGGCCAAACAGTTTAGACGCTCCGAAGTGGCATCACGAAACCGATCATGATATTGCTATCGATCGATATCATGCAGACAACCAGCGACGCTGGATGATGCCCACCTCTTATCAAGAACTTGACATAGCAGAGTATGTGTTATCACTGTGTGATACACAGGTGCAACTGCAACGAGTGGGCGAAGAATTACTGATGTTCCAGGACCGAGGACTTTTTGATCTCTTGCGTTATCTCAAATATCTTGTAGATTTGATGAGGCAGCATGGCATAATTTGGGGCGTAGGTCGTGGATCGAGCGTGGCCAGTTACGTTTTGTATCTATTGGGTGTGCATCGGATCGACAGCATGTTCTATGATTTAGACCCACATGAGTTTTTGCGTTAAATACTCCCATTCTCGGAGGACGATGATGACAGGAAAAGTATATCGAACTGCCCAAGGTAAAAAGCTGGATCTTGGTGCCTTGGCTCTCAAAAATGAAAATGTAAGAGCAGTAGGTAACATGAACGTGAATGCACGGGGCGATCTCTTAGATGCAGACAACCGTTCAATAGCTTCACGCAACCAACAAGTGGCACGCCAGTATAAACGACAAACCACCAACGTCACTGATGACCGCGTTCGATCAAGCGCCGATCACGCACCGCCTCGCGTGCCACAGATAGATCCTGAGCTGCTTGAAGATTTTGATGATACTGCGCCTCTTCCGGAAACTGCTACTGCACCGGAGGACAACAAAACCACCAAAGGTATCGCGGCAGCAGTGGCGCGTGCGCGTAAGATCTAGAAAGGAACACCATGCAGGCTCACAAAGTAAAAAGGATACGTCCACTAAACGACAACATTATCGTAGAAGAAATGGTTTTTGACGAACGACGCCTTTCCAGTGGCATCGTGTTGCTGAACGACAACGGCACCTCTGCCGGTATCAGACCAAGATGGGGCCGTGTATATGCTGTAGGTCATGCCCAAACCGATGTAACCGTGGGCCAGTGGATCTGCGTGGCTCATGGTCGATGGACTCGTGGAGTAGATATCGAAGATGACTCAGGCCGCCGCACCATACGCAGGATCGATCCCAATGATATTTTGTTGGTGAGCGATGATCAGCCATCGGACGATACTATGAGTGAAGCAGTGCAAGTGCCGGATCGTAGCCAGAACTGATGAGCTTTAAAAAAAATTGGGATCTGCACACCATAGAATCGCAGATACGACAAATGGTGAACGAGATCCGCAGTCCCTATAATGATGGTTACACCGCTTCGTATTATAAACACGAACTTTGGCTGTTAAAATGTTTAATTGAAGACGTTTATCCCACCCTGCCCAAGTTTTCTGATGAAAATGAATGGCATCAACAACGTACCATTGATATATTGAAACGGAAATCATGAAAGAACTATGGACTGAGAAGTATCGTCCACACAGTGTGGATGAGTATGTGTTTACTGATCAATCGCAACGTGAGCAGGTGAAATCGTGGATCACTGACGGTGCCATCCCTCATCTGTTGTTTTCGGGATCTCCAGGAGTAGGCAAGACCACTCTAGCACGTATCTTGATCAATGAACTGGAGGTGGATGATTTTGATGTGCTAGAAATCAATGCCAGCCGCGAAAATTCAGTGGATACGATCCGTGACAAAATAACAAGTTTCGTACAAACCATGCCGTTTGGTAGGTTTAAAGTGGTGCTTTTGGATGAAGCAGACTATATTTCGCCCAATGGACAAGCGGCCTTGCGCGGAGTCATGGAAACTTATCATGCCAGTGCAAGGTTTATACTTACCTGTAACTATCCCAACCGTGTCATACCGGCCTTGCATTCGAGATGCCAAGGATTCCATATCGAAAAAGTAGATGTCACTGAATTTACTGCTCGTGTGGCCACTGTGCTCGTAAATGAGTCTGTGGACTTTGATCTAGATGTGTTGGACACGTTTGTGAAAGTGGCCTATCCCGATCTGCGTCGATGCCTGAACCTGCTGCAGATGAATACCTTGGAGGGTGTCTTGCGATCTCCCAGAAATGACGAGGATGGGCACCGAGATTGGAAAATTGATGCAGTGAATCTTTTCAAGGCCGGCAAAATCTATGAGGCTCGGCGTATGCTATGCGCAGCAGCGCGACCAGAAGAAATGGAAGAAATATTCCGATGGCTCTATGATAATGTCGACATCTGGAGTGACGACGTTCACAAACAAGATGAAGCTATCGTGGTAATACGTAACGGATATGTGAATATTCCCTTGGTAGCCGATCAAGAAATCAATCTTTCAGCCACGCTGATAGAATTGGCTGCGCTGCGATGAGATATTTCATTGTCAAGTATTATCAAAAACCCACGGGACAGATGGATGAAGCAGTGAACGTTGCCACGCGTTTGCGCAACAGTGATATATCAACAGCTTCGGTTATCTTGGACTTCAAGCATCACAGCATCATCAAAGCCAATCTCCAAGGCGAATCTGCTATCCGTGACTGGCACACCATTATTGATTATTACAGAAAATTTTATCCCGAAATCATAGACGGATTGGAAAACAATGATTGATGCCACACGTACTATATTGGTAGACTGCGACGGTGTATGCCTGGATTGGGAATGGGCTTTCAACGTTTGGATGCAGCAGCACGGATTTGAGATGTTGCCTGATGGCAAGTTGATGTACGACATAGGCGATCGTTACGGTGTAGGACGCGATCAAGGCAAAAAATTGATCAAGATCTTTAACGAATCTGCTGCTATAGGCTTCTTACCGGCCTTGCGTGACGCTGTCTATTATGTCAAAAGATTACACGAAGAACATGGATATCGTTTCCACATGATAACCAGTCTCAGCACCGATGCCAATGCACAAGAACTGCGCAGGATGAATGTGCGCAAACTGTTTGGCGAAACCACGTTTGAAGGATTCACCTTCCTTGACACCGGGTCTGACAAGGATCATGCCCTTGTACAGTATAAAGATTCGGGATGCTGGTGGGTGGAAGACAAGCTGGAAAACTGTCTTGCCGGACATGCGGTGGGACTACGGGCGGTGCTCATGGAACACGGACACAACATGCATCATGAGCACCCCGAAGTAGTCAAAGTCCGGAGCTGGCGTGATATCTTTGCTCTCGTAGTGCCTGATCAGTCCTTGTAAAGATCCAACACATGCTCGATCAAGGGATGACGCTGCACATCCTGGGTTCCAAGCTCACACACAGCGATACCGGTCTTGGCATTGGATTTCAATCTTTCACAAATATCCAAAAGACCATTGTGAGTGTGATTTTTATCGGTTTGTTCGATGTCGCCAGTGACAACTATCCTTGATCCTTCGCCGATCCTGGTCAGCAGCATCTTCATCTGATTGGGCGTGGCGTTCTGCATTTCATCGGCGACTATCCATGCATTTTTGAACGTGCGCCCACGCATGAACGCCAATGGTGCTATCTCTATGACTTCATCTTCCACCAAACGAGCCACGTCCTTGGGATGATAAAATTCTTTGATGATGTCAAAAATTGGACGTGTCCATGGCTCCATTTTGCGATTGAGATCGCCGGGCAGGAATCCATGTTGCTCGTCCTCTACGCCCACCGCAGGACGTGTAAGCACGATCCTGTCGCAGCGTCCATAACGCAAGTCCCGTAAGGCAGCCAGCACCGCTAGGTAGCTTTTGCCGCTTCCAGCCGGCCCCACCGCGAAAACCACTGGTATCTGTGGATCATTGAGACTCAGTACCAATGCTTCTTGTCGCCGGCTTTTGGGACGTAGTTCTATGTGTCGATTTTGATGTTGTCTTGCTTTTTGAAAATCTATGGTGTTGGCTACTTCAAGTTGCTGCTGTCTGCGCTGTTGCGCTTTAGTTCCGCGTGCCCTGCTCAAGTCTCGTTCTCCTTTGAACATGTTCGCTACCCTCAGTGATATTTAGGATCGATGGCGTGTTTATTGTGTGCGGATTGATCTTTACGATACACGGACTAAGTATTAGATTCCACCGCTGGTATCGATGTTGCGAGACTTTCGATAACAGACTAAATAATAGATCATGGACAAAAACATCTTTCGCGACGGCATGGACTACTGGCTAGTGGCCGAAAACATACGCGATCTCTATCTAAGTGAAGGCAGCATCAGCACCTTGATCGATTTTGAACGTGTGCTGGATGAACTGGATCTCTATGCTTTCAAAAATTGGATGCTAGGCGAATTAGTGAGCGGCCCCAAAATTGACCGCTACAAAACCACTTGCATTTTCATGTGGCCTTACGAGATGATGCCGGACCCACGTGGAGCTAGAAGATTGTTGCCGTTTGACTGCACAGTCAAGTACAAGAAAACACGTATCAAGATCCCGATCAAGATAGAAGATCCCGATGATTTCATACCTGGTACGCACAAAGCCCGTTTGATAACCAAACCAATCTGGCTGGTAGAAATCGCTATGCCCAAGAGCCTGATGGCCGATATCCGCACCGGCAGCGTGGAGATGGAAGGTCAAGATATCGATCTAGCCGAGCTAGATGATGCCTATGACAATGATCTAGACAAAGAAGAGTATGTAAATGATGAACAAAATCAAGAAACCGCTCAACCAGCCCCCGCTCAACCAGCCCCCGCTCTTTGAAGCACTTGAATACAAAGACATGGAGGGCATGCTCAAGCCCACCATACATGTGGATGAATTCGCATCCAAGATGGGCGATGACGATGACATCATTGTGTTGAGTTTTTTTGTTCGTGACGCACAGGCATCCGAAGATCTCATGAATTGGTTTGAAAAAGGTTATGATTGGGTGTTGGATTCTGATCGCAGTCCCGGCGAAATCAGTTCTGGACGTTACCTAGTGTATGTGGAAATGCGACGACGTAGCCGGGCAGCCGAACAAGTGCAACAGATGCTGGATGACCTAGGTACCTTGACCGAGCATGACATGAATGACTGGGAGATGACCTACAAGGACACCACGACGCCTTTCAGCCGAGAAGAATTCCAACGATTGGTGCCTTTGAGTCCCAAAGAATATCGTGAGCGCAGCGAGCGCGGTCTCAATGAGATGCGCGTAGCTGCTGGTCTACCCGTTGTGAGCTTCTATGAGGCTGATGCAGAAATAAGAACCTTGCAAAACAGCGCCGGTATATAAGTTGTAACCTTTAAAAAATCCTATGCAAATATATCCCAAAGTTTTGAGCTTTGGTTGTAGTCTTATCTACGGAACTGACCTCAGTGATGACGGCCGTGATCTGCCTTACGCTAGGCCCAGCCAGCTGACTTGGCCCGCTCTGATAGCCAAACGTCTTGGTTTTGAATACGCCACCAATGCTCATGGTGGTGGTGGCAACCTGCAGATCATGGATCGTGTCATGAACTGGACCTACTATGCACCCGACTGCTTGATCATAGTAGGATGGACATTTGTAGACCGGTTTGATTATAGTGATCCCAACGGATGTCACTACAACAAAGGCGTGGATGATTATCGCACCTTGTCACCGGTACAGACCACCGACATGGCAAAAAATTATTATCGTGACTTTCATTCTGAGTATCGAGACAAGTTGACAAGCCTGCTCTACATGAAAACTGCCATCGATGTGCTGCGCACCCGCAACTGTCGATTCATCATGACCGCACTTGATGATACCTTGTGGGAAACTAGATATCACGCGCCACCCACCGTGATTGAACTACAAAACTACGTGCGTCCCTATATCAGTGATTTCGAAGGCAAAAATTTTATCGCATGGAGCCGTGATCGTGGATTTGAAATCAGTCCAACCTTGCACCCACTGGAACCGGCACATGCGGCTGCAGCTGATTTGATGTGGTCACATGTGGAACATGTGTTGTCCTAGAGCTTGGTGTAAACGAAATACAGCCTCTGATTGGCGTCTTTTTTAAAAATATCAAGATGTAGGTTGTATCGGGACTCGAACTCTTTGACCACTTCAAAACTCCAGGGAAAGATATCCACATAGGGTCCAGTCTTGTGTGGTATCCCGGGATTGGCTCGCAGATAAAAACGTCCGCCCGGCATCAATAAGTCCACACAGTGAGCAAATCTCTGTTCGATGTCCTCGCGGCTGTTGAAATTTATCGATCCCAGCGCCAAGATGTGATCGTGCGTGCCAGGCGGGACTTTGTATTCCAAGATATCCACTTCGTAGTCAGCACAATCATTGAAAGGATCGATGCCGATGAGATTGGGTATGCGCCCTTTGAAAGGGTGATATCCGCAGCCCACATCCAGCACGCTTTTTGGATCGCTCTTGGTGATCTCTTCGGCGAGATTCCAGCCAGTGTGTTCGTATTCGTTGGTGCGTGGCTTCCATATTTCCCTGAAAAATCTATCAGTATAACGTCGATCAAGATCATGCACGATCTCAGTCAATGTGCCCTCAAAGTCACTGTCTAGCTGTAGGGTGTTCTGAACCGCGTCCCGAAACTTGCGATATCGAGCCGGCGTCCAGGGCAGTTGATCTATCACGGTGTCGGCCGTGAATTCCATGCCAGCGTAGCGCGCCAAATTGAAGCTGCGAACCAAATTTTCTTTGATGAGATGAAAAATTTTGTTATTCATGTGAAAAATCTGCCTTTTTCATAAAAAATGATATATAGTTGAGTTATTTTCTTTTAGTTATCTCAAAAAAAGGATCCCGTGAAATATATTTTCGTAGCCGGAGCTCCGGGCTCAAAATGGAGCAGTGTCACCAAGAACATCTACTACAGTGACGACATCGACCGCAGCGACTACCGTGAAGAGTGGACTTACTGGCATGATGCACCTGGACAGATGGAACTCATGCACATGGGCGCTTACTTTGATCCCGGCATGGAATGCGAACTGCCCGAGAGCATGAGCGTGCTGTCACGTCGTGAAGCCGAAGCGAAATTCGATGCACCTTTCCAACAGCATGCAAAGGGCCTGCGCATAATCAAGAGTCATATCTTTTGCCACAGTGAAAATCTCGAGTATCTGCGTGAGCTATGGCCGGAATCACCCATAGTCTTGGTGTACCGTCCCGATGATGCGTGCCTGGGGTGGTGGGTCAAGTGCGGACACTTCAACATCACCTATCCCAGCTATCATGGCTACTACAAGGACCTGCGTGAAATGGCCAAGATCATCACGCGACAGAATCATGATCTCCTGAAGTGGATCAACAACAATGATACCCTGCGTGTCAACAACAATGTGGAGCTGTGCCGCAAGCTAGGCATAGCCGAGCCCACTGACGAATATCGTCAGTATTACTCGACCAGTGATGTTCGAGTGGAAGTGCAATTACCAAGGAGTTGATATGAAAATCAAAACACTATTGGCCGCTGCGGCCATGTGCGTCGCCACTGTGGCGCACGCCGAATTCACTTTGCTGGTACCGCAAGAACCCGGAAAAGGCACCTCGGTCTGGGCCGGTATCATTGCTCGCCACCTAAGCACTTTTGTTGGCGAACCCGTGATTGTCCGACACTTTCCCGGAGCTCGAGACATACCGGGATTCAACGAATTCCACAACAAATTGCGACACGATCCCAAGACAATCATGGTGGCGCACGGTGGCAATGGAGTGAGTTATCTTTTGGATCCTGTGGACTACGACTATCGTGAGTACGACAGTATCGGCATGATGAACCTGGACATCGTGAATGGGCGAAATGCCAAGACCGATCTTGACAAAGGCACGTTTATTGTGCCTGGTAGCTCGGGATATGAACCCGATGGCATGGCCATGACCATGCTGTTGTGTGGACCGCGTCTGTCTACCGAAGCCTATCTGGCCTGTTTCCGTGAACGCATCAAGTGGGTTAACGGTGTCAAGGGCAACGAAAAACGCCTGGGTTTCTTGCGAGGTGAATTCAATACCACAAGAGAATCGCCGTCGGCCTGGATCAAGTTTCACACCGGCAGCAAAGCCAATCCCGACAACGTGATTTGGTTCACACACGGCATCTATGACTTGGCCAATCGCCAGCAGATTCCAGATCCAAATTTCCCCAACACACAGTTCGAAGAAGTTTACCGAGCACGCTGGGGGCAATATCCGCAGGGCGAATTGTATGACGCTTACCGGCTTACTCGCAACTGGCGCGATGTGTTGCAAAAAAGCCTGTGGGTCAATCGTGGTAACCCCAATACTGAAAAATTACGCACAGCACTGCGAGCCATGTTGGCCGATAAAGATGTTGTGGCCGAGATTGAACGAGATACCGGACGTTATCCTTGGATCACGGGAGAAGATGGTAATCGCGTGATCACCGAGCTTTACAAACTGATCACACCCACAGCTCTCCGGACAGCCGTGAAATGGAATCAGGAAGCCTATGGATTTCCTTCGGTGTTCAAACCTGAACTCCTGAAGTGATAGAATATCTCATCTGGATCACGCTGGGCAGTCTCTACGGCATGCTGGTTGGCGTGATCCCGATAGCGGGCGTGACCACGGCCTTGATCACGGTTTTTGGCTTCGCTGACTATTTCATGGCCACCCCCTATCTGGGCCTGGTATTCGTGACCAGCATAGTGGCTGCCTGTGCGGCAGCGGATTCCTACACCAGCATCCTGACAGGCATACCGGGTGCATCCACCACTGCGGCCTGCGTGATTGACGGCTATCCCATGAGCCAGCAAGGGCAAGCCGGGCGTGCCATGGGCATCGCCATAGCCGACAGTCTGTTCAATGGTGTCTTATATGGCGTCATGGCATTTGCACTGTTGCCCATATATGGTGGCATGATTTTGTGGTTTGGTATCCCCGAGCTCATGGCGTTCATGATCTTGGCAGTGGCCTGTGTGGGCTTCGTTATCAGCCGCAGCCTCTGGCGCAGCATGGTGGCCATAGTGATAGGCCTGTTCCTGGGCTTGGTGGGGCAGGATCCTGGAACCGGCGCAGCGCGATTCACAGCAGGATGGGACTATATCGAAGCCGGTATACAACTGATTCCCTTGATATCGGGCCTGTTCGGTTTCCCAGAATTGATCTGGGGTTGGCGCACACGCAGCCGGCACATACAGCTGGTAGACTATTGGAGTCAGCTAGGACAAGGCTTCCGCGATGTGGTGCATCATTGGCGTGACAGTGGGCGTGGTGGATTGATAGGGTTTGTGACTGGTCTCATACCTGGAGTGGGCGGAGCAGTGGGTGACTTTTTGGCTTATGGGGCCACGGTGCGGGCACACCCCACAGAGAAATTTGGCAACGGCAATCCCCGGGGATTGTTGGGCTGTGAAGGTGCTAATTCTGCACAGAAGGTGTCCAGCATGATACCCACTGTGCTGTTTGGTGTTCCAGCAGCACCTTTCGCTGCCATAGTGATGGCGTTGTGCATGTATTTTGGCATGGAGCTGGGCACACCAGATCTCTTGTCGCAGCCCGAGTTTGTGTGGAGCCTCATGGCCGGATTCGTGGGCGGCACCATCATAGTGGCCTTGGCCAGCATTGTGCTGATGCGAGTGGTGATCTGGATGTTGAGTGTACCGTTCTGGGTGTATGGTTCTGTGATAGTGATCGTCATACTGTATGCCAATTTGCAATACACCGGTACATGGCGAGACATCGCCATATTGATGTTTTGCACGGCATTGGGCGTCGCATGTAAATACTGGGATATCAGTCGCCCGGCCATATTGGTGACTTTTGTGGTGGCTGAACGATTGGAAAATTACACACAACAAACATTCACGCTCTATACAGTTGGGGATCTCGTGACGAGACCCTTGTTCATTGCTATCATTTCAGTGGCAACGGTGTTGGTGGTAGCCTGGATCTGGCGTGGAGGGAAAGGAATAGATTATGCTTAGTAGCTGGCAAGAAACTGTCGAACGCAGTCAGTATCATTTTGACACAGCCAAATTGGATCCGCGATGGGATTGTGCCCCTTGGGTTGGTAAATTCACAGGAACCTGGCATCAAGAGTTGGCTGAAGCAATAGAAGCCAGCCGGCCCACCACCTGGGCTACACGGGCGCCACGGCCACCCGATCCTGTTGCTTTAGACAAAGAAGAATATGATCTCGAACAGCAAGGTTATGGCCGGGATTACAAAGTCACCAATCTCACATGGGATATCGCAACTGTATTCCAGGACATGGCTGATGTGTTTGGGGTGGATGATGCCATGGTGCGGATCCACGTGCAATGGCCAGGGCAGGTGTGGAACTTGCACATGGACAAGTTAGAAAAATGGTGTCCGGAAGATCCTTCTCGCGTAGTTCGCTATTTTGTAGCGCTCACCGACTGGCAGATGGGACACTTTTGGAACTACGGAAATTATCAACACAGCCATTGGCGTGCCGGTGACATACACACCTTTGATTGGCCGAACGTCCCACACAGCACTGCTAATGCTGGCCATGTGCCTAGAGTAACTCTGCAAGTCACTGGTGTCAGCACAGATATCACGGCCGACACGCTGCAAAGGTTTAAATATCAATCATACAACGTAAAGGAATCCCAATGGCAAAACGCATCTTGATCATGGGCCTGCCTGGTGCAGGCAAGACTTATCTGGCAACAGCACTCAAAAAATACATCGAAGGGCACAGCGAGTTTTTCAATCCCCAAGCAGAAACTTTTGTGAGCAGTGGTGCTACAGTCGAATGGTTCAATGCGGACGAAGTACGCAAGCGATTCAACGACTGGGACTTCAGCCACGAGGGACGTATAAGACAAAGCCACAGGATGCGTGAGCTGGCTGACAAAAGCTCGGCCGATTTTGTGATCGCAGATTTCGTAGCGCCACTTCCGGAAATGCGACACAATTTCAAAGCCGATTGGACCATCTGGGTAGATACCATCGACGCAGGCAGATTCGAAGACACCAATCGTGTGTTTGATGCACCAGACGTTTACGATTTCCGTATCACCGAGCAAGACTCGGAAAAATGGGCCGAATTCATTGGCGATCACATCATCGAGGGGCGTCGTAGGCCCACGTTTGACTGGCAGAAAGAAACTGTGCAAATGCTGGGCCGTTGGCAGCCCTGGCATGCTGGACACCGAGCCCTATTTGAGCGCGCTATCGCCAAGACCGGGCAAGTAGTGATCCAGATCCGTGACTGCCAGGGCTGGAATGGGTCAAATCCTTTTGCAGCAGAGCAGGTGAAATCGTTCATACAGCGCGATCTAGATCCCTTGTATCAAGGACAGTACGAGATCATGCTGGTGCCCAACATCGTGAACATCACCTATGGGCGTGACGTGGGATATCGCATCGAGCAAGAAGTGTTTGATGATGCCACGCATGCTATTTCTGCCACCAAAATACGCCGAGAAATGGGACTTGAGTGACCAGCATCGACGCAGTGTAGCCAAGGCCATAACCTGGCGCATCACGGGTACGCTAGATACATTTATCATAGCCTGGGTTATCACGGGCGAATGGACATTGGCCAGCGGCATCGCTGCAACTGAAGTGATCACTAAAGTAGTGTTGTATTGGCTGCATGAGCGTGCGTGGAATCGGGTGAAATGGGCTAGAAACTAAATACAGGCCAAAGGAGATAGCCCATGAATCTAAGCAAGAATTTTAGCCTACACGAATTGACCAAGAGCGAGACCGCGCTGCGACTCGATCTAGACAACACCCCTGAACCAGATCATCTCGAAAATCTTCAAGCACTGGTTGACAATGTATTACAGCCGGTGCGAGATCACTATGGCCGGGGCGTCAAGGTCAACTCAGGATTCCGCCATCCCAAGGTCAATGCTGCTGTGGGCGGCTCAACCACTTCTGATCACTGCAAGGGCATGGCTGCTGACATTGAAATTCCCGGTGTACCCAATGCAGAACTGGCTGAATGGATCAAGGACAACTGTGAATTCCGTCAGCTGATCCTAGAATTCTACACACCTGGTATTCCCGATTCGGGCTGGGTACATGTCAGCTACAACCCCGCAGACAACAAAAAACAAGTGTTGACGGCCATGAAAGAAAATGGCAAGACTGTGTACAAGCCTGGACTCATAGCCTAGCATGCTGCCCATAGGTAGTATCATAAAGCTGGTCATGGTCGTGATCATAGTCACGATCCTGGCCGGTGGCTTTTACTATGTGACAGGACTGCGTGCCGATCTAGCTGTGAGCGAGGTCAACAACAAGAAGATGCTGGAAGCAGTAGAGATGCAGCAGGCTGCCATACAGCAGATGCGTGCGGAACAAGAAGCCATACGTGCCGCCAATGAAGAGCTGGCCAACACAGTGAAGTCAGCTAACCGGGACATGAGTGCCCTCAAAGATCGGTTTGGCACCAATGCCGATGGCACTGCACGAGATTTCGGCCAGCTGGCTGTGGCCAAGCCCGGATCCATCGAGCGTGCCATAAACCGTGGCACCACTCGTGCCCTGCGCTGTATCGAGATAGCTTCAGGAGCGCCGCTCACCGAAGAAGAAAAGCGTGCCAACACCCCCAGTGAAATCAACAAGGAGTGCCCTTCAATTGCGAATCCTAACTACAAGCCTCCTAGCCAGTAGCATCTTGCTCACTGGTTGTGGCTTCATGCCTAAACTGCCTTCATTTGGCGGAGATGTCAAGCCGGTGGAGATCACAACCAAAGCCGCAGACAAAACTCCCTTGGCCTTGCCAGATCCCGAACCTATCAACACCAGCCCCATAGTTTGGTATATCATCACGCCCGAAAACTATCAGGAAGTGTTCAAAAAACTCGCAGAAGAAGGTCATGATGTAGTATTATTTGGTATAACTGATGATGGTTATCAAGAACTGGCAGTGTTGATCGCCGATGTAAGAAACCACATCAACCAACAGCGAGAAATACTCAAACGCTATCGCGAATACTACGAACCAAAGAAACCGGAGGCCAACAAATGAAAAAAGCTGTCGCTGCTGTGCTGATCAGTGTCACACTGACCGGATGCGCCACATCAAACACCTTGTTGGATGGCCTGCTGGGTCGTTATCACAACTATGATCCTGTGGAATATGGCCAGACCGTGTATCTGGTGCAGGAAGCAAGGAAGCTAGAGGCAGCATGCGAGGATCGCAACCTGCTGCAATACAAACTCTACAACATGGACAACACAGTGGACCAACTGCGTGCCTATGCCGAGGGCAGGCCATACAACATGAGACTCACCGCACTGTCCGATACCTTGATTGCCATGATACAGGACACTGTAAAGAAACCGGAAATGAGCGAGTTCTTTTGCCGACAGCGTAGCAAAAACATAGTAAAGGCCGCTGAAACTATCAGGGCCCTATCAGGAGAGAAACCCGAATGACATTTGAAGCCACCATCGCAGACATCAATGTGTTCTGCGAACATGAAAACCAACAGATTCGCGAGTTTGCTGTGCAAGCAGTGGAATATGCCCGTGCCCTACAGAACGGCGAATGCAGCAGGGAAGAGTATGACGAGCTCATAGGCGACTTAGACACGCTAACGGGCATGGCTCGCACTGCCGACGAGGAAAATCAAGTGGTCAAGATCTTTGAGTGTGTGAAGCTGATTCCCAGTCTGATTTAGTAACAAAGCAGGCCATCCATAAGTACAATTACTTAAAGGAAACTGCCATGCGTAGGTTCATCGCCACTGTACTCGCCTCACTTTGTATCAACACTGCTGTTGCCCAAACCGACTCTGAATACACATTCATGACACCGTTTGATGCTATCTGCACCACCAAGCAGATCTTTGCCGAGACCATCACCAAATACGGCGAAGTCCCCATCATGCGTGGCCAGAGCCTGCGCAACGTCAACGGTGCTATGGTGGTCATGAACACAGTACTGTTCATGAACATGCAGTCGGGATCCTGGACCTTGGCCGAACAAATGGCCGAAGATGCCCTTTGCGTGGTGGCCATGGGCCAGCAATGGCAGGTATACTCTCCTTCAAATCTCACCAATAATCTGTGACGCCAATAACTACAAGGTGCAAGATCACTACAAAACATTAGGTGTTGACAAGACTGCTTCTGCAAGTGACATAAAATTGGCCTATCGTCGCTTGGCCAGCCAGCATCATCCTGACAAGGGCGGTGATAAAACACGCTTTCAGGCCATCCAAGAGGCCTATAGTGTGCTGGGCGATGCTGCACGGCGAGCCGAATATGACAATCCTCGCGGTCCAGGTCCTGGATTTGCTGGTGGTGCGCATTTCAACTTCGATGACATCTTTAGCATGTTTGGTACTAGATTCAACACTGCTGACATCAACGAAGTTTTGCGGCTACAGCTTTGGATCACACTGGAAGATGTCAATCAGGGCGGTCCGAGGACCATTAGTCTGGCAGGGTCTAGGGGACAGACCACAGCGGAAATAGTGGTACCTCCGGGCATCGTAGATGGGGAGGCAGTGAGATATCCCAAGATAGGGCCCGGCGGTGCCGATCTCGTGGTGCAGTTCCGTGTGAGACCGCACAATTTTTTCGAACGCCGCGGCCAAGATCTGCATTGTTCGATGCCAGTGTTGATATGGGATCTAATTTTAGGTTGCGATCTAGAAGTCATGACCTTGGCCGGCAACAAGATCTCGATAAAGGTAGACGCTGGTACACAACCCAATCGTACTCTGCGTGTGCGTGGTCATGGTCTGCCCAGCCAGCGTCGCAACAGCATAGGAGACATGCTGATCACGCTACAGCCTCGCATACCAGAAAACATATCACAAAGTCTCATGGATCACATCGCTCAAGAACGCAACAATAAATAAAGGAGAATCATGCAAACCAACCCGGAAATCGAAGTCATAGTAGAGCGCGCAGTTGAACTAGCTCGAGAAAAAGGTCACCAATATGTGATGACCGAACACCTTTTGCTGGCGCTTATACAGCATGAGCCTTTCCGCAATACCTTGACAAAGTTTGGCACAGACATAGATGAATTGATACGTGATGTGGATTTTTATCTCAATAGCCAGACACCGGCTATATCAAAACCCACTGGCAATCCCAAAAAAACCAACAGCCTAGAACGCATTTTCAACCGTGCAATGACCCAGATGATGTTTACTGGCCGGCGTTCGCTCACCACCGCGGATCTTTATTTGGCGATCATGACCGAAACCAACAGTCATGCTCATTACTTTTTGCTCAAACACGGTGTCACCAAACAAGAGTTTATAGTGTGCTGGGAAAGGTACTACAAGCATGATGAAGTGGGCATGACTTCACGGCAAGCAAACGACGTGCTGGAAGAACATTGTGTGAACATCAGTGAACTGGCAAGCAACAATAAATTGGAGCCTGTGATAGGGCGCGAACACGACATCAGTGAGATGATAGCAATATTGGCCCGTAGATTCAAGGCCAATGTTCTACTGATTGGTGATCCCGGCGTGGGCAAAACAGCCTTGATCGAAGGGCTGGCGCAGCGTATAGCCGATGGTGATGTGCCCAAATTTTTGCTGGACCACGAAGTGTTTGGCCTGGACATCGGTGACATGTTGGCCGGCAGCAAATTCCGTGGTGAATTTGAAGAACGATTGAAAATGGTGCTCAAGGCCTTGGAAGCCAAACAGAAATGTATCTTGTTTATCGACGAAGCACACACCATGCGCGGAGCTGGCAGCAGCAGCAACAGCCAGTTAGACTTTGCCAACATGTTGAAACCAGCCATCACTCGCGGTGCCTTGAAGGTGGTGGCCAGCACCACTTGGGAAGAATACTATGAAAGTTTTGAAAAAGATCGTGCCTTGATGCGCAGATTTTATAGACTGGGCATAGATGAACCTGATCGAGAAACCACAGAAAAAATACTGATTGGTTTGAGTCCCCGACTGGAAAAATTCCATGATGTACTCATTGACACTGACGCTATCATGGCTGCGGTTGAACTGGGCGCACGTTACATACATGACAAGAAAAATCCCGATCGCAGTATCGATATCATAGATGCTGTATCGGCCCGCCAGCGCATGCGAGATGCGGGAACGGTGTCTATCACTCGAGACATGGTGCTTGAGCAGATCAGCCGCATGTCAGGTGTGAGCATGGATAGATTGGGCGAGCAACAAAACAACCGCATCCAACAACTGGAGGATCATCTTAAACAGCATCTTTATGGCCAAGATGATGTGGTGGACAAGGTGTTGGAACGAGTGTACGTGAGCTATGCCGGTATCGGCAGCCCAACCAAACCCATGTCCAGTTTTTTGTTTCTAGGACCAACTGGTACTGGCAAAACTGAATTGGCCAAATTGATGGCACGTTTCCTTGACATGAAGCTGTTGCGCTACGACATGAGCGAATACCAAGAAAAACACACTGTGAGCAGTCTTATCGGTGCACCTCCCGGCTATGTGGGTTTTGATGATGGCACCGTTTCTGGCGGCAAATTGGTGAGCGATCTCACCAAGCACCCTTATGCGATCTTGCTGTTTGATGAGATAGAAAAGGCTCATCCTGATGTCAGCAATGTGTTGTTGCAATTGCTGGATGAAGGTCACATCACTAGCTCTAACGGTCGGCGTGTGGATGCCAAAAACACCATAGTGATACTCACCAGTAATCTCGGTGCCCGCGACAATGAAAACAACAACATTGGTTTTTCCACCACCCTTGAGCGCAGCGGTGAGGAAGATCGTGCCATGAAAGATTTTTTCCGCCCAGAATTGCGCAATCGAATCGATCTTGTGTGTAAGTTCCAGAAATTAAGCGAACTTGCCATCAAGAAAGTTGTGATCAAGTTCATAGATCAACTCAAATCCAGCTTGGGTGATCGTTGCATAAAGATCAACATCAGTGAATCAGCAGTTGATTTGCTTGCGCGCGAAGGCTATGACACCAAACTAGGGGCAAGACCTTTGTCACGCAAAATAGATGAGCTGATCAAGGTACCACTTAGCAAACGTATCCTGTTTGAAGACATGAAAAATTGCACGGTATCTATCACCGAGCAAGATGGCAACCTCAAGTTTGACTGGTCTTCAACGCTAGGCATGCGTGCCAATGTAGACGATCAAGGTTTGATCACTTTGGATGGATTCTCTGATACCGGCCGATAAATAATCCACTATGGCAAAAATCCAAGAAGAAATCATCGTGATCAAGTTCAGTCAACTAGTCAAAGATGGAGTAGAATCACCTCCCAAAATCACTCCGGATATGACTTCTGCCCTCATACAAGTCGCAGAAGAGTTGGTTGGAACCGGTGTCATCGTTGAGATAGAAAAAGCGTAATAGCTTGCGTGTTGGGCTGATAATAAATACACCATGCGAAAGTTAGTGATCATCCCTGGTGGGTTCCATCCTTATCATGCCGGGCACAAAGCTCTTTATGATGCAGCACGTGATGCGTTCCCCACGGCCGAAGTTTATGTGGCCGCCACAGCTGACACCAGCCAACGCCCTTTTCCGTTTGACGTCAAAGAAAAACTAGCCAGGGTAGCTGGCATCCCTGCACATAGATTCATCCAGGTACGATCCCCGTTTCGCGCCGAAGAGATTACACAACACTTTGATCCCGAGGACACGCAACTGATATTTGTGCGTAGCGAAAAAGATCGCGACAAACAACCACAAGCAGGCGGGGTGCGAAGAGATGGCACTGCGGCATATCTGCAGCCCTACAAACGCAACAAAATGCAGCCCATGAAGCAACATGGATACATGGCCTACTTACCGGTGGTGCAATTTGGTCCTGGCATGACCTCGGCCACGGAGATACGCGCCAAGTGGCCTGAGATGACCGATCAAGAAAAACAAGGGTTGGTCAACGATATGTACCCGTTGACTGTTGGCAACACCAAACTACGCGATAACGTGATCGGCCTGTTAGACACCGTGATGCCGCCAGCAGTGCAAGAAACCATGTTGGGTGCGCCCACTGGCGCCGCAGCCACAGGACTCAACCCCAGCGGTTCACCCATGCCAAATTCTGGTGTAGACGAAGCCTTGCTGGTAAATGATCCCGAATCCGGCCACCAGATCATACCTGACGGAGGCATGGGCACCTGGGACGAGGATAGCTTGCGCAGCAATCTCGCACGCAAATTTGCCGACCTGCTAGACATGGTAAAGAGCAGACGTTACAATCAATTGTATAAGTCCATTTATGACCATGGAGCGCTTGAAAGCATGACCAAAGCCCTTATGCAATACGAACGTTTCCTTGATCAGCAAGGCCGCCGACCTATAGCACGCGGGCGCACTGTAGATCTATCCAACATCGATTATGTAGAAGAACGCACACCCTGACACATGGCTGTCAACTATCCATACTGTTTTTTTGTCTACAAAAACATCTATATCGAACGTTACAGTCAAGGTCGCGTGCGCACATCAGCCTGTTGCATCAACGATCCCGGTGAACTCACCCACAGGATAGATTTTGAAGGTGACAAGCTGCTCGCCTCCCAACGCAAAGAAATGCAAGAAAAGCACCGTCCCAAAGGATGTGCTGCCTGCTGGCACAAGGAAGATGCCGGGACCTTCAGTTATCGCGAGATCGTAAATCGTGATCTTGAAAGCTTCAAAGGAGATCCTTACAAGACCGAGCTTTTGGGCATTGACTACAATGTGAGTCCTATCTGTAATGCCCGATGTATCATGTGCAGCAGCCTTTTCAGCAGCAGTTGGGCTGCAGAAGACAAAAAATTTGGCGTGCCCATTGATCCCATGCGTGAGTACGGGCGTGTAAGACACAATCACATGCATGATGATCTCGATCTCCGTAATTTGAATCGCATCTACTTCAATGGCGGCGAACCTTTGCTCACAGATGAACCCATGCAGATGCTCCAGCGTATCCAGCAACAACAGGGCAGCCTTCGAGGTCTGCGTGTGAGCATGAACACCAATGGCAGCATCTATCCAGACGAAAGCATGCTTGACATGCTGCAACAATGCGCTTCGGTATTGATCAACTTCAGTATCGATGCATGCGGCGATGCATTTGAATACATACGTAATCCTTTGTCATGGTCCACTGTGGAGAATGTGGTTCATCGTCTTATTGCATTGAACATGCCTCGCATGGATTTCACGATAGCGGCCACCGTAGGAGTGCATAATTTCTTAGAATTGCCGATGTTGCATAGCTGGGTAGATCACCTCAATGATCTACAACCAAGAAAACCTATAGAATTGGTGCTGCAACCCACAAATGGAAATCTTGGTTTGCATAACACCAGCGACGCGTTCAAAACCAAAGTGAGATCCTTTTTAGGCAGAAGCGATACGGACCAACGTGTGCTGAGTTTTCTAGATACTCCGCGCGATTTTTGGGCCACCGGTCATGGCTCTTGGCAGCCTCTATTGGCAGAACTGGATCGCAGACGCGGGTTGGACTGGCGCCTTGCCCTGCCGCTCCTGGCTGAATTCTCAAAAGATCTAGAAAATTGATCACACCATACACGGCAGTTAAATAGACGTATATTTTCGTAAGGATATCCAATGGCGGAACAACAAATCCAGGTCAACGTAGATTATCTACGCACAACTCGTGTACATATCTGCATGCCATGCTATGGTGGCATGCTTACGGAGTCAACCTTTATGAGCTACATAAAATGGAGCAACACATGTAGACAGTTAGGGCTTGACTGGACCATGGAAACCATGACCAATGAAAGTTTAATCTCTCGCGCCCGGAACACCTTGGTGGCCAAATTTCTAGCCAATCCCGAAAGCACACATCTCATGTTCATTGATGCTGACATCGGCTGGGAACCTTGGCATCTCTTGGTACTATTGAATCGCGACGTGGATGTCATAGGCGGACTGTATCCAATGAAGAGTTTGCCTATCAAGTGGGTGGTGAATGGGTTTGATGGTGCAGATCAAGGACCAGATGGATTGCAGGAAGTCAGCAAGACCGGAACCGGATTCATGCTGGTAAAACGCCACGTGTTCGAAAAACTCAACAACCATCCTGCAGTAAAACCTTTCAATAACGACATTGGTTTGCCAAGAGAACTGGATCAACACCTGCGCACCTACTATGATACCGCTGTACGCGAAAACCGTTACTACAGCGAAGACTGGACTTTCTGTGAAAACTGGCGTGATCTGGGTGGGAAAGTCTGGGTTGACAAACGTGTGTTGTTGCGTCATACCGGTACCTATGTGTTTGATTTCGCAGCCCAAGAACCTCTCTACAACGCCTTGCATCAGCAGGCACAAACGAATGCGGCCCAACAGCAGGCGCAGGCAGTGGCTGATGCCACACCACCCGAAATCAAACCACGAGCCAAACCCAAGGTCTTGAGTACCAATAAACCCAATGAAGGCAAGGTGTCAACTGATACCAAGAGTCAGGATACTGGTAAATCTAGATCACGCACCAAGGCCAAAGCTGTCATCAAAACATCTGATGCGCCCGTAGTAATTGATTCTCCCAAAAAACCTGCCACCAAATCGCGAGTGGTTGCCAAGAAAAAAACCTAACCATAAATACAGTTCATGCACATACATGAACTAGGACCGCGTCCCGAATACAAAAAACCGGTTTGGATCATGGAGCTTGCCCGATTTTGGCGGCAGGCTTCTGATCATGAAAAAATTGCCATGCGCCTGGCCTTGAAGATGAAAGATCAGCAAAAGGCCATGGCTCTGTTGCGGCCCTACAGTGATGATGCCATATCCGAAGCTCGTCGCCGCAAAAAATCCAAAAAACAAAACAAGAAAAAACGCCGGTTCCATTACGGTGTTTATGGTGGTTGGTTTTATCCTGGATATCACAACAACAGCGGCACCGACACCAGCAGTGATGGTGCGGATGCCGGAGGTGGCGATGGCGGGGGTGGCGAAAGTGTAAGAGAACACACAGAATCCGACATCGATATCATTGAAAGATTCGCTGATAGCTGTGGAGAATTTCTTGGCCTCGATAACATGCCCGAGATCAAGCTGAGACGCGATCCGGAATGGACCCGCCGACATGGCACCTTTGGCAGATACACTGCCGATCCCCACAATCGCATTGAGCTGGCCACTTCGGGCCGGCACATCATAGACATCCTGCGCACCTTGGCGCATGAAATGACGCATGCTGCGCAGAACGAACGCATCGGCCTTCCGGATCATGCCGGTGAAACCGGATCAGAATTCGAAGATGGTGCCAACGCCATGGCCGGGCGTATAATGCGCCACTGGGCCGAAAGCGAGCCTGAACTGTTTGCAGGTGTGGAACT
>Ga0180434_10001179_pt1 | contig 37921 bp, 44 predicted proteins | sample SS_ome_7_FD_132453 | JGI IMG/M metagenome (GOLD analysis project Ga0180434, IMG submission 132453) | Hypersaline lake sediment archaeal communities from the Salton Sea, California, USA - SS_1_D_2 metaG | ecosystem: Environmental > Aquatic > Non-marine Saline and Alkaline > Hypersaline >... | reverse complement strand
TGCATATAACGATTCTGACCTGGTGTAAATACCACAATCGGCATTGTCATATGCAACACAATTGGTGATATTAATGTGACGTGCACTATCAACGGATATGCCTTCGCTATTGTTATATACAATACTATTATCAATAGAACAATTTGAAACATTATGCCCTTCACCTCCCCAACTAATAATATAAATTCCTAATGTTGTATCATGTACAACACAATCAGAAATTGTAATATTTTGAATATCTCCTGGACTGGAATCATCTCCTATTAAAATTCCATAATCCCCTGTATTGTTAACAGTGAATCTGCTCAATATTACATCGCTGGTATTTATAACAACACCATGGGTAGAACCTCCAAGAATGAACGTTGAATCTTTATTTTCTCCTTGAATGGTCAAAGACTTGTTTACTTTTACACTTTCATTATAGATTCCACTGTATACATATACACTTTGTCCTGCACTGGCGTTGTCTATTCCTTCCTGAATGGTTTTTACGTGTGTTGCATTATACCATCCTGGGTCAGCATCATCATCGACATAGATGACTGTCGATGCTGGTGCATCATGGATATATACTTTTGTATCATCGCCAGCATACGCAAGATATTCTGGATTCTTTGAAAAAGCAACTGCCCTTGTGTCTCCACTACCTTCTGACAATGTTGCTACGAGACTCCAATCAAATACATCATATACGTAGGTATTTCCATCGCCACTCACACATGCAAGGTAGCGGTCATTTCCTGAAAAATCAACTGAATAGACATCATCAGCAGGATTTGTAAGATTTTCTTTCATAGTCCAATCTGCATTTGAATAGACATAGATAAAATGTAGGTCTGAATTTTCCAACAAATAGCTTACAGCAATTGAATTATGCGAAGTATCTATAGACATTATCCAAAACTGCTCTGGATTCGATATGGTTTTTGCTAAACTCCAGTTTGATGTATAATGAATGAATACGTCTCCTGTGTACCCTCCATAGATGATATAATCATTGTCTTGTGAGAAGGCTAATCCTGATGTTTGTATTGTTTCTTCTGTTAATGTAGTAGCAAGAGTCCAATTAGATACATAATATACGTAGACTACTCCTCCACTGTCTGAAAATGCAAGATAATTATCATCAGGTGAAAATTCTACAACTAATAATTCATCTATTGCTGTAAGATTCTTTGCTAATGTCCAATTGGAAGTAAAATATACATTGCAAACATAATCCACACCAACAGTAGCGAGATACACACCAACAGTAGCGAGATATTGATTATCATTTGAGAAGGCTATATCTCTTCGAGATATTGATTGCGTTATCGTTGTGGCAAGGGTCCAATTTGAAAGATAATTAACAAAAGCATTTCCTTCATCTCCTAAGTATGCAATGTATTCATCTGAAAAATCGATTCCATATATAACGTCTGTTGGGTCTGTAAGAGTCGTATTCAGTCCCCAATCAGCCATGGGTTCAAACGTATCTCTTCCAGTGCTAAGTGGTAACATAGTCAGAATTACTATCGTTATTACTGTGATTGAAGATATTTTTTTTATCATTTTTCCATCTCCTAATAGCTTTCCCCATAATGTGAAATCAATATGCTGATGTCCAGATAATCAACAACTCCATCGTCATTGATGTCTTCTGGAATCCATCCTGGTGCTCCTGATTCACCGTAGCGGGAAATCAACGCAGAGATGTCTAAATAATTGACAACATTATCATGATTCACATCCCAAGGATATTCATATGGCTCGCCTGTAATGACAAAGGCAAAATCAAGGGATTCATTAGTTAGCGGGTCTGAAAGATTGTTCCATTCCTGATAAAATGGTCCCATTCCTTCATCGTACCCCCATACGGCAGCATCATTCCAATTATCTGTAGTTGTTTTCCAGCCCATTAACCAGTACTCTTCGGGAGAGTATGGCATGTTTAACACAAACCAATAGATAGTTCCGTTTTCCTGAATGAACGGGTCGGTGATGTTCTCAATATCTATCTGATAATATTCTTCATGATTGTATTCTTCATACTGCTCGATATCTGGTGAATAAAATCCTTCCATTCCGTACCATGGTCCTGAAATATTGAATTCAGTGACCGTCTCGTTCCAGAGCATGGTTTCTGGATGTGAATAATTTCCTGTGGCATTATCAGACCATATGCTGACATTAATCCATGAAATGTTTTCCCAATGGACTTCATCCCATATCCATGATACCCAGAAATGTACATCACTGACGTAGCCTGTTTCATTACACTGCCAGTCATCTCCTAGTAACAAATTGTAGAAGTCGACATCCCAGCCAAATGGGTCAGGATGTTGTGGGTTTGTCATCTTTGGATTTTCTATTTCAGGTGGTTCTTCATAATATTCTCCTGTTATGACAAAAGCAAAATCAATTGGTAAATAGGTTATAGGTTCATGTATGGGATACCATTCTCCTGGAAAACCATATACTGCTGCATCCATGAAATGGTCTTGAGATGTCTTCCATCCAATAAGATAACCAAATGCTGGAACCTGAATCACCAACCAATAAATGGTCCCATTCATCTGAATAAAAGGGTCAGAGATGTTTGTAATATCTATACGCCAGAACAAATCATGATTATTATAATATGCTTCTTCAGTCCATGGTATATACCATCCTTCATCACCATAGAAAGGACCTGAAACTGTTAAAGTAAAATTAAAAAGTTGCCATAAAATATCATTCGGATATGAATAAACATCCTCTGCATTATCAGCGATTAATATTAACGATGAGTTAATAAATGAAAAAATTTCTTCTTCAGAGAGATAATCTTCGTATGAGGAAACCCAGAAATGAATATCAGTCACAGGACCTGTTTGATTGCACATCCAATCGTCAGCAAGGAAATAATTTGTTTCTTCAGCCGCCCAATCAACATCCCAGCCGTATGGGTCAGGATATTGTGGGAAATGCATCTTGTGGTTTGGAAAGGTTGTATTGTCACCATATTCTAGTTCAAGACCTGCTCTAATCATAAGATTGTAGGGCATTCCTCTTTCTTCCAATTCTGCCCATTCATTTTCCGACCAGTTGACGAAACTTCTATCTTGGACATATGCAGTACCATCATCGACACCAAATGGACCGAATCCATCACTATCATCATACGTTATATTAAATCCTACCCAATAATCTTCTGTCTCATCGACAGTTACAGGACTTGACAAGGTTATATTCGCCCATCCTATTGATGTAAGAGTTACAGCTTCTGTCGTTATTATATCACCAGGTTCTATTGCTGTTCCCTTTCCCCAGACTATTGCTTCTCCAAGCATGGATGACGGATTGACATGACCAACATAAATACAAACAGTGGTAATCTCCCATTCATCATATCCGCTAAGTTCAAGTGGTGTTATACGAATTGCCCCCATTAACCATACTAAATCATGTGCCCCTTGATTAAATCCTCCACCAAAGAATACCCCATTGTCATAATGAATCCAATTGCTTGGGTCTGTCGGTTCAAATATTTCTCCAAGTATGTTCATAGGAAACATCAGCCCAATTGCTATAAAAATAACTAGTACACCATATCTCTTTTTTCTCAATGAAACCACCTACTATAAAAAGTAAATATTAAAAGAACTAATAAACATTAGCTGGGTGAAGTGACAGAAGTGGGAACTATGTTGCTGTTGCTTTCAATGTTATAATTATTTCCTCTCCGTTTGATGAAGATGAAATTGATGTTGGCAGGATGAACTTTAAATCAAAAAGAAATGACATGCCTGTTGCAAGATTTGATGTTACTGTCGTTCCCGTTGTATTTATGTTGGTTTCAGACGACCAATTATCATCCGAGAAATTTACACAAAATACATCATGTCTTGATTGGCTGAAATTAATAAACGTCCAGTTCTGGCTGTTGCTTACATTGATGATGATGTTACACGCTGCTCCGTTGTTCGTCAGATTGAAATAATAATCTGTTGTGCTGTATTCCTCTCCAAGAGATACTGTTCCAAAATCCTTTGATTTTGGTGATAATGAAATATTCAATGTTCCCCCATATGCTGGCAATGTTCTATTATAAGGATTTACCAGTGGATACATATCTGAGCCACCAGAGTCCCCAGGAACAGAATATGCATCATCTGCTCTTCCGTCTGAGTTGTTGTCCCAAGCTCCTTCTGTACTTTCATCGTAATTTGACCACCAGTTTCCTGCCTTCAGTGTCTCATTGTACCAATAGTTCGTCCCTGTTGCATCCTCCTCAGCATTGACCGTATTGTTCAGATTGTTGAGAAAGATATAGGCATCATGCGATTCTGGGCAACAGCTTGACTCAAAAAAGATTCCTTTTGCACAAGACGAGATGTTATTTCTTCTGATAATTCCGTAATGTGACTTATCATATTCTAGTCCTATCGTAACAAAACATCCTACAATAGTATTGTTCTCTATGACAGCATGGTTCGAATTTGTAACGTGTATTCCCTTAAACCAGCTATCTCCAGTCTTGTTCTGATATACATTGCAGTCCCTTATCACTGCATAGTCGCCTCCCTTTACTTTTATGCCTATATCATACCCACCATTCGGTGCGGTCAGCCCTCGTGCACGAGCACTAACGTTTTCAATGACAACCCTCTCTGTTGTATCACAATAAACATTATATGCATATCCTTCCTCAGAACCTTCGCTTATTGGTCGATGTACACCACAGTTGATAATTGTTACATCATCTGAATATTCAACATAAATATTGTATCCATGACCTGTTGATTTTCCATTGTAACTGACATTGCATTGTGAAATAGTCAGATTGTGAGCGTATGTTGCTTCTATCCCCATATCAGTATTTGCATGAACATAACAATCGTTAATAGTACAATTTTCTGCATTGGCGATAAAGATTCCTGATTCGTCAACTTCTGCACCTATTATTTCAAATCCTGAGATATTGACTAAATCAACAGTGATATGTATGGTAGGTTCTCCTCCACGACCTGTTCCATTCACTGTCGTATTCGTTCTGCTCTCTCCTATCATAGAAATTGTCTTATTGACCACTATCTGTTCGTTATACATCCCTGCGTGAACATAGACTGTATCTCCATTGCTCGATGCATTTATTGCATCTTGGATTGTTGCATATGTTTGACCAGAACCGACATGAAGAGTATCTGCACCTACAGACGGCATGAGCATTACTGAAACAGACATCAACGATAAAAGAATGATTGTTGCTACAGTATATGCTGTTTTTTCCATTACACCACCAGCCATGATTCACCGTAATGGGAAATAAGAACGCTTATATCCAGATAGTTGACTTGACCGCTGTTATCGATATCGTCTCTGACGAACCCAGGACTTCCGCTTTCCCCATAATGCGAGATGAGTGAAGAAATGTCAAGATAGTTGACCACACCTTCATGATTGATATCCCATGCTGGTCCGTAATACTCTACCGTGACCACCAACGATTCTGTGTACGCAAGACAAGGCTGCATTGTCATACTTATCATGATGACAATCAATCCAGCAATGAGTGTTTTTTTCATTGTTTTTTCCTCAGTGCTATCATTCCTATAGTTCCTGCCACAATCAATAGTCCTGCCAGCACCATGATTGGAGCTATAGTGTGCTCTTCCCGTTCATTTTCGGGAACGTATGTTTCAGGTGTCCGTATCTTCCATCTAAGATTATAGTCATACTGGAACACCGCACCCCCCTGCGTTTCTCCTCCAGCAGTCTGGTCGGCACAGATGAAGAATTCCCATGCCTTCCCATAGTTCTCCGTCACATTTGGTATATCTATGGTCACATTCACCTGCTGTTCATCATGTGCACCGATACTGATTTCTTCATGTTCGAACATCACCCAAGTCAAGTCTGGCAAGGCTGCATACCCTTTGGTCAGCGGAGATAGTATGTCTGCACTCAGAATGACGTGTATGGTTAAATTCTCATCGTTCTCCAGAGAAAGAGTTACTTCCTGCGGTGTAATCTCATAGTCTTCTTCCATGTTTATCATCCATGTCGCAGGTCGGCACATCCATGAGCTTGCCGTTGGCATTAGCACTAGTACTACTATGATACCTATGACGGTCCTATTCATCACGAAGAGAATCTCTTACGATATATATTACAGTGCTGTTGCTGTAAACGTTATGGTCGATGTTTGTACGTCACCAGTGCTTGTCGATGTCGGCATATATAGCTTGAGACCGAAGGTAGTGTAGTTTCCTGATTGCCCTGATGCTGGTATGTTTGCATCAAATGTCTGGTCATCTGTCGTTATCAATGTAAAAGCCGAGCCATCGGTTGTCCACGATAAATTGAACTGATTATGCCCTGCTGTGTTTTCTAATGTCCATCCTGTTGAATTTGTTGCCGATATGTTTACCAATACCGCAACATCCCCTTCATTGGTTAGGTTTCCCCATGTAGCCGATGTTGCTTCGTTCTCCCCAAGTTTTGCAGATGGGTCCCATGCCGATTGATTGCATTCGATATTTATTGTTTCCTGTGGGTCCATAGTTATTGTTATCGTTTCAGTACCTGCCTGTACTGATAACATACTCAGTATAAGAGTGGTTATCAGTAACCCAACAACTATCTTTTTCATATTTCTCACTGCCATTTTACATTAATTGTATGTTAATAAACATTGGCTGGGTGAAGTGACAGAAGTGGGAACATCAGCTGAACATCTTGTCTTGGTTCTCTTCTTCTTTTTTCTTGTTCAGTTCTTTTGTCATACCAAGACTTTCCTGTATCTGTTCATTGAATTCTATCTGTTTTTCCACCAGAGTTGTCAGTTTATCTATAGACCTCTCCACTCTATCCATCCTCATCTCCAATCCAAGTAATCTGTCTGCTTCACTCGCATAGGCTCTTGCTTGTCTTATTGAGGGAAACTCTATCTCTGGATGTGGTTTCTTTGACTCGTCCATCTCCACAATTCCATCTGAAGTCACAACATCGAGTGTTCCTTTTTCATGGACAAAACGTTTCATCAACGGGTCAACAATCTCAAAAGCATACTTCGGTTTCCTATATTGTAATGGTATCCCCAAGTATGTTTTGAATTTGTTCTGGAACCATTTTCTTGCTTTCCATACTGCTTCTTCAAGTAGTTTTTCTCCTTCTTCAAGTTCCCATTCAAAAAACCAACGTTCAGGCATCCATATTATCAATTCATCATACTGAGCTGATTTTTGTCGTCTGAACGTTACAGGACCAATATCAGGTAATTCTGTCTTGAAATCATATTGTTCCACCCCTTTCAATCCTTTCTTCGATGGTTTCCAAGGAACATCTTCCATCGGTGGGTGTATGATAGTTGACGTGTAACCAATTCCATGCACTCGGCATATCTTCACTCTTTTTCCAGCCAATGACACAACGGTATCGTAATCACGTTTTGACAGGTCGATTTTCTTTCTTCGCCAGTGTTTAATTTTTCCTGTTTTTTTGTCTTTGACCACACGGGCTTTTTTACGTAGGGTTCGTTCAGAGGTTGACAAAACAGGAGAGGATTTTTTTTCAGAGGTTGACACAACAGGAGAGAGAAAAGTTGCTCTGTATTGAATTGGTGTTGTATGCTTTTTTATTGGTTTTATCAACCCCAATATTAATAACTTCTGGACGACTTTGCTTACTGCTTGTCTCGATATAGAAAGGCGTTTTGCAACTATTACTTGAGCAAGCGAACCAGCAACTAAAAGGAAGTAGATATCATATTCTCTTTGTGTCAAAAGTACAGATTTGTCAACCGACTTGTCAACCTCACTACACAAACTCTTTTTTGTCAACCAATGACTCTCCTAATAGAACCTCCCACTAAACAAAAAGTGTGGAAAAAAATGAATGGTTTTTATGTTTTTAATATTGTTGTTTTTTTCTACAAAAATTATATAAGATTCACGACAGATATTGATATGGAGAAATGGCTGTTTTGCAGGGCGATGTCCTCACCGACAAAAACCCTCAACCTTTCTCCATTTCGAAAATGTTTTTATATTAGTAGCAATATACAAATACGATGACATATGGCAACATTAGAAGAGCATATTGATGAATATTTTCAAAAAAATCCTCATGCAGACGATAAGGGCTGCATCGCTGAACTGAAAGAAGTCGTAGACCCAAAAACAAAGAAGAAACGATGGCATACCTCCACCATTAGAACTGGTATCCACAAATATAAAAATATAAAACGCAAAGAAATAAAACCAAATCATATTGAAAAGCAAGTTCCACCAGAAACGAAGGGGTCCCCTGCAAAACCAGAAGGATATGAGATTAAAAAGCATCCTGACATGTTCCCTCTATCTGCAAAGGACGCTGAAGAGAAAAACAAGAGTGATGTACATCTCTTTCACTTGGAAAACATGATGCGAAAGAATGATGAATTCAAGAATCAAATGACCGAGCTGATGGGGTCATTTATCAATGGAATCAAAAAGGAACTGGTATCCATAAAAGATGATGTCTCATCGTTGAAGAACCAACTGCCGATGCTGGAATTGGTAGAAGTCGAATACGATGAGATAGAGCTTGAAAAACAACTTATTGATACTATTGACAAAAAAGTAGAGGAGCAGGGATTTCTTGACCGCAATAAATATCTACATGATTTATTGAAAAAGGATGAGAAATTCTCTGAGGTTGTTCCTTTCTTGGATAATATTGAAAAGCTTGCAAAAGAAAAAAAGGTTGCATTTGTAAAGGTCTATTATGCTGACGATGGCGTTCTTTCATTCAATGAAGAGCAGGAGATGAAGAAAAAATCAAAGTTTGGTCTAAAAGAGATGCTCATCGGTCTTGCAATCGGTTTCGGTATCGGTATGATTGTTACGTATTTTATATCTCTCTTCGTTCCATTGTGAAGAACATGCACAAATTTATTTCTGAAAAGGTCAGAAAAAAGATTGTTTCAATATTGGATGCTGGTACGTATAATGACCCACGGAACAGCAACAGAAAAAAGATTAAGACCGAATATCTTGGTCTTGGTCTCCTTATTTATATCATTGAAACGGGCATTAAATCTTGGAGAAGTGGATACCCAGCGGATTTTAAGGAATGCCCGATATCCCTTGGCAGAAGAAGACAAGCAGTCGTCTACCTACACAATCATGGTCTCATCTCATACAGACTGATTAGAAGATTCGTTGCTAAAAAAGAAGATTTAATCAGATTTAAGAACAAATTGGAAAAAGAATTAGATATCAGAAATAGGTGAAATATATGAAAAATGGAAATGGAACAGCTATTAAAATAGAGGCAACTGGAAAATTGAAGATAACAGAAAAGAGAAAAAAGATTTTGGGTGCGGTAAGCTATGTTATCGAGGAGCTTTTTGGTGAACCAATCTATGCGGTATTCATCAATGAAGATAAGAATGCTCCTAAACGGGCATACAGCATCAATTTTGTCTTCCATTCTGAAAAATACACAGGGAAAGATTAGTTCGGTGGAACTATCTTCTCTAATTTCTTTAGTACCAATGTACCTAGTGACGACAAGGCTGAGAAGAACAGTACATTGAAAATCAATCCTACGACATCGTAGAGCGTCTGTGAGCTGAGAAGCATATACCCAAAGAATAATCCTCCACCAATCACAAAGACAAAGATATATTCCTTTGGCAGCCTCATATCAAAGAACGAACTGATAACTGGTGAGACAAACACCAGAGCGATAATAAGTGTGAATATCTCATCGGTAAGTTCTCCGACATCATCTGTACTTATAAAAAGTATCACTCCTGTAGCCACTGCAATAGTAAAAATGAGCAGTATCCGTTGTGTCTTTTCCATCCTTTCAACCTGCATACATCATAATGGCAATAACGCTCAAGACATTGACAATCGCATGTGCAATGAACGTTCCCAGCCATGATTTTCGATAAAGAATGATAATTGATGCCACGACTCTGAAGACAAGAGCAAAAACAAGAGGGACCAATGCCCATCCATATGCAAGTCCATGACCGAACATGAATAATGCACTGGTGAAAAGAACGCCAGGAACAATACCTGCCTTCTCTGTTAATGTTGGTAACAGTATACCACCGAAGAAATTCTCTTCAAAAAATGAAACGATTACCACTATCAATAGCATGTACAGCAACGAGCCGAATGGTGCTGAAAAAAGTTGTAATGTGGAAAAAAGACCTGTCAGTGAAACAAAAAGAAGAGCAAAAGAAACACCTATAACTATATCTCCAGATACGTTCTTGCTCTTCCCAAATCCTATTGCTGCAATCCAGTATTTCTTATTCATTCCTTCAAGGAATAAAGCAACAAGAGAAATCACTCCAAGTGCAATATAATACAACGCCATGCTTTGTAATGTAGGAAAATTAGGTATAATGATAATAAGAAGTATCGCAAGAAATATTCCAGCAATACCATACAGTATGGTCTTGGTAGATTTGTCTAAGAATGTCCATGACCCTTCTCGTGCTCTACTGAACAAATTGAATGGCTTTTTCCATGACCCGATGTTCAACATATCCCTTCCAAGAAATACAAAAGCCAAAAGTATTACTCCAATGCCGAGCATAATCATCCATGAGGGTATTACCCCTAGAATAGTGGTCTCTTCCATCTGCATCGGTATGACTTCTGACGTATCTTCCGAGACTTCTATCGTTTTCGTAACAGGAATATAATGATACTTTTCTGCTTTGATATCATACGTTCCTGCTGTCACTTGAAACGATACTTGTCCTTCGACATCTGTATATGTGTATGAGTCTGCATAGCTACCGCTGAACACAACAACAAATGCATTATTTATCGGGAAATCGTTAGAATCAGTTACTGTTATGTTTAATGTATAAAAGCCGATTGGTGCACCAAGGTCATCTTCCTGTGTTGAAATCGATGTTGCTGTTGGTGATATGGAAGAAAGCATGGTAAAATATAGGCTACCGATAACTACTGCGATGACAATGACCAGCATCACTAATCGTATCGATTGAACTTCACGTTTTGACATATGACACCTCAGATATATCTCTTACCCGTTGCAATAAGTGCGACCATACCCACCAATGCAATAACGAAGACGATAGCAACCATCCTGATGATATCAAGTGGTGCTACTGCTGCGGTTGTAGTAGTGACCGTATACGTCTCTGTATTTGTCACCAAAGGTGTCGTACTGCTCACTGCAAGGTCGAATGCTACTACCGTGATGGTATATGTTCCTTCTTCATCACAATATATCTTTCCTTCTACTGTGTTTGCCCCAGATTGGTAATCGAGGATGTTATTCCTTTCGATAAGTTTTCCTTCATCATCCACAACAAATATTTTTATTGACGGAGATGCATAAGAAATGGAAGGGTCAAACTCCACTTTGAAGTTCATATATTCTCCTACATATGCAAAATCTCTCAATGTTGTTGGACGTACTATTGACTTCTGTATCTTGATATCGGAGGAGGCAGGAGAGATTGAATCACCTATTATTTCTGTGGACTCTAACACAGTTTTCGAAGGAGAACCAAGAGTCAATATAGATGGTTCAGTCTCTCCTGATGACATATACGATGAAGCGAGTAAAAATGATAGCATAAAGATAACAAGAAGCGATACACCAAATGACAGCTTGTTTACACTGAAGGAAGGTATCCTTGGGAATGCTTTCTTGTTATGAAATGCCTTATAATATGACAAAAAGAATATTGTTGCTGTCGATGAGAAGATACAAGGAAGCAGTATTAATCCCCATGAGAACATCTGCAGTCCATTGGTCACTTGCAACCAGATATAACTTGTCGAAATGCCGAAGAGTAGCCCAAAGAAGAATGTAGTAACAAATAGATATTCATTCTTTCCTTCGGTCAGTATAAAATATGCAACGAGTGAGCTGAGCAATGATAAGGAAACCCAAACAAACAGCTGGAATTCTATCATACATCTCCTCCTGTTCTTTTAGCATACCACCCTTTTACAACTATCGGCAAGCAGATAATCATCACGATAGCGATAGCGATTGGAATGATATTCTGTATCAACATCTGTATGAAAAAGTATGAGAACAATCCAAAGATGATGATGATAATGAAGAAGAAAACCGCAGTTGCTAGAACAAGAGCCTCAGTGTTTCTATGCAAAGATAACATGCTATCCTCCGATATATAAGAAATAATACAACAATTTATAAACATTAGCTGGGTGAAGTGACAGAAGTGGGAAAACTTGGGAGAGGGGATGACCTGCACGAATGGGGAGTGCCATATCGCAGGGTCATTCCTCTCAATAGTGGTAAAGAGCAGGGGACTGCAAAAATCTTTCTATTTTTTTGTTTTTTTGTACAGTTCCCTTGCAATCAATAGCACTATAATGACAAGCAGTACCAACCAGAAAATACTTGTCCCCAATCTAAAAGATATTGCTAAAGATAGTGAAGATGATGCTCGTTCAAAATTTGGTATTCCCCACCCATATGCATTTTCATCTCCTTTATCATAACATGAATCGATAATTGCTTGCTCGACCATGTTCGCAACTTCTGCCTTACCTAAAAAGATGCTGACTGTATCAAGACCAGCTTTGTTTGCTGACATGATTTGCAATGCACCTGCAGCAATAAACGGTGCTGCCATACTTGTTCCACTCGCAACCTTTGTTCCAGAAAGCCATGGTCCAATGATTGATTCTCCTGGCGATGCGAAATCTGGTTTTGGTGAAATTCCTGCTATTGGACCACGACTTGACCAGAGTGTTACTTGGTCATCTGTAAAGTCCCCAAATGTTCTCATTGGGTCAATCGCACCGATTGCAAGAGCACCAGATGCAAGAGCAGGGGATGTAATCGAAGATGCTGTTGGTCCTTCGTTTCCTGCAGATACAATAACAATGATTCCTTTGTTCCTCAATCTGTTTATTGCCTGTGAAAGGGCATCTGAAGGAGTCCCTTGAACCCCAGCAGAAATTGAAATAACATCTGGATAGAGATTCTCTGCCATCTCCAATGACTGCAAAAATGTCGAAAGCGTGCATCCTCCTGTTCTATCGAAGGCTCGGATAGTATAGTGTTCTGCATTTGGGCAAAAGGTCTGTACACCATAAGCAATCGCATAATTTACCCATGTTCCATGACCATATGTATCTCTTGCATTTTGATATATTGGATGAAAGAGTTCGGTAATTTTTGAGAGGTCGATTCCTTGATAGGTCTGTGGTATGTTCCCTGAATCGATGGTTACTATTGTGAGTGCTGCATCACTATTGATATCTGCATTCAAAAGCTGATACATCTCTGGAACGGTATACGGCTGTGTTGGATATTTTGGTGGTTGTACTGGAGGAATGTGTATTTCATCTACTCCTCCCCCTCCACCGACACCGCTTCCAGCTCCACCACTGACATAAATTGTTTGTATTATGGAATCTTCATTTCCACCTAAATCTCTTACTGTTAATGTTACTGCATGATATCCCTGAGTTGTAAAAGAATGTAGTTCATTTTGATTGGTTGAACGTGCATCTCCAAAATTCCAAGACCATGCTGAAATGCAACCTTTTGAAGTATCCTCAAAAAATATTTGTTGATTTGTTGATGGTTCAGATGGGGAAAAAACAAAATCCGCTTCTGGGGAATCACAAACTGGTATTATCTTTGATGTTGAATCGGAGTACCCTAGAGCATCAGTTATCGTAAGTGTTACAAGATACTCATCGCTTATTGGATAATTGTGAGATACGATTCTTCCATTATCTGTATTGCCGTCTCCAAAATTCCATGACCATGATACTGGATTTCCTGAAAAGATTCCTGATTCGGCAATAAAAGTAATAGTATCTGTTGTAACGGGATAATCAGGTACGTACACAAAATCTGCGTCAAGTGGTCTACTCTGAAATGGATAGTAATCTCTATTGTCTGCTCCACCAACAATAATCTTAGGTGAATCGCCAAAACCGTCTTTTCCTGGTATATCTTGGTTTGGTCCACTAAACTCATCACAGCCAAGATAATCACTCAAGTAATAATTTCCTCCGATAGGATATGTTTCGTTCCATCTGTTGCCCAGTGTGTCATCCCATGCGTTTACAGCAGCCTCTTCCATTATATTACCATAAAGTAGATTGCCTGAACAATTGGTCAAATGAATATTGTACCAGTTGCTATGAATGATACGGTTTCCATATATAGTTGAATTTTCACAGCTTTCTGCTTTTATTCCATAGTTTGTACCAGAAATACTATTTTTAAAGATGGAAATATTTTCAAAAAGAACTTCTCCTGTCCATAAGCCTTCTATATATATTCCATAATATACTTGTATTCCATCTCCTCCTGATATGCTGTTGTTTTCGATGGCAATATTTTCCCTACAGATAATTGGATGATGTGCGAAGTTTAAAATTTTTATACCAAAACCGTCAGTAACATTTTGCACCACAATGGTATTGTTATGAATGTATAAATCGCTACAACGATTGATATATAGTGAACCATAGCTATATGCTGAATGGTTTGCAATCGTCATGATATTATTTTTAATTTCTGCACGCCAAGAATATGGTTGATATGACCCAATAGCATCTTCTAAACGTATGGCATATCTTCCCCCTCCCTGAGTTGGATGAGCTTGACCGCAATTTATTATATTTCCATCTATTATCGTTCCAGGGAACACGTCTTCTAAATATATGCCTGCATAGTATGTATCTTTAATTATGTTGTGACGTATAATCGTTCCTTTTGCCCGTACGATACGAATTGCACTTGGTAGCCAAGACCGTCCATACTCTGAGGTTCTGAAAAAGTTGTTATCAAATATTTCGACATCTTCTGTTACAGAAGCACCATAAAAATCACCAACAGATATAAGAGCAGACGTGTTTTCAGTATGCGTTAGGGTAAATCCTGTAACTACTGAATAAGAGGAGGCTAAATTTCTAAACTCAAATATGTAATTCGGTTCCCCTGAGAAATCGTTGTCAATAATAGTTGACTCTTTGTTTTCTCCTACCAGGATAACTTGTTTTCCTATACTACACTTGTTTGTTATGTAAAAACCATTGTGAACAAAGATTGTGTCTCCAGAAGAAGCGTTTGTTATTGCCTCTGCGATGGTCTTCACATGCATTGCATCATACCATCCTGGATGGGCATCGTCATCGACATAAACATCAGGATAACTCATTACTGTAAATGTAAATATCTCACGAGTCCATACATATCCATCTGTGACATTTACATACCATAGGTATGTTTCATCATACATTAAACCAGAGATGCTGCATGTCTTTGTTCCATTTCCTTCTGCAACACCACTACTACTTCCTATTGAAATGTTTGTTCCAATCCTATATGCCTCTATCGACCATGACATGAGGTCTGAATCTTGGTCTGCAATGTCAACAGACAATTGAGAGAGAGAAATACTTATTATTGGTTGTTCGTTAAAAGGATGTTCATTTGAGATTACCACTCGATTGTTTCCTTTTGTCGTTCCATCATCTGAAGTCAATGTTCCCCACACATTATCAGTTTCATTCCAACTCCATGCACTGAAACTATATGTTTTCCCTCGCTGAAGACCTGATACTTCTACGTATGTTCCCGTTCCGTTGTAAACAAATATTCCTTCATTTCTGCTTGCAGGGGGAACGACACCAGATTGGTAACAAATGTATGTACTGCTTGCATTTGTTCCTTTTGTCCAACTTACGTTTATTTTTGATAGTGTTGTTCCTGTTGCAACAAAATTACTTGGCGGTGTCGGCACATATTGATTTCTTGTGAAAAAAATATATGTTTCATTCGTCCATTCTATGCCGTCAGTTGCATTAACTGACCATATGCATCCTTGGTCATATTCTGAAAAATTACTATTTGTCTGAACAATAGTTACTGGATTTTCTCCAATAGCAACACTAAGATTTGATGCGAATTGAAACCATTCTCCAAAATCATTCCTCCACCACCACGTTACATCTACCTCTCCACCCTCATAATCATCAACCTGTATACTCAATTTTGGTAAAGGGTTCACATCAGGTATGCCGTTTTGTGGGTTCTCATTCGAGAATATTGGTGGTGTATTAACAAAATGATGTACAAGTGGATAATAATCTATTGAATTTGCTGTACCGTTCACTTCATAAGGTATGCTCCAGACACCATCTATCTCAATCGCTTCGGTATATATTGTCTTGTAATTATAATAGTAGTTCCCTTCTGTGCTTGTATTATAGCAGGTGTTATTTACCACTGAATTGTCACGTATATTACGTCCACCAGCATTGTTCAAAAAAAGATTATGATGTATAACATTATTTCCTCCAGATTCTTCCTCGTTAATCAATGCATACATATTACTATTAAATGATGACAGATTATCGAAGATATTGTATGATACTTCCGTGTTTGAAATAACCATCCATAGTCCTCCATCTGGTGAGTCTTTGAATGTATTATTTGAAATGACGCAGTTATCCACATGTGCAGGAAGTCCAGGACCGAAGTCTTTGATTCCCAGCTCTACTGAAGTTCCGACAAAAGTACAATATAGTATTGATGAATTGCCTGAGACGGTTCTGATGGCTGGTTCCCCACCAATAAACGTGCAATTTTCTATTCTTATGTAATTATTGAAGAGAAAGAGCAGAGACGCACTGAGAATTGGAATAGAGCCTGAAGCATTATAGAATGTCATATTTGATATATTCACCAAATCCGTATCGATGAATATTCCTGTCGATGTTCCTTCACCTCCCTGCAAACAGTCAACAAGCACTTCAGATTCGTGTTCTCCGTTTATTGTTAATGATTTCTGAATGACAATATCATCTATGGCATAGGTTCCATTGTAGATATATATCGTATCTCCCGATGAAGCATTTGTTATCGCCTCTTCGATAGTATGAACATGTGTTGCATCGTACCATCCTGGTATCTGGTCGTCATCGACATACACAAAACCAAAGGAATCAAATCCAAAGGAAAGAGGTGTTGACGAGATGATACTCAATAATAATAACACTACGATGAATATCGTTCCCCTACTCTTCAACAAATACCACCTATACTATTAGAAATAAGTAATCAATTAATAAACATTAGCTGGGAGAATTCCCACTATCTGAGTTTTTTGTTCAAAATAGGATACATGAAAACAACAGCACCAATGACCATCATGGTCACAAACATGACCGATGTTCCTTGTGGCGTTACCGTTTGTTCTATGATTGCAAGACTTGCTTGTGCATTGACTATTCCAAAGCCATATTCGTAGTCGTAGCCTTCGGAACCAAGGTCCGTGGCTCCAGACTTTACCGCACTATATAATTGCGTAGACGACAGGTCTTTGTTGTTTTGAGCAAGCAGAGCAACAACACCAGAAATATAAGGACATGAGAACGAAGTACCGCTTGCTGTTGTCGTTCCTGTATAACTGAGCACAGGAACATCGACTCCTGGAGCAACAACATCTGGTTTTCCTATTCCGTTGTAATACGGTCCCCTGCTACTGAAACTGGCAATATTGTTAAAAGCATCAACTGCACCCACAGAGAGTACGTTCTTCGCTCCGCTAGGCGACATAACTTGAAAGGGGATGGATGTGTACGGATAGACACCTGGTCCGCTGTTTCCTGCAGAGGCGATTACAGGAATGTTATAGTTTACTGCAAGTCTATTCGCTGCTTCTGAACATACCTCGGCATCATGTATCCATTGCTGTGGCGATACTCCCCACGAACAAGATAGGACTACATAATCCCCTGTAAGCTCTTTCCAGTTTGCAACAAATTCAAATCCCTGAATGATATCCGCATTTGTTGCTACAAGAACCTCTTGCCCCATAATGGTCTGCCATTGAAACACTTCAATATTGAGAATGTTTACCTCTGGTGCAACTCCCAGGGCATCTGGATTCTGACTGGCAATACACGAGGCAGTCATTGTTCCATGAGGATGTACATATTCCCCGTGAAGATGTAATCCACCGACTACGATGCTTTCCCCGTTTCGCTGTAAATCTGGATGGTCTTCTTTGATACCCGTATCCATGACAGCAATAGTTATTCCTTTTCCTGTAATTCCTCTTTGATGCAAATCACCGATATTTAATTGAACTTGTGCTGATGTTGATGTTTCTGCTTGAGTCAACTGATAGGGAAAAATAGTAAAAGAAGGAGTTACTTCATAGATTCTTGCTACATTTTCATTTTCTGCAATAAGAAGAAGTTTTGATGCTTCGACATTTACTATCATACTGTTTGATGTCTCCGTAAATCTATTCTTAACTTGATTAACATATTGTGAAATATTACCTAACAGTATATCTTGTTGCAATTGTGCTTTGTCTGGTGATTCAGTAAGCTCTATTAACACATCGATAGGACCTATCTTTTGTGTGATATCTGTTATTTTATCTTCTGCCGATTGTGTTGAGATGTTCATTCCTGTTATCTGTGATTCTGTGAAACCGACAAAGCCAGATATAATTCCCGTAACTGCAAGAATTGCTACGAATGAAACAATGATTATAGATGCTCCAGCAATTTTGTAATGAAGAGTCTCTGTTTTTTTAGGGAATTGTTTTGAGAATGACGAAGTGAAAGAATAAACCAGAATGAAAAAAGAAAGCAATGAACCTACTGGAAATTCAAAAAAGAGAGCTTGCACACAAAGTATAAGAAGAACTATGCGTGCCCAATGGCTTTTCGCGTACAATCCATAACCAACAGCAATATATGTTATTCCCAAAAAAACGGGTATAAAAATAAATACTTCTGACAGCGTGATATTACCGAATGCAAAACTGAACATTCCTTCCCAAATAAAGCCTGTCTGGTGCAATAGTAGACCAAAAAGATACAGCAGTCCATGAATTAAACAATATATCGAAATGATAGTAGTTACTGTATCTCTCTTTTTTGGCATATCTATGCACGTCTTGATTGATATGCTTTTCTTTTTTGCCTAGCTTCTTTCCCAATTTGAAAGAAATCAAGACCAAGAAAAGATGCTCCACCTAAAACGACAATCAAATCATCAAAAAGACCTAGCGGTCCTAGCAACGCCTCTGGTATCAAATCTATCGGAGATATCACATAGAGTATCATGAAGACCAAGATACCTAATTTCACCATTGAGCGTACCGCATCACTGACAATACTGCTCATTTTTTTGTCCCTCCAGGCATCTTCTTTCTTGCAAAGTAGAAGATGACAATTCCTGCAATAACGATTCCGATAACTGCCACGGCAATTCCTATTGTCTCCCACTCTATTACATCAGGTTGAGGTATGCCATATGCAAGATAGAAATCAACGGTCCCAGCATAAGGAACTGTTATCGTCTTTATCTCTGATTCATATCCACTCTTCACGATTGATACGACCTGTGTCCCATCTGGCGCATCAGCAAATACTGCTGTTCCTGTATCATCTGTGTTCTGCGGAGATAGCGTACCGATTACCACGGATACTCCACTGAGTGGTTGTGACGTTGATTCATCATAGACCTTTACGGTAATGGTGTTTCCAACAATACCAGGGGACAGAAGAATTTCAATAAATACATCTTGGTTTGTAACCGTTACTATTCCTGAATTCGATGAATACCCTTCTGCCTCTGCTGATACGGTGTATGTCCCTGCAGGTACTTGTACATCATAAAGCCCATATGTTCCTGTAGTTCCTTGATATCCATTTAATGTGACTGTTGCTCCTGAAATTCCTGCCATGGTATTTGCATTCTTCACAGAAACAGTTATGGTATAATCCCCTGTTTGTCCTCCACCAACAGTGATGTATTTTGTTGCTGTTCCACTTGAACTTCCAGCGGTATCCTCTGCATATACAGAAATGATATGTTGACCTTCTGTCGTAAATGCATAATTCAATGAATCGCTACTTCCTGACGTTTTGTACGAGCTGGTACTGACCGTGACTCCATCTGCCTTCCAGACATATCGTATGCTGTCACCATCTTGGTCAGTTGAACGAGCTGTCCACAATCCCTGTTCATTGAACGAGAGTGAAGAAGCTCCAGAGAGGGTTGGTGTTGTCGGATTGTGATTTGTCGCTGGTTGTACAACTTGAACCGTTTTTGATGCTGTTCCACTTGACAAGCCTTCAATATCAACTGCTTTTACAGAAATGGTATATGAACCAGGGTATGAAAATGATTTTCTGAGAGTGTCTGATGTTCCTGATGTAACAAATGAGCTTGTTCTCGTTGTCTGTCCATCTACTTTCCATACATATTGAATCCTGTCACCATCTTGGTCAGTTGAACGAGCTGTCCAGCTACCAGATATTCCTGTATCTATAGAAGATACACCAGTTAATGATGGAGTCGATGGAGCATTGTTCTGCCCTCCAGTTGTTACCCCATATATCTCGTATCGTATCAGTTCCTTTCTTGTCCAATCACCATTTTGAGCATAATAGCTCCAGCCACCACCTGATGCTGGATTTCTGTATCCTCTCACTGTAAGAGAACCATCTGTCCATCCATGCGTTATCATGAGATAATATGTTTTTCCTTCTTCTACAACAACAGGATGCGTATCTTTTGGAAATGTAAATGTAACATAACTATAATCTGTCCCAATAGATGATATCGAAACAGAATTACTATCACTTGATTGTGACGGTGACGCTACATGTGGCAACGATGTACTTATCCTCATACGACAATATCCTGATGTGATTCCGCTACTCCGTTTTAATGGAATGACAACCTTTGAGATTGTCGCATCCTTTGATGGAGTGAAACTCTGTGCTACTCCTTCCCCAAAATAAAGAACGCTTTTGAACGTTGACCTGTCGAGCCATACCGACCCTGTTGAATATGCTATTCGTTCCTCAGTTCCTAAAATTCCACCAAATTGTACAGGAGATATTGCCATTATTCCTGCAAGTATAGTAGTTCCAATCAATATTGCTGCAATGAATGCTGCTATTTTATTTTGCTTTTTTTTCCTTTTTACCATATTTTTCAACTCCTAACAGGTGTTCTTCCTGCTCTTAACGTAATTAATAATCCTACGATGAATGCCATCGCAAGTGCAACAATAAGATAAGGATGTACAGGAAGTAACAGATTGAATCTCCCCGCAGCAGGTCCCATGTCAATGGTATAGTAAAATGGTGCAGTCAAACTTGTCCAGAGGTCTGGTTGTGTTACTTCAAACGTCTTTTCATATACAGACAAACTTGGTGAAGTGATTATCGAGAAGAATGTGCTCCACAATCGACCTTCTATCTTCCATGACCCTGGCTGTGCGAATCCTGGTACAATAATATCTATTTCATCATACCACTTCCAAGATGTTCCAAGAGCTGTTTGTTGTTTGAATGTTACATCATGGTCAACTTCATAAACAACAAGCCCTTCTGGATTGAACACCGTGTATCTTACAAATTTAGGCTCTTCCAAGATATCAGTAAGCATCCCAGAGGCTGGATACCGAACATGAACGTTGTCTCCTGAAGTATAGGTCTCTGCTGAAACGATAGTTGCCGATACTATAAAAAGAAGGAGCATTATGATGAAAGATGAGGTTCTCTTCATAGTATCCCTCTCTCTTTCGCAAAGATGATGTATCCTACTCCTATGGCTAGTAGTGAAAGTACGATGCATAATACCCATGCTCCACTTGTGCTCCCTTGATATGGAGCTTCGACAATATCCTCTGAGGTATCCAAGATAGAAACCGTTGCTTGTGGATTTGCTGGGAAGAAGTTGTTCTTAAGCCATTGTGGTACTGGTCCCTCTGCTTCTGGTTGCATGAGAATGAAACCAGTGATTCCTACGGCTAATAGTACAACCACCGATATGGCAACAATCATCGCATTTGATATATAGTTCTTACTTGCCATTCTTCTTTTTCCTTTTAAACAGATTTTCAAGACCTTTCAGACGACCAGTTCTGTAGAGATAATAGATGATTGCTATGATAATGAATGCTACTGAAAGTATTGCAATAATAGTAATCATATCAAATTGTAACCCTCCACTTTTCACTAGAGAAACTGGAATATTAGTATCGCTCTGAACAAGAATGCTGGAGAGCGAATAATCATTGTATCCTGGACTTGTCACCAAAAGCTGATGGGTTCCAAGATTGACATAAAGGTTTGCTATTCCTGATGCGTCTGTCGTTGCAATAGAATTTCCCATACGTGCTGTCGCTCCTTTTAGTGGTTTACTTGATGTTGCATCTCGTACTGTTACTGTCACTTGATAATTACCAGTTGCCTGCTGTACAAATATCGTATTTTCTCCTTCTGCTCCTGCACGTCCCTCAGAATCGATTGCATGTGCACGTATGTAGACATTTCTGTCTCCCTTCGCAACAGTAAATGTAAACGATGCACGATACAATCTTCCCGATACGAATTGTGCAGGATAATTCTGCAATGTTTTTGCATAATCTGTACTTGAAGGTGATGTATATTTTGCCCAAGCCGTGAAATGGTCGATTGGTTTTCCTGTCAATTCATTTGCATATGCCTGTAATGTTACCGTAACGGTTTCAAATTGAGTATATCTTGTCTTGTCTGTAAGTATCGTTGTCTGACCAGGAATATATTCAAATCTATCGATTGAAAAGAATCTAGTCTCGCTCTGGTCAAACATGGTATTGCTTAAAACGACACGCCATTGATTATCATTGGGGTCGTTTGGCACAAATGAACCTGCAGGTAGCGTATAGCTGACAGGATATCCTCTCACATTGTCTGGTATCGTTCTTGTATATTGTTGCAATCCCTGAGAATTATAGATTGAAAGTCTCCATCCATCTCCATTGTCTGGGTCATCTGCTGGGACACTGGTCCCTGAGTATCCTGCATCAACTTGCATCTGAACAGTGCTCCCTTCCTCGTAGACATACTTGGTATAGACTACATTTGTTTCATCTGTTACTGCTGTTCCGTCTGATGATACTGCATTTGAACTGGTAATGATGACTTCACCCTCACCTGATGCAAGATAGCATTCATCCTGTGCAATCAAGTAATCTCCCTGGTGAAAATACCAATCTGCCCATCCTCTGTTCTCACGATGTGCTGCTCTAATCCATGTCTTTATCGAAAGTTTTCCATATTGTGCTCCTTTCATCTTGAACTCTAATGTTCCTGTTGATTTCTGATACCATTGTGCTCCACCATCGCTTTCTGTCCAAGCTGTGTGCCATTGTTTGTTTCCCAATCCATTGTAATCTTCAGTAATATAATCTGCATTTGGGAGCTGGTGTCCTTCTCCATTTTTAAAATCGGAGACAAGCCCCCTTGTTACTCTGATGTAATTGGTATTATAATAATTGTTTTTAGTGTTTACAATATTCGTCACTGTTCCATCGGTTGACGTATAATCGATGACCATCCAGTATCTTCCAAGAAGAGAACCGACTATGTATCCAAACACACACAGACCTTCACATCGAAACCGTGCATGATACAAAAAATCAGTTCGAACTGAAATCTGTTGACTTAACTCTGATGACCCCTGCCATGCAACAACATATTTCGGTTCGGTAAAAATCTCATTTCCCGATGTTCCTTGATTTCCTTTTAAAAATAGACGACCTTCCCATCCAGAATCATATGGATAGGGTTTTTCATGCTCACCGAAGTTTGACGAAGTGTCAGCTGATAAACCTGTTCCATAATTATCTCCAAAGAGTTGAAAGATTCCCGTCATCTGAAAAATTGATACCAATAATACTGCAATCAAAACAATAGCTATCATTCCTACTATTACTTTGTTCTTCCGTTTAGCCATATGAATCAGAATAAATAATATTTAAAGAGCATATAAATATTAGCTGGGTGGAATGCCAAAAGTGGGAAGATTCATCAATTTTTCCAAAAAAGAGAAGAGAGTGGGAGTAGAAACTCCCAAAGTTATGTTTACGTAGAGAGCGTCCAAAACGCTGGTGTTGAAGACCCTGCATCAGATTGATACACGTATGCATAAACAGTGTATGTTGCACCACTATCATCATAGGTATCATCAGCTGCAGCATCTACTTTTGCTGATAATGTTAATGTCGTTGACCCACCGATTGGCATCGTTCCGATATTGACTCCACTTGTGTAGGTTCCTACACCGTTGGTGTTGAGATACAGAGGAATTAAGACCCCGTTGTATGTCACATAGAAGGACATAGTTGTGTTCTCAAGAGCAGCAGGTACTCCACCGACTTTCGATTCTGGGTCCCACATGGTGATGTATACATTGGTCGCTGCATCTGCAGTGTCGTCATTTTCAATAGTTAATGTTGGTGCTGGTGTTGCATCGTTTGGCGTGTCATCAGCTGCGACTCCACCGTTTGCATCGATTTCGTCAATAAAGTCGAAATCGCCAGCTTCAGTCAATGCAAGATAGGCTGCTGGACTGACCGTCACTTGCTGGCTTGCAAGCTGGTTCTGCAGACTTGTTATTGTTTGGTTCTGTGCTGTAATCTGGGTATCCATATAGTACCACGTTCCACCGACAGCAAAAGCTCCTACTAGGACAGCGGTAAATAAGACTGCCCCCCACATTCTTGTTGATGCTTTACTCATTTTCAACTCACCTGTGACCTAGAATGTATCGTAGCTTTATATACTCTAAACAAATGTATCCTCTACATTTTTTATTTTACAGAAGAGATTGTTCGTTCTTCACACAATAAAGATGTAGAGTCTACATCTCTCAAAAAATGACATGCTTTATATATTTTTCTTTTTTGTTAGTGCTGAAATTGCATTGGAAATCCAAAATCCTGCGAGAAAAAACAAGGTCTTGTCAAGTATGGTAAATGACACTATTCCAGAAAGGTCTATATAGAAGCTGACAAACGGAACGGCAACAGAAAGAGCGGATAGTACTTTGAATCTGTTTGATACTGTTGGGACGCAGTAGTATCTTCGTTTGTCATACCATGTTCTAAGCCTGAAAGGATTTTTGCTCTTGACCATCTCATCGAGATAACGGTTTACTGTAGTGGATGTAATGTTGTACTTCGGGCAGAACTTATCGATGATTTGCTGAAGGATGACTGGATTTCCTGTCTCGACAAAAGTATCCTCTACAAAATTATATATCTCTCTCTGAATATCTCTCCTCGATTTTGCCATCGAATAAATAAATCTATTACAGATTATTAAATGTATCCCATTTTTTTCAGAGATGTAATCCTTTTTTCTGCCCAGTTATTCGCATCTCGCTCTACCTGTATCGGTCTTCTCCCGTTTGCATTCATCTTCGGGTTCATTTTCGTTGGACCGTACTTCTTCCATTGCAGATAGTGCCTGTATTCGTGTGCCGTCATTTACCCACCTCTAAAGAGTGTGGGCTTGTAACTGTCATTTCTGACGCTACGATTGGTTGAATGACTTGCAACCTGCTCAACTCAGACATGCCAAGTTGAGCGATGTTTCTACTTGCATTCAAATCTGCATTCAGTTCAAATCCACACTTTTTGCATTTGAACCTACTTCCGTATCTGTTTGTCTTTTCAGTATGCCAACATTTAGAACACCTTTGACTTGTATGTCTTGGGTCAACCTTAGTTACCGTTTTACCAAAGTCTTCTGCTTTGTAATCCAAAAAGTTTTCTAATTGGTAGTAACTCCAGTTGCCAAGTTTTTTGTTGAACCGTTTTCCTTTGTTTCTTGGAAGTTTCTTCAAATCTTCCAAAACAAAACAATCAACAGATTTTGATGCAAGTCTCTTGCTTATACAATGGTTTACATCTCTAACAAACCGTTTCTCCTTACCTTTCAGTTTCTTTAGATGTCTCTTTGCAGAAGGAGTGCCTTTTGACTGAAGCGTTTTTTTCAGATGTTGATATTTGCCTTTTATCTGCTTCAGTTGTTTTGAGTTAAAAAACTCATTGTCTGAGGTAACAACAATATTGTTGATGCCTCTATCCAATCCTACAAATGTTTTTGGTTCTATTTTTTGATTTACTTCTTTATTGAAAATCATATTCAACCAGAGTTGATTATCTCTCAAGGTAACTGTTCCTGCTTTGCATTTCCAGTCAATGTATTTTTTGAAATATTCTGGTATAGTTACATTGAATTTCTTTCTGCCATTAACAGTTGAAACACTAACTAAACCATTTTTGAAACTGAAAGTTCTTTTATCATATCTTATGAACTTGTTTTTTGGCAATGGTTTGGTTTTTAATTTCAATGCTTTCAGGTTTTCACATGCAACATCTCTAACTGTTTGGAGAAGTGCTGACGGTATTTTAGGATACAACCGTCTAAGTTCCTTATATGTTGCTTCATGTATCTTTTTCTTGTTTGATGTATGCAGTTCCATGCCTTTTTCTATGCAAAATTTGTATGCTTGAAAGTATTGCTCTATTGTATCTTTCAAATCTTGGTTTTCTATTTTTATCCTTACTGTTCTTTCCATTTGTTCACTCTCATCCCACACCTAAAGGCTGTGGGTTTTCCCGTTCACTTTGATAACATTCTCTGGAGCAAAAATGATGTTTATATTTTTTTTTATAATTTGGAACGTACAGTTCTTTATTACAAAAATTACAATGCAATAGTGTGCTATTCCACCGTTTACTTTTTTCTCCTTTCAGTGGATTTTTTCTTTGCCATGCAGTATGGCACTTTTTGCTACAGAAATGTTTATTGCATTTTTTAACCCATGCAGGATACTTTTCAAATTGTTTGCCACAAAAATTACAAACAACTACTACTTTTTTTTTCCAATTGGGATGATTTTTACCTTTAATGTTCTCTTTTTGCCAATTAGCTTTACAGTCCATTGAACAAAAAAAATATTTATGCTGTCTAATCCTTGAAGGTTTTCTATCAATCTCTTTACCACAAAAATTACAGAATGTAATCATCAAACCAAATTATCGGCTACTTTACATATAAATCTTGTGGATTAATAAAAGAGAGACGTTCACTAATCAATCCTATAAACGAATCGAGTTGTGCTAAGAATCCCATATTTTCTGCAAAGATTGGTGCATTTGCAATAAAAATTACAACAATAACAAGCAATGCATAGAATACATCATTTCGGTCAATATTCTTATCTATAGATTTTGCTTTGATTGCTAATACTGATATCAATATCCAGGTACTAAATCCATAATGAAATCCATTTAAAAAGAGACCTGTTGCTTGGACGATTACCCCCAACAACCAATATGTCCCCAATATAAGAATCCAAGCAAGCATAAATCTGACAAAAATTTCTCTTGCTTTCCAAATAAAATTTGCAGCAATCCATACTATCATTATAATAATCATTATAACAATGCCATAGAATAAAATCTCTTTAAGAAAATCTCCTTGGTTATCTGAGAAGAATGAAAAAGCTATAATGAGCAGAATCGTAACAAGTAGCATCCAAAAAAGAATTTTCCATGTCGATAATTTCCAAACTACTCCCTGAGTATCTGAATGATATTTTGAAAAGAATAGTTTACGCCATTGACCTGTTCCAGCTGGTCGGTCTGCCATAGAATCTACACCTCTCCAAATGAAATGAATTCTCTTTTTTCAAGACCTGAGATGTCTAATCTTTTTTTCTTCGGGTCTAGCTTGATATCCCATTCTTCCATCATGACAGCTCCAAAAAGAATATCTATCTTCTTTTTTATCTCTGGCAATTTTCGTCCTCCTCCTATTGAATCAACAACAAAAGCTTGTATCGCTATTGATTGTCCATCCATCTTCAAAGGAAGAATGCAACTTTGGGTAATCTTATGCGTCTGTGATGCAAGGTGTGCGGTTCTTGCTGGAAAAGTCTCACAAGAGATTCCCTGTGGCATGGCATCCTTAGCAATGTATGTGATATCTGAACCTGTATCAAAAAGAGCAATCAACTGTTTGTCTTTTACTGTTACCGTCTGAATGATTCGTCCCATGGTTCCATAAAAAGAATAAAGTAGACGAATAAATAGTTGTCGTGAACGTTCCCAATTCTACCACTACTCTTCTTCGATGAGGCTCTCAGCAAGCTCTTCAGCATCTTCCCTAGACAGTCCATGCCTTCGTGCAGCCATCACAATGCATTTCTCAGGGTCTTCTCCCTCTTCGACAATGCATGCCTTTATGTCGCTCTCTATCTGATTCCTGATAGTTGCTGGTATGGTCATGCCGTTTCCTTCAGAACCTTTGTCAGTACAGTTGCCTTGTCCTCTTCTGGGTCAAATCCATGAGCTTCAAGAACGTTCTCTATACATTTGTTCGGGTTCTTCTTGTCTCTCACACATGACTGTATCTCTTCAATCATCTCTTCATTGACTTTCTTACTCATAAAACACCTCCTACATCCTTCCTACATTCTTTGCGATTTCTTTAATCTCGAACTTGTCCTCTTCCTCAAGTTCATAATCATCCTCAATATGTTGAACACATTCTTCTGGAGAAAAACCTCGTTCTATGACACACTTTTTAACCTTTCTCTCAATTTCCTTGTATACATGACCCAGAAGAACCATGTTCCTCACCCGATTGGAATCTCAACCTTTCCCTTTCTTTTTAATATTGAGAAACTGAATAGCTGTTTTAAAGTTATGCCTCTCTTCTTTGAATAGATATATGTCACTACAAAAATAGCGAGGATACTTATCAGTGTAATTGCTGAAAGCATAGCAATATCTATCCCTGTGCTTGGAGTTACTGCTATGTATTTCGTTGCACCTGCAATCGATTCTGTCCCATCAACAGAAAGCAGATACGACCCAGTTGTTATCGGTGTCCATGTCCCTGAACCACCTGATAGGGGAAGTAATTCCTTTGTCCCCAATGGAGATGCTATCCATACAGAATCGACTTCTGTTACATAGTTCCCAGAGTAATCATTTATTCTGACAAGATATGATTTCTCTTTTTCGATAGCTTGCACTGGCATTCCTGTTGTTTGGTCGATAATCTCGATTACTGCCTGACCTGGGACATTGAATGAATAAGAGCCACGCAGGTTGTTCGATTTTCCTTCGAGTGTATATCTTCCTCCATTCGTTATTTGTACTGTAAGAAAACCTTCTGATGAGGCAATATATTCTTCTATAAATTCTCCATTTATGAACAATGAGACTTTTGCATCTGGTCTTGTCTTGATAGTTATGCTCCGTCCTATTTCTGGTATGTCCCCTTCTGAAAAAGCGATATCCAGTTTTCCATACTGCACATCGATATAATCGATTGCTGTCTGAGAATCGGTACTTGTTGCCACTTTCCATTTTCCAACTTCATCAACAAGAATGTTCACTTCGCCATTTGCATTCGTGGTCAATGTCTCCGTGTTCTCGCTTGGTGCAGTTATCATTATCTGTTGAGCCTCTAGCGGTTCTGTCCCCATCATTACTTTTGCTTTGACAGAACCTGATACTGTTGCCGTGTCTTGAACATCAATTGATAATGATTTTCCTGTACCTCTTGCAATAGTGAATGTTTTTATGGTATCATCTTCTTCGATAGCATTACCAAAGAGATAGAGCTGTGCTTCACCGTATGCTCCTCGGTCTAAATCAACAATACCGAATCCATTAATCATATCGACTCTATAGAGATATCCATTGCAATACAGAAAACCGCTAGCCGAAAGCCCTTCTTTTGTTCCTGTGAAGTATACAGCAATCGATGAACCAGACTGCGGAGCAGAAGGAAATATTTCAACAGGAGCTGATGACGGTGGTGGCGTAGTATCGTTGATAACGACAGAAACGTTAAGAGATGTTCCTTGCCATGAAAAGGTGATGTTTCCTGACGAAACTGCAGACTGTAATGTATAGACTATTCCCAGATTAGATGATGAATTTGGTCCAATGAATACGCTCTGCGGTATTGCTGAAAGACCTGGAGCATTGGTCAATACATTTACTGTAACCGAAGTATTCTCATGATTGGTCAATTGCACAGAATCCATGACCAGTTTTCCTTTTTGACCAGATATCGGTATTGACGATGGATTTACGGTGACATCGAAGGCACATGCACTCTGTACAAGAAAACAGAAGGCAATAAATAACGTAGCGTACAGACACATACGGGATGTTCTCTTCAAAACCATCCCTCCAGTCTATATACTACCTTTCTTTGTTGCTTTTAGATGGATATCCCCATCATCACCGATACCAGCATCAATAACCCTGCATATGCCGTCTTTTCCTTTCTTTCCTCCAAGACGTTCACAGGTCTGTACATCGGTGTCTTGTCCCAGTTCAAGAATATCTTGTATATGGTCTCCTTTCTTTTTATCAAACATGTTGCTCTCCTCATTACTTACATCTTTTTTCTATTTAAATATATTTCCCACTTTTGGGCTACTTGTTGGACTCTAATGGTCTGTTGAATTGGAAATAATTCTTCTGTATCTTCTTGAGATTGCCCGATTTCAGCAGTCTTTCAAGATACATGTCAATCTTTGATACGGACTTCATCCATTCAAGATATTCTATGATGTATGAATAAACCTCATCTCTGCTGACCATCCCTCGACTCTCTGCCAAGTCCATGATTTGATATTCGAATGGGTCATATCCTCGTTTATATTGAACGAGATGATATGATTTTGGAAGCTCAAACCCGACCTTCAGTTTCTCGCCATGCTTGAGCAGATAGTACTCATTCTCATTCATGTATTCCAGAATGCCCTCGATGATTCTAAGTGAATGTTTTTCTGATGCTGGGAACACCCGTTCTTCGTTGAGCAAAGACCGAATGATATCTTCCTTCGATGTTATTCCTCCACGGTGTACTACTTTATAGATAATCTGTATGAATGGATTCATCCCAGCAGTGAGCATATCAGCAGGAACCTCCTTCTCGATGACCTCTTCCCCTGCTCTCATAACAAGGGTCTTATTTCTGTAATATCGTGGGTCGACCTTTGGATGGTAGATATGTTCAGTAAGCGGATTCCATTCGATGTATTCCTTACGCAATCCCGATTCATATCGTACGATGATTGCGTTCTCTTTGTTTGTCCGCTCCATCGCCTCTTCAAGAGCATAGCCTGGTCTATTGGTTTTGATAAATTCTGGCATCTGGTCTCACCCTGTTCTTTGAAAAAAACAAATCCTTTTCAAGGTCATATGACTGGTGCACTTCCTTGTACATGGTCTTTTCTGCCAATCGTATCTTGTCATATATCTGCTTCTCTAAAAATTCCTCAGATGACAATACTTCCTGGGTGAGAGTGGTCGGTTTCTTCTTCCACATGAGAAATACATATTCTACTTCATTTGGTCCTGTATGCTCATCGTGCAAGCGTAGCAATGGTGTAGGCTCGCTTTTCACCTCTCTGCAGAACGTACGATACCATGCCATCTCTTCGCAACCAAGACTTGCATCGACATCGATAGCATTTATCTTCACCAGGTTCTTTCCTCTGAGCTTATCGATGATGTTATCTCTCACTCGTTTGCAGAACGGGCATTCTATCTCATGGAAGAAATCAAGTATCAACATCTAGGTAACATCCTTGCTCCCGTTGCTCGTATTGGCAGAGACCATCCTCCCATTTCGAACATTCAGAAAGAGAGCACTCCTCTCCCCATCTTTTTGCTCTCTTCGGTTTGAATCCCCCTCTATCTCTCAGCTTCTGCATCCATGACTTTTTCTTCTGCTCTCTTGCTTTCTTCTTTTGTTCTCTTTTTGATTCTATAGGCAATCCTTGTTCCTGTTTTCGTTTCCGCTCTTGTTCTTCTTTCATGAGTTGTCGTGCTTTCTTCTTGCTAATTTTATGTGCCATCTCGCTTAAGTCTCCACTCGTAGTATTCTTTTTTATTTCTTCCTTTGTTCGTCATTGTGTACATAAAGATTCCTGTGTCCTTGTCTCTTACGCGTACGACATCCTTTGATTTGATGAGCTTGTAAAGAAACTCTTGCATTTGTTGCCGTGGGACCTTGGCGATATCTTCAGGATAGTTGTCTTTTGCTATCCTTGTCAAATCACCCAACGTTAGTTCTTGACTTTCCAATGATTTCAATATCAGTAATCTCATCTTAGTATTCATTTCCTTCATTTTCTTCATCACCCTCATCATCGTACAAGCTTTCCTTTGCTCGTTGTTCTATCTCACCGATATCTAAGTCGCATGTAACTTCTTTTTCAGATGGTGGTTGCTCAGATGGTGGTTGCTCTGGTTCCTTCTCTGTCTTTTTAACCGTTGATTGTACTTTCTGTTCTTTCTTTTGTTTTTGTTCTTTTTGGTCATCAATGGGTATGAATATATCCGTGAGAATGTTGAACAGCATCTCAAAATATGTTCTAAAAGTCTTTAGTGTATTTGCTGAAACCGACTGCGTCTTTGCTTGTGGCAATACCATGAGGCAGTGATTGATGGCTTTGCTAAGCTGGTTGTATCCTGTCTTATAATAGAGTGACATGTTCTGGAAGTGCGGTTCCAATTCTCTCATCTCAAGCAGGTCATTCTGCAAGAGGTCGAGAATCTGCATCTTTTCATCCCATTCATCCTGACCACCAAAGATATTAAATGCAGAATAGTCATCGATGAGTTCATCAGCAATCCTTTTCAATACAACCACTGGGTCTATCTGCATCTCTGCCTTGCTCCCCCCATTATACTTATATTCTTTCATCTCTCGATTGAGATTGAGAAGAGAGGCATACAGTTGTTGTTTGTAGATTGTTCTTTCATTGTATCTTCTGAGAAGATTTCGAATCTGCTTGAAAGATTCTTGAAACTTTGAAGAATCTATGCCTCTTGTATTATAATACATGGTCACATTCAGTTCTGCATCATCAAGAAAGTTCAGTGCTTGTAGTGGCATGCCTGCATTGATATATTCATAGACCCCTGCGATGTTCTGTTTTAAATCTGTCCTTGTTGCAAGCCGTACATTTACTATTTAGATTCCTCCGTCTGTTTTGGTTGCTCCTTTCTTCTATCAAGCTCTTCATTGATAGTGTCTAGCTCTTGGACCATCCCTTGCATCTGTTCAGAAAGGTTCGAGGTCTCTGGCTCTATCTCATGCATGGCAAGATAGAGGTCTTTCTTCTTCTGTGCAGCATGTATCAACAAGTCATCAGTGGTCATTCCTCTCAACGTACCTTCTTCTTGAGCGTTTGCAGTTATCTCATCGACCTGAGCTTCATATCGTATATTCTTTGCACGGGCAAGTGCATATGCTGATTCCAAGTTCCCTATCTTCTCTTGCAGACGTGAGTTCTCACGGGTCAGTCTGTTGAGTAGCTCTCTTTGCGTTCTCTCTCGTTCTTTTGCTCCTTGAGCTTCACGTTTGAAATGCTCTGCGTCAAGGACTGACTCTTCTTTCTCGTCTTGTATCCTTGACAGTCGTCTATGTCCTGCTTCTATCTGGTCCTTGAGCTGTTGCACTCGCTGGAGCATGTGCATGTTAGGCATGAACTGAAAATTCTCATCGTCATCTGACAAATCAAAGGTCTTACGTTCCATGAGAATGATAAAGTCATCTTCATGTGCAACGATATCCTCTAACTGTCCAGAACTTGGATTTACTCGATGCAATGACGTTTCAAAGACTCGTTCTTCTGGCAACAGCGGTGTACCATTCTCCACTCGCAGACCTTTTATCCATCTTCGTGGGACTCCTTGTGATTCATCAAGCTTCATCTTGTCCCAGGTCACGATTCCCATCAGTTTAAAACCATGCGTGGTAAAAAGTAATCTGAAGTTGTTCTCCTTCATCTTCTGTATATTATCTTCTGCCTGGAAGACGATTGTCTCTTTTCCCATGTTCTCCCCTCAACCTTGTTACTTTAACGTATCTGCAATAGTCTGGACTTCATCATCCTCTATCTCAAAATTCTCAGGTTTTACCGCATGCATGATGGAATACGGTTTGCCGTTCCTGTCCTTTTTTGGCAACCATACTATGTTGTCCTTTGGCTTGATATTGTGATGCTTGACAAGGTTCGGAGGGAGACATACTCTGTTCTTGCTTCCAACAGTAGCGATATTTATTTTACTACTGGTTTCCTCTTTCTGTTCCTTATTAGAAATATGCATATCTCTCTCACCTGTGGAAAAATCCCACTGAGACCGTAATCTGTTTTTCGTTATTTAAAAGTTTCCCACTTTGACCAATTTTTATATATGTGATTTTGCATATCCTAGAGCATGGTAAGTGAGGAGATACGAGGTAACAAGTTACGTGATATGATTATCTATCTGACATCAGATTGTAATTTGTCATGCAAACATTGTTTTTTGCCGAAGATAAAACCAAAGAGAGAGCTTACGCTACAAGACCTGCAGTGGATACATGATACCTTTGATATCAAGAACGTCAACCTGATGGGTGGCGAGCCGTTCTTGTATCCCTATCTCCATCAAGCAATCGATATGTTCGACAGAATCACCTTGACGACCAACGGGGTCTTCCTTGCCAGTGGCTCTTCGGTTGTCGATTCGTATATAGAACAGATGAAGAAAAAAGGCGATAAGATTTCGGTGCAACTTTCTATAGAAGGCATGCAGAAAACGACAGACGAAATCCGTGGTCCTGGTGTGTTCAGGAAGGTACTGGATACTGCTCAACTGCTCAAAGAAAATGACATCTCCTGCTATCTTCGTTGTAGCTATGGGCTGATGAACCTCAAACAGATTCCTGACCTTATCGATACCATCGCACAACCACTGGGCGTTCCTCTGGTCTTATTCCCTCTTATCGGTCCTGCTCCATTGCCTGCCGATGAACAGATATGGCTGTTCAACCTGATCATGGAAAAGAACCGTCAATATAATGCAAAGCACGCCATCGACCAGCCACATTTCATTCAATGGCTCGGTGAGCATAGAGGCAGATGCTCTGCTGGTGGTGCACGCTTGTCTGTCACGTATAACAAAGAAATAATCCCTTGCCATTTTGATTTCGATTATATACTGGGTAGGATTGGGGATTCTTTAGGGAGCATCAATGCAAACCGAGAGATGTTCCTCAAGCTGAAGATGATTCAGCCAAGTTGCGATTTCTGTGAGCATGCTGAAGTATGCAGAAGCGGATGCTATGTGGCAAACTCACATGTCGGTTGCCCATTGAAACGGAACTTCACCTTAGAACGGTACGCTCTCATGCATGATATCGATGCTGGGTCGCTGGGAGAGAGGATATCGGATATGAAAGGATTGCTGAAAGACAGCTTGATTTGTTGAGGAGAGAACATGGCAGTTGTTGAGGAATTGAAACTGAAATCATCCATCGTCATCGATGGCAAGCCGTTGCCGATAGAGATACTGACCCTGCTCGATGGCGATGTCATCGCGTACAAGATTGATGGCAGAATCTACAGCACAAAACCATTGAAGAAAGATGACGATGACCCTCCCCCGAAGGTAGAGTATGAAAAAGAACTGAATCGCCAGAAGATGGCGATACGTTCACCGAACAATACTACTCTTTTTTTGAGTTGGCTTGACAAGATAAAGTGTCGTGACTTCGATATCAAAGAGTTCATGAAAAGATATTCTTGGGTGACTCAGGATGCCCTACAAAAGATAATCGCATACCAGATAGCAAGAGGAAGACTTCTCCAATTATCAAATACTCGATTCAGAGTTACGAAATCCACTGGTTGAAACCAGTGGTATTCTTGGAGGGATTTTATAAAAAATAAAAAAAGAGTTTTATTTAGAACAGGTGTGAGCAGCGTTCTTGAGAGCTTGTCCTGCCTCTTTTGGAGCCAGTTTCTCTTTGTGGAGCTTCTTCATCAGAATCTTACGTTCTTTGGGAATCTCCTTGCTCATGCACTGTTGGTATGGTGTTAATTTCCGTGATTTCCCACGGGCTGGTTTTCTGCGTGTAGCCATAGCTCTTCTATCCTTCAGGAAACTGCATCAAGTGCTAGATGCAATCCTATTTCTTTCGTCTGTGACCTTTCACTTTGACGGTCTTTTTGCTTGTGCCTTTGATTTTTCGTGCACGCTTTGTGTTGACTTTCTTTTGGTATTTGTAGGGTTTCACCTTGACGGTTTTTCCCTTTTTTGCTTTGCGTGCTTTTGTTGTTTTCTTTTTTTGCATCGGTGAACATCGGTAGGCTTTCGTTCCTTTTATTCTCTTGCATGCAAACATTGTGTTGCCAAATTTTCTCTTTATCATTTTTCCTCACACCTATTTTTACTCAAACAGTATAGTAATAAGTAATTATTCTTTTATTTATAAACATTAGCTGGGGCAGATGGGCAAATTGGGAAAAAATAGTAGATTTTCAAAAATCCACATCAATTACCAAATCTTTTCTGCTACTTCTTTTGTTCCTGCTTCTATCTCTTCAGAATATTCGTTATCGTTCATCTCCAGGAGATAGTGGAATTCGCCAGTATGCGTCTTCTCTTCTTTGGCAACATCAAGCATGATTTTCTTTATGTGGTCATCCTCGGTGATGGCTGCCATGGTCTCATACAAACTGATAGCATCAAGCTCTGCCATGCACTCGCTGGTCCTTCCAGTGTCATATAGACGGTCTCGTATCCTGTGAGCATCTTTACCTCGGTTCTGCTCCACACTGCAAGACCAAAAGCATACGTCTGTGCATTCCGTGACCATACCTTGAGCGTCCATCCACTGCCTGATTCATAATGTTCAAGTACCCATCCTGCAAACTGAGCGTCATAATGACTGACAATAAAAGACAGTGCATCATCAGTTCCATAAAAATGATATTCGATACCATACGACTGGATGGTCGATAACGGTGGAAAATCGCCATAGTTTTGCTGTTTCATGGTATTGTACAGGTTCTCTGCTCTTCCTGTTATTTCCTCACCATTATAGTAGTCTTGAACCGCAGAAGAAGGGGAAATAATGGGGATGTTTACATACCCTAAAACACCAAGAGCAAGAATGATGATTACCACTGCAAAAACAATTACAAGAACTGCTTTACCAGTTGCTTTCATCTTGACCCCTCAGTGGAAAGAATGGAGAAGAAAGGCAGAGTTTAATAATCGATACCTTTCCAGCTTCCGAGTTTAACCTTGCAGACTTTCATGGTATCCGTCTGCAACAGAGCGAACAGCGTTACAATAGCTATCGCAATGCCTACAAAGGTCATGATACCTATCGCTGCAAGGAATAATCCTGATAGAGCACCTAATACGCTGATGATTGCAAAAACAAAGGCAATCCACCATGCATATGTGTTCCTCATCCACAAAAATATTCCCAGCACGATTGCCAAGATTGCGATAAACCAAGTGAATGCACTGAGAGCTGCAATATGTGCTGCAGTCAGCTCAGCAATACCAAAGCCAAAGCCACCGATGCTTTGTGCCAAGGTCGTTCCGAGCAATGTCGCTGAAATAGCTGATATCAGTGTGATTCCTGCTCCAATCCACAAGAGGAGGCATGATAGAATTAAGCCCCCTGGCTGTTGTTTCTTAGCCATATTTATCAACATCCAAAAACAATTAGCCAGTTAATAAATATTAGCTGGGGTAGTTGGGAAAATTGGGAATTGGAAAAAAGAGTAGAGTCTTTCCCACTTTGACCAGCCAAAATTTAAATGTCTGTATTCTATTTCTAATATAATGTCTCTGCAGAGAAAAGCACGAAGAACAGGTGATTCTCTTTCTGTCGGTATTCCTTCTCATGTTGCTGAACTACACAGTATCGATGAGGGAACTGTTCTTGAGTTTCAGCCGATGGAAAAGGGCGTGTTTAAAATAATTGCTCTGGCAAAAGTATGTAAGGTCAGAAACAAGGAAACAGGAAAGACCGAAAACATTAAAGCACAAAATGGAAAATGTATTGTACCAAAAGGTTATGAAATCGCCTAGCTTCTTTTGCAGGAATGTACTTAATACCTTTGCTTGACCGATGTGTATGATGTTCATGTTATTTCACCTATTCCCGTCATTTACCCACCTCTAAAGAGTGTGGGCTTGTAACTGTCATTTCTGACGCTACGATTGGTTGAATGACTTGCAACCTGCTCAACTCAGACATGCCAAGTTGAG
>Ga0180434_10001178_pt1 | contig 37967 bp, 21 predicted proteins | sample SS_ome_7_FD_132453 | JGI IMG/M metagenome (GOLD analysis project Ga0180434, IMG submission 132453) | Hypersaline lake sediment archaeal communities from the Salton Sea, California, USA - SS_1_D_2 metaG | ecosystem: Environmental > Aquatic > Non-marine Saline and Alkaline > Hypersaline >... | reverse complement strand
CACAGGGTCCAGTTCCAGGAACTCTAACTCGGCCAGGCTCACCGAGTATTCCTGGTCCCCCTTGCGCACCAGAGCTGCGATGCCGCGTCGGACGCCACTGCGCGCTCCGTCCAGATCCACGACGTCCACCAGTTCTCCCAGCGCCCTGGCCCGGAGTGGAAAATTCAGCCCCTCCTCAGCCAGCGCGTAGAAAATGGACCAGAACCGCTCCTCTTCGTCGTGGCAATCCGCCGTCACTTCCCAGAGTAGATCACGAGACTTTTGCTCGTCCATTGCCTTGCCCCTCCGCTTCATTGCCTGTACTGCGACGGCACTTTCCCCAGCCATCCACCCGGCTGCCCAACGCGAGACAATTGACCACTCAGCACTTGCGCCGTTTGCGTCGTCGCTTGTGCCCTTTCCTTCCCCTGGCCTGCGCCCGCTCTGCGCGGAGACTCTCCAGCCGCTCCAGCACGACCTCTCGCTCCTCCAGGCCGGGGCGCTCCAGAGCGCGCTGCAGGATCGGCTCCGCGCGGTCATAGTCCTTGGGGCTGTCGCGAAACAGCCAGTACTCGTCCGACCAGCCGACGTAGCCCCACGGCCAATCAGGGTCGGCCTCGATCAGCGCCTCGAACCTGGCTTCAGCGGTCTCGACCTCGCCCAACCGCCAGTAGGCCTCGGCCTCGGCCCGCAGAAAGTTGCCCCGCATCAGCCAGTCGAGACCGGGGAAGGTCTCCAGGAACTCCTGGCAATAGCGGATGCGGAGTCGGTGGTACTTGGAATCGTCCACGGCAGCGTTCCCCAGGGCCTCCTCAAAGTCCTGGCACCAGTTGGAGATGAACTGTGAGCCTCGAAAGTCCTCGTCCAGGGCATCAAGCGTATTTCGTTCCGGCGTCACCTTCTCCTTGATCCACTCCCAGACCTGCCACCAGGCATCGCAGGCCTCAGCGATGCGGCGCGCTTCCGACAGTCTGTATCCCTCTCGCATCCGCTCGTCGATCTGCTCGAAACAGATGCGATCCGGGATCAACCGCTTCCACAGGACGATGGCCGCCATCCAGACGAAATCCTCATCGTAGCGTCCTTCGGGCTGAAGAACGTACTGTGCGTACCACTCGTCGGCCAGGCGCTCCGCCGACTCGTGCCGCTGGGCGGCTTGCCGGAAGGCCTCCGGCGTGACGGCGACGCCCAGCCGGTTGAGACGGGCAAAGATCTCGGCGGTGGACATCGGCTCGATCTTTTCCAAGCTCCACCCCTCTGCGATCCGCTTCAACAGTCTCCTGCGGAAGCTGGGGTCGTTGAATAGGCTGTCCAGGTTTCCAAGCATTGTGCCCTCCTGATCGTGTTCTACTCCCAATCTGGATACTGCTCTGGCGCTTCACCGACCGATTCGACGACGCGGGGGTACTCCCCGTCCGATGCATCGGGATGAAGCGCGTGTACGCGCACCTTGAAGCGCCACTCGTCGCCGTAGTCGAAGAGGTACATAAGCTCCTGGCCAGGCCGCAGGTTCAGTTGATCGAGGGTCGTGGTCTGGACGTCGCCCGGTCCCTGATATTCCTCTGCGAGCACCTGTTCCCAGAAGGCCTCCATCTCGGCCTTCATCTCCTCCAACGTCATATCCGTCTCGCCGAAGAGCATGCGTAGCGCCTGTTCGCGCTCCGCGGGCGTGGGTGCGGGCCAATCTTCTTCGTCGTCGGACACCCGATCTCCCCACGGTGTCACGCCCTCAGGCAGGCGGTACTCGGTGCTCTCATCCCACGCCTTGCCGCTCATGAAGAAGGAGTAGAGATGGTCGCAGCCCCATTCGTAGGCGTGCTGGATGGCAAAGTGCAGCTCCTCCAGTCTGATGGAGCGTTGCCAAAAGCGCCGGGCGTGCATACACGCCTGTCCCACTGGCGCGATCACATCAGGGCGCTACCCGCTCCAAGCCGAACGCTCGTTGGAGATTGTATGACCGGTTTCAGACCAATTGAGAGACACACCTGGTCAAAATATGTCTAGCACTGAACCATTTCCCTGTCGATTCACCCCTGTACGACACGCGGCTTCAATGCTGGCACCAGAGACGCTTCAAGAATTCCCAGAAGCTATCCCCTTTGGCCTTTGTTGTTTTGCCGGCGTTTTTGGCTTGAGCCTCCAGCTGCTCTTTCTTCCCGTGGTCGTAAGTCAGCTTCCGTGCTGCGCCGCGATCTTCGTTGTACAGCCATTGGGATAGCTGCCCCCACAGTGCTTGTTCCTCCTGGGGAGTATCTGGCAGGGCGTAGTGCATCGCTTTGAACAACTCGAAGCGATGCAGATCCACTGCACTGCGGATTTGCTGTCCGTAGCTGCGTGCCTGTGCCGTGGCTCCCTGGTAAGCGACTGCGACCACCAGTAAACCCACTACCAGCACCCCTAACATCACCCACTCTTTGTTCTCTATCTGGCAGTATGAGAGGTAGATCGCGCTGTCTATCGTGACATAGACCATCAAAGTGACCAAGTTCAGGAGGGCCAACATCAGGGTCAGGACCTCTTCAAACTCCTGCTGTATCTTCTCAGGTAACAACGGCCACAGGCGTGGCCACCAGAAGGCGGCGTCCATCCCATAGGCTCTGATGGAATATCTCTCGGCTGACCGCAGCACATTGCCCAGCCGAGTGGGGAGCAGCAGCCACGCCTGATCGGGATACTCGTTGTGCAGGCGGTCCTGCACGTGAGCGTACTGCGCCAGGTCACTCTGGCGCGCCGCTTCAGTCCGCTCCTGTCGCAATCGGCGCCAACGGCGCTCCACTCGCCGGGTCATCCACCGGCGCAGACGTTGGGGTAAGTAGTATCCCTCGTAGAACTGTACGAGCGGACGGGTGAAGGCTTGCAGTATGTAGGCGATTAGGGTGACCAAGAGCAGCCCCCCGACAAACAACCAAATCTGAACGGAACCTTCCCCGGCATAGTCTTCCGTCGGCACCCACCGGGACCACCACCTCCAGCTCGCATCCACACCGTACACCCAGACCCTCAGGAGTACGGCAAGCACAGCGGCGATAAACGTGGGAAACCAATAAGCCACCAGAAAACGGCGGTTCAGCAGACCACTGGCCTTATCCAAAAAAGTGCTCAACATCGCTCTCTCCTTTCTCAGCACAGCGCGCGTCTATTGTGAGGCAGCGGTGAGTTCGGCCTGACACTCCGGGCAGTGTGGCAGGTTGTCCCGTCCCCAGGCCACATCCTGAGCCAAAATCAACCCGTGCCGGGGACAGCGATAGAATGAAGGAGGGATGCTAGATTCTCCAAACAGTTCCCCTCCTCCCTTTCGCCCGCTGAAGCTCTCCTCTGTAGGCTTTTCCTCAGGGGAATCCGAGATGGGCTCGGTAATCTCTTGATTGTCCTTCATTTTTCCTCCTCCTTAATCCTGCCGAAGCGCTCGAAGTGTTGTGTGGGGCAGGTCAGCCTCGATCAACTATACGCCGGTCAGTGTGAACCCTGCCCAGTGGTAGGGATGCGACCAGCAGCCACCATCAGCCTCGTCTCGGAGCCACTTCTGAGCCTCCACCAATGCCTGTAAGGGCTCCTTCTGTCGTTTCTTCCAGTTTTCGTAGAACCGCTCCACCAATAGAGCTGTGCTCCTTTCCTCCACCGACCAGAGCGTGGAGACCACGCCGGCGACACCAGCTTGCATAAAGCCTGATGCCAGTCCAACGACCTCATCAGGCAGAGCGGTCCCGATCAGCCCTGTCTCGCAGGCAGAGAGGAAGGCAAGCCGGGCCTTGTGTTCTCTGGGCATAGCAAGCAGGTCTCGGACAGTGAGTCGCTGCCGGTAGGTCATCCACAACGTGCTCGCCAGCGGCTCGCGCCAGGCGTTGTCGCCGTGACAGGAAAAGTGGTAAACGTCACACGTTGGGATGGCGGCCAGCGCGGTGTTACGGGTAGCCTGTGTGCCACGCACGAGCCAGGGTTTGTCAAAGTGACTGGCGACGGCATTCACTTCCTGAGCTGAGTAACGCAGGGAGCCGTCGGGATTATCTGCTGCAAAGAGGTCTTCTCCCCGGATGGTAGCCGCTGCTCGACGGGCGTAGGTCAGTGTGCGGGCCGCCGGGGTGTAAGCGAAGGCGACGTCATCCAGGGCATAGCGGCGGGAGGCTCCCTTTTCGTTGAGGCACCGGGCCGCGTGAAGGGGGAGGAAGGCCAACAGGCTGGTGGGTATCAATGTGGCACGTCGATACCCCAGCTCTCGCAGAGCGGCTACCAGCGATCCCATCAAAACGTCCCCAAGCCAGCAGGTCGTATCGTCGAGGATATTGAACCACGCCTTTTGAGCAGAGACCAGCGGCTCTAGCGCAGCTTTCCTTTCCCTTTCAGAGACTTTCAGGCGATCCATCATGTTCCCCGCCTGTTCATAGGCCCTGCCAGCTCCCAGATTGACGGCATAGAAGGCCAGCCATCTTTGCACTCTCCCCAGCAGAGCTGTGTCGGTCAGATGATTCAACCAGATCTTTTCGATCCCGCCGTGATGCACGATGAGAGCCAGTCCGCCGGCCGGAGCCACAACGACGTAGACGAGCGGCACGTCGATTTGAACGGCCTCTGCGACGTCGTCAAATTCCGGCGGAACCAAGAGAGCCTCGTAGTTGGGGATCTGCCGGATATCCTCCACAACTTGATCCAGTCTGTGGTGGGCGTCTTGCATCTCCGCCGCCGGGTCAGCAGTAGGAGACGATGTTTCGGGGCGCAGCTCCCTTTGCGTCAAATCGGCGATTTCAGAAATGACCTGCTGATACCGCTGGTAGAGGTTGGGATGGGCGTCTTTCAACGCCTCCAGGTCGGCATGCTCTCTCTGCAAGGTCTCCGAGAGCAGACGAGCTCGGCCCCGCTCCACGGCCACGACCGCCCCTTCCAGATCGCCGTCGCGGGCCAGAACATAGGCAGTACGTCGGTAAAGGTCGGCGGCCTCGCCAAGCTCCGCCTCCTTGCTCACGCGCAGCAGGGAGGATTGATAGAGCCGTTCCGTCGCCTCCAGGGCTTGTTGGTAGGGCGCGACAGCATCTTGCCAATGTCGCCCTTCGAAGAGGAGGTTCCCCAGGTTACGCGCCACGCGAAGGGTGCTGATGGGGAAAGTGTCGGGTTCGAAAACCTCGAGCGCCTTATCAAAGTGCTCAATGGCCTTCTCCGCGCTATCGGTTTGGCCGCGTTCCAGATAGGTGATGCCTAGATCGCTATGGGCGTTTGCCCAGCGGTCGGGAAAGTTCTTGGAGGTGAAGAATTCCAGCGCCTGCTCATAATACCTGATCGCCCGATCCTGGTTCCTGGCGCGATCGCCCTCAATGCGGTCGCTGTATATGTTGGCCAGGTTGTAGCAGGCAAAGGCCCGCCGATATGGAAGCGGTCGCGTCCCTAGAACGGACACCACCTCTTCCCCATGTTCAACCGCCTTTTCCAGATGCACAGCGGCTTGTGGATGGTTTTTCTGTTGTTCAAGATCTGTCGCCAGCCTCCAAAGCGCACCAGCCAGACCGGTCTTGATCATCGCCCAATCGCTCAGGGTATGCTCGCACTGATTGATCGTGTCCAGGGCCGCCTGGTCATACGTGACCGCTTGCCTCAGATTCTCGATTCTATCTCCAAGCAGGCGATCGATATATGCGGCTGACAAGTTGTGTTGGGTCAGGGCCTTTTGTTCTGCCGGACCAGCTTCCTCCTGTACCTCGAGAGCCTTCTGAAAATGGCCAATAGCGCGCTCCAAGGTTTCCGATCTTCCGCCGCGTATGCTTTGAAAATAGGCCAGACCCAGGGCATTTTGAGCCTTGGCCCACTCGACGGGCAGATTTTCACGCTGGCAAACCTGCAAAACCGTGTCCAGCAATTCCACGGCCCGTTCGAGGTTCCCTGCCCGATCTCCCTTTCGGCGATCTATGTAAGCCAGCGCCAGGTTGTGTTGAACCTCCGCCCACTCCTTGGGGAAGGCCTCCTGTGTCAGCACCTCCAATGCCTGCTCGAAATGCCGGACGGCCTGTTCTTGATGTGCTTCCCGATTCTCGCCAAGACGTTGGAGGTGAAACAGCGCCGTGCCCAGGTTGTACTGAACCTTCGCCCATCGGACGGGAAAAGCCCCGCGCTTCCACACCTCCAACGTTTGCTGATAGTGGGTGATGGCCATTTCGAGGTTGTGTGCCTTATCTCCCTCGATGCGCTGGAGATAGAGATAGGCAAGCTCGCTGTGCGCCTGCGCCTCGGCCTTGGGGAGTTTCTTGCGCGTGCAAACTTGCAATATTCGCCCTTGAAGCTGGATGGCCCGCTCCAAGCTTTTTGCCCGGTCGCCCCCCTTCCACCGCTTGTAGGCTATTGCCAGATTACGCGCTGCACCCAACCATTCCTTGAAGTAGGCGTCCGGTGTGTATATCTCCAGCGCGTTTTCGTAGTGCTCAACCGCCTGCCTCAGACCCTCATCGGGATCGTCAGAGGGAATCGCCATGGAACAGAACCCGATCTCGGCGTGCAGCCAACCCCACTGCGCTGGTCGTTCCTCGCGCCGCACCGACTTGAGGGCCTGTCTGCACATCTCGATGCGCTCAGGGAACGTATCCGGATCGTCAGGCAGCGCACGGAGCCTTGCCATCAGATCCGCCAGGCCGTTGTTTCCATGCTCAGGTTGCTTATTAGAGCCTCGCATCCGTCATCCTCACGACCAGGATCACCAAACCGGGCAGCTATCACAGGATACCGGTTGGGTGACGTCCACCTCTCCGCTTACACCATCACTGAGCAGCGGGTTTTGATGTACTGGCGGACTGGTATGGTTCCAGACATAGTCGTCCACCCTGTCGTCCAGGTAAGCATAGGCTTCTTCGGCGGATATCCAGCCGTTGCCGTTGGCATCTGCGCTCGGGGAGTGGAGAGCTTCGACCAAATAGTAGGTAAACGCTCCGTTCCGCAACGCGCCAAACTCCCAGCTACCCTGTTCTTCGGCGGTTGCTGCCAGCACCACCCTGCCAGCCCCCTGAATGTCATGCAAAAAGCTGTCACGCCATTGTGCAGTCGTGGTTTCAGATGGAGCCGCAGGTCTCCAGGAGAAGCTTTTGACGCGGCTGAGGGTAGGATCTTCCGCTATACCTCCGGCGAAGCAACTATCGATGAAAACGACGATTTGTTGTGACTCGAGCTCGCCAAGCCAGCTCGCGAATTCGTCATCGCTGATCGCCGTCTCAGGAAGCCAATGGCCCTCCTCGTCTATGTCTATATCGTGGGGTACGATGAATTCATCGTAAGGATCGTTTTCGTCGCCGTCTTCATCCGGGGCATACATCCCGTGCCCGCTGAAAGAGATCATCACGAGGGTGCTCTCGTTCTCCCGGGGATCCATCCAGTTGATGATGGCCGAGTGGATGGCCCCTTTGGTGGCCTGACGGTCCACCAACACGGTCATACTCGTGGTCCCGACATGCCCTACGGTCAAAGAGGCATTCACCCGCGTGTAGACATAGGAACGTGCCAGTTCCTCTTCCAGATCGAAAGCGTCGTTGACTGGAAAGCCTAGATCGTGCGTCTTGTCCTCCTGGCGCGTATCGGCTACCGGCCCCATGTGTTCATAGTCCGACACGCCAATGACCAAAGCGATTCTGGAGGCTGGTATATCTTGCACGACGTTGGACGACGTCCAGGACGATCCCGCTACCTCACGCCAAGAATGATGCATCACGTCGTCGTCCGTCGAGTAGCCTCGCAGGACCAGAGGCAGGTAAACCGTCTCGGCGACGGACGGCGTGGACATCACGGTCAGGCTTGCGTAGGCGCTGTGGACCATATCCCCGCTTGTTCCGGTGACTGTGAGGGTATGTGTGCCAGTAGGGGTATCCGACGTGGTCGCGATGGTCAACACCGCGCTGGCGGTAGGCTCGACGGGGTTTGACCCCCATACGTATTGCGCGTTGGACGGCGCCCCGCTGACGTCAAGCGTCACACCGCCGGAAAAGCCCCCGACCGCCACGAGATGGGCGGTGTAGTGCGTGCTCTCCCCAACCACAACAGAGCGTAGAGATGGTTCCAACTGTAGCTCAAAGTCCGACTCGACGACGTGTAACACGGCCCGTGTCGAGTGCATTAGGCCCCCTGCTGTCGCGGTGATCGTGAAGGTGTACGCGCCACCGGATGTATCCAGGGCCGCTGTGACGCTCAGCACCGCGCTGGTGGTCGGCCTGACCGGGTTGGCGCTCCACTCGAAGGCAGCACCAGACGGCAGACCCTCAACGTCCAGTATCACACTCGACGAAAATCCGCCTGTCGCTGTGAGAGAGGCTGTGTATTGCGCACTTTCCCCATTCCGAACGGATCGCCAAGGGGGCACAAGGCTCAACTCGAAATCTGGTTCCGCTACGTGCAACGTGGCCTGTGATGTATGAACTAGGTTTCCCGCCGTCCCGGTGACGGTGAGTGTGTGCAGACCACCGGGTGTATCTGGGCTGGTCGTGATCGTCAACCACGTGCTCGCCGTTGGCGTGACTGGGTTGGCACTCCAGGCATAGGTTGTGTTCGACGGCAATCCACCGATGGCAAGCGCCACACCCTCCGAGAACCTGCCTGTCGCCGTGAGATGAACTGTGTAGCGAGCACGGTCTCCAAACCCAACGGAGCGCCACGAGGGAACGAGTTTCAATTCAAAGTCTGGCTCAGAGACGTGCAGCGCGGCCTGGACCGTGTGAACCAGACTCCCCGCCGTCCCGGTGATTGTGAAAGTGTACACGCCACCGGGCGTTTCCGGGGCGGTCGTAATCGTCAACTGCGCGCTGCTCGTCGGCGTGACCGGGTTGGTGCTCCATTTGTGGGTCGTATTCGGTGGTAGCGGTCCGACATCCAACGTCACGCCCGCGGTGAACCCGTCCGTCGCCGTGAGATGGGCGGTGTACAACGCCCCTTCTCCACTCCAAACTGATTGCCAGAGTGGCCGTAGACTCAATTCAAAATCGGGCTGGGAGACCTGCAGCGTTGCCTGCGCCGCGCGGACCCGGCTGGCCGATGTTCCGGTGATGGTGAGCGTATACACGCCCCGGGGCGTGTCCGGCGTAGTGGTGATGAACAACCACGTGCTGGCCGTGGGCATGACCGGATTGGCGCTCCATTGATGAGTGGAATTTGGCGGCAGCCCACCGACGTCGAGCATCACGCTCTCCGAGAACCCATCCGTCGCCGTGAGGAATGCGGTGTAGCCTACGCCTTCCCCCAACCCAACGGAAAGCCAGGGCGGCGCAAGGCGCAATTCAAAGTCAGGGTTTGACACGCGCAGCCCGGCCTGCGCCGTGTGGACCAGGCTCCCTGCGGTTCCAGTGATCGTGAAGGTGTATACGCCGCTGAGCGTATCCGGTAGGGTCGTGATCGTCAGCCAGACACTGGTGGTGGGCGTGACCGGATTGGCGCTCCATCCGTAGGTCGTACCGGGCGGTAATCCACCGACATCAAGCGCCACGCTCTGCGAAAATTCGCCCGTCGCCGTGAGGAACGCGGTGTACCGCGCGCTTTCGCCGCTCTGCATCGAGCGCCAGGAGGGCACGAGGCTCAACTCAAAGTCCGGTTCCGATACGTACAACGTGGCCTGTGCTGTATGGACTAGACTCCCCGCCGTCCCGGTGACGGTGAGCGTGTATAGGCCACCGGGCGTGTCTGGTGCGGTCGTGATCGTCAACCAGATATTGGTTGTCGGCGTGACCGGGTTGGCGCTCCACTTGTGGATCGTGTGGGGCGGCAACCCACCGACTTTAAGGGCAACGCTCTCCGAGAATCCGCCCGCTCCTGTGATATAGGTCGTGTACCGTACGCTGTCCCCAAACCCAACAGAGCCCCAGGAGGGAGCCAGGCTGATCTCAAAATCCGGTTCCGAGACACGCAAGGCGGCCTGGGCCGTGTGGACCAGGCTCCCTGCCGTCCCGGTGATCGTGAAGGTGTACACGCCTCCGACTGTGCCTGGCGCTGTCGTGATGGTCAGCAGCGTGCTGGCCGTCGGCGTGACCGGGTTGGCACTCCAGGCGTGGGTAACGTTGACCGGCAGCCCTCCAACGTCCAGCGTCACGCCGGCGGTGAATCCATCGGTTGCCGTGAGGTGGGCGGTATAAAGCGCGTCCTCTCCGCTCCAAACTGACCGCCATGACGGCTGCAGGCTCAATTCAAAGTCGGGCTGCAAAACCCGCAGCGTCGTTGGCATCGTCTGCACCCGACTGGCCGATGTTCCAGTGATGGTGAGCGCGTATGTGCCACGCGGCGTGTCTGCGGCGGTCGTGATGGTCAGCAGCGTGCTGGCCGTCGGCGTGACCGGGTTGGCGCTCCACTCGTGGGTTGTGTCCGACGGCAGCCCTGCGATGTCCAGTGTGGTGCTTTCCGAGAAACCATCTGTCGCCGCGAGGTAAAGGATCGAGGACGTGTTTTGTCCGGCCAAAACCGCCTGCGTGTCGGGCACCATCGTCAGCGTGAAATTGGGCGCTTGTTCATACGAGACGACCAGGTGTGGCGGATCGGTCGTCTCGCTGGCGGCAAACGTTCGCCATCCGTCAAATACCTCGGGCCCCAGGAGAATGAGTCCGTAGTTGGGATAAGTTCCCATCGTCCAATGCCGGACTAGATCCGTCACGTCGAATGAGTACCATACTCCGGAACCATGGGTCACCCAGGTTGGCGCATAGGCCTCTGCATAAGAGGGGCGGCTATTCCAGGTCACGGTATCCACACCCCAGGGTGACGAAATCCGGTGAGGTGTGATGGGCACGCTGTGGCCTGGATAGTCGTACGAACCGCTCAAAAAGAGCCGCAGTGTGGCCGTATGAACCGTCGCCTCTGGTGAAATATCCACCAGGTTGAATCTGACCAAGCTGTACAGGGTCTCTCCATCGGGGTCCAGGTAGGTATCATAGCCGACCCGCATCTCCAGCGCATCACCGCAGTTCGCCGTCGGGTAGCCTCGAGTGATCAATGTGTCAGCCAGGGCCGTGATCACTTGGGTGCGAGTGACGGCAGCAGTCGCCGCCAACGGACGAGAGGACAAACCGGATGTCGTGGGATCAGAATGATCCAACTGGAGCTGAAGCAAGGTGAGGGGTTCAGGCGTCGGGAGAGGCAAAGGTGTGCCAAGGACATTGGTATTCCCCTGGCTGGATGCCCGCGCTCCGAGCAGCAAAATGCCGAGCACAAGACACACGAACGTCAAAATGTTTTTCAGCCGCCCTTTTGAGTCCATCTCACGCTTGAGCTCATGCACCTCTCCACCGCAAGCCAGACATTGCGCCATCTCGGGCGAGCATGGGCCTGCTACCACCAATCGTTCTTTTACTTTCGCATCGCGCATAGTGGCTCTATTATACTCACAACGCGCGTTCCCGAAAGTTGCCGGGCAAGCTGCGCCCACTTGGATTGAGCCACCTTCCCGACGCCGCTGAGCAGGACGTCACGGCGGGCGAATTCGTCAGGCATTTCCCCTCGCCCACTTCCCAGCCAGTCGGCTTCTGCGCCATTGGATGCGCCGACGGAGCGAGTGTAGAACGTCCGCCTCCTTGCAGAAAGCCGGCTTTATGAGCGCGCGCTGCAACTGCCTTAGTGTCCACCCCACAGGGAGCCCTCTTGCCCGGAGCATCCGGCAGCCCCGCGATGCCCACGTTATGCATTCCACACGCGGAATGCATAGCTGGGGCTGTGGATGGTCCATCGGATGCTCCCTCGCTCACCGACTGGCATACCGCGTGCAACCAGTTATCAGGACCCACTTAAACGCCTGTAGAGGCCGTCTATCTGTTATCTGTGCTTGCGCCTGGTCCTTGACAGTCTCGGTCATCGCCTTGATGATCCGGGGAGCCAGCGCCTGTGCGCCCACGAGAGGTATTATGCTCCCGACGGCCACGGCTAGGGGCTCGTTGTAGGCCTTGCATATCCGAGTAAGCATCTGAATGTTTTCGTTCCGTCGTTCTCATCGGGAAAGCCCCAGCTCCCGCTCCAACTGGGAGAGAGAGGCGTCCAGCTTCTCCACCAATTCGTCAATCTCCGCTTCGCGGATGACAAGAGGCGGGCAGATGAGAAAGTGGTCACCCTGCACGCCATCGACGCTGCCGGATCCAGGATAGATGACCAATCCCTTCTCCAGGGCAATGGCCCCCAACCGCTTGCTGACCCTCAGCTTGGGAGAGAAGGGCGCTTTGGTCCCTTTGTCTCGAACCAATTCGACTCCCAACAAGAGACCCTTGCCTCGCATGTCGCCCACCGTGGCGTGTTCCCGAAGCGCGCCAACTTTGCGGAACAGGATCTCACCCATTTGAGCCGCTCGGCTGACGAGTTCCTCTTCGACGAGAATATCCAGCACTGCCAAAGAGGTCGCCGTGGAGAGGGGATTGGCGGCGTAGGTAAAGATGTGTTCGAAAGCGCTACCCTGGTCTTCAAAGACCTGGCGGAGTCTGTCGCTGGCGACGACCGCGCCCAAAGGGGCATAGCCGCCGCCCAGGCTCTTGGCCAACGTCATCATATCCGGCGCGACCTTCCAATGGTCGATCCCAAAGTTCTTGCCCGTTCGGCCCAGGCCGGTGATGACTTCGTCCGCGATGAACAGGACGCCATATCTGGAGCAAATCTCGCGAATGCGGGGGAAATACTCGGGCGGCGGCGCCGTCGCGCCACAGGCCGCGCCGACCACCGGCTCGGCGATAAATGCGGAGACTCTGCCCGGCCCTACTTTGCGGATCTCCTCCTCCAGTTCTTGAGCGCATGCCAGATCACAGCCAGGGTACGCTTGACCAAAGGGACAGCGGTAACAGTAGACCGGCGCAATGTGAGGGAAGTCGAGCAGCAAGGGGAGATATTTGTCGCGGCGTCCGCTCATGCCGGTAGCCGAGAGCGCGCCCAGGGTCGCGCCGTGGTAACTCTGTCGGCGGGCGATGACCAGGTATCTATCAGGCTGACCGTTTTCCAGGTGATATTGGCGCGCCAGCTTGACCGCCGTCTCGACGGCTTCCGAGCCACCGGAGACAAAGTGAACCTGGTTCAGATCGCCCGGGGTCAGCTCTGCCAGTCGTCGGGCCAATGCCTGCGAAGGCTCGTTGGCAAAAATGTTGGAGATGCAGTAGGGTAGCTCTCTGGCCTGCTGGGTCATCGCTTCGACGACTTCCTCCCGTCCGTAGCCCACACTCACCACCGCGATGCCGGCGATGGCATCCAGGTACTTTTTGCCGGCCTCGTCGAACAGGTAAACGCCCTCGCCTCGCACCAGAACAGGCGCCTGCGCGATCTGGTCGGGGGTCAATTCTCCGGGAAAGACTCGTCCTGCTTTGTGGGGCATGCTCATTTTGTTTCTCCTCCTCAGTCCAAGCGCGGTACACTTGTGGTGAAAGAACGAATCACCAGTGTCATGATAGACAAAGAATACCACCAAGTGAGCAGACGCACCAGCAAACTGATCGGTTGCCGGACGATGAGATAGCGCGTATGCTTTCTGACGACCCACAGTTGGCCTGCGTCTACTTGCTGCTCGGTAAGTGACTGGCAAATCCTTCTTACGTTCGTGTTGACTTTACTTGCTGTTCTCCGATCACTGAACCAGGGGCGCTTTACAAGAGTATATATATGCGTCTAAATGGGTCATAGTTCCATCGCTTTGGATCTTTGACGTTGTAGCTGGCTTGTAGTTTCGCGCTAGTGCGCCACAGTCACATCATTGTACTTGATCTTTGGACAAGAGGGTACAGGCACAGCCAGGCGCAGGTTCGCGATATGATCTCCTGCCCAGAATGTCCTCGCCCCTTCACTGCCCACGAAGGCAGCTAATTCCGTAAGTAAATACCAGGTTTCTCATTCATAGCAATCACTCGACAGGAGGCAACAAAATGTCACGGAATCGCTTTCTATCCATTCTCACCCGGCTGACGCTCGTGCTAGTGCTGCTCACTGTGGCACTGGGAATCGCCCCAGTGCCCGTAGCGTGGGCAAGTACGATCAACGTGGGTAGTGGCTGTACTCTGGTGGATGCCATCACAGCCGCCAACGATGACGCAGCAACAGGTGGTTGTAGTGCTGGCAACGGCGCCGACACCATTGTTCTGGAATCTGGAGCCACCTACACGCTCAGCGCTGTCAACAATCCTCAATACGGTCCCAACGGCCTGCCCTCCATCACCAGCGAAATCACCATCCAGGGCAATGGAGCCACCATCACCCGGGGCGGTGGAGCGCCCGATTTCCGCTTCTTTCACGTGGTAGTGACCGGTACCTTGACTTTGGAAAACCTGACCCTGAGCAATGGCCGGGTAGAAGGCGGTGAGGGTGGTTATGGCGGCGGCGGCGGCGGCGGCGGCGCGGGCATGGGCGGCGCTATCTATAATCAGGGCGCGCTCGCCTTGGAAGACTGCACGATTTCCGACAATACGGCGGTTGGCGGAAACGGCGGAAACGGCGGCGGTGGCGGCGCTGGTGCTGGCGGCGGCGGCATGGGCGGCGACGGCGGCGACAAGAGCGGCGGTGGCGGCGGGGGCGGCGGCTTTACCGGCGATGGCGGCATGGGAAATGGCATCGACGGCACCGGCTATGGCGGCGGCGGCGGGGGCGTTTCAGGGAGTCACCCCGGAGGCGCAGATGGCGGCGATGGCGCCGACAATGGCGGCGACGGCGGCGATGCCTGGGGGACCAATGAAGCGAACCTCCAGGGCAAAGATGCCGGCCTGGGCGGGGGCGGCGGCGGTGCTAGCGTATGGGAGGACGATGAGTACGAGATATACAGAGGTCGTGGGGGGCACGGCGGTATCGGCGGCGGCGGTGGCGGCGGCCAGTGGAGTCGCGATGGCGGTGACGGCGGCTGGGGCGGCGGCGGCGGCTCTAGCGGCGGCAATAGCGGTGGCTGCAGCGGCGACGGCGGCTTTGGCGGCGGCGGCGCTGGCGGCGGCGCTTATAATAGCACCTGTCCTGGCAGCAGCACCTGGGGCGGCGGCGCTGGCGGTTACTATCGCAACACCTGCCCCGGCGGCGGCGCTGGCGCGGGCCTGGGCGGAGCGATCTTTAACCACAGCGGCACGGTCACGATCACCCAGAGCACCTTTACCGGGAACACGGCCACCGGTGGCGACGGCGGTAACGGTCTCACTGATGGTGGTATGAGCGGCACCGGCGGCGACGGCGGCGGCGGCGGCGCTGGCGCTGGCGGGGCGATCTTTACCTACGGCGGCACGCTTGCTCTCACCAACAGTACTCTTTCTGGAAACACAGCTACTGGCGGCGCTGGCGGCAACGCCGGCTGTCGCACCGATGGAGGAACCTGTGGTTATAATGGCAACGGCGGTGCTGGTCTCGGCGGCGGGCTCTTTAGCCGGAATAGCACTGTGACCGTCGTCAACGACACCATCGTCGACAACACGGTTACTGGCGGAAGCGCTGGCAGCGGCGGCAGCGGTGGCAGCAGTGGTGGGGCAGGAGGCGGCGGCGTGTACAATCACGGCGGTGCGGCTACCCTCACCCTCGTCAATACTATCCTGGCCAACACACCATCCAGCCAGACAGACTGCTACAACAATGGCGGTACGGTGACAGCTCCATCCGCGAACAGAAACTTGGTAGAAAGTCACACCGGTTGCGGCACTCCCTACGTCACAGACGACCCCAAGCTGGATGTTCTGGCCGACAACGGCGGCAACACCTGGACCCACGCGCTGCTTTCGGGCAGTCCCGCGCTCGACGCGGTCCCTGCCGCCAGTTGCACAGTCGCCACCGATCAGCGTGGCGTGACCCGGCCGCAGCCCCTCAACGGAGACTGTGACATCGGCGCGTACGAGGAGGAAGGCCCGCCGACAACTGACCTGGGCATCATCAAAACCGTCACGCCAGGGGTGGCGAGTCCTGGTGATGCCATCACCTACACCCTCGTCTTCTCCAATGCGGGCAGCCAGACCGCTACCAGCGTGGTCATCGACGATGTTGTGCCGATCAGTGTGACCAACACCAGTGTCACCAATAGTGGCGCTGCCATCACGCCGGTCGGCGGCACGCGCTACGTCTGGCAGGTGCAAGACCTGAACACCAACCAGGGCGGCGTCATCACCATCACTGGCGTGCTCAGCGACCCGCTGGCGGCGGGCACGTTCAACAATACCGCCGTCATCACTTCTGCGGAGACGGATATAGATATCAGTAACAATAGCGACTCGGCGGCGATCACTGTCCCGCCTGTCGACCTGGTCATCGTGAAAACGGTCACGCCAGAGAAGACAAACCCCGGCGCGGCCATCACCTACACCCTTACCTTCTCCAACGCGGGGCGTATGGTCACCGGCGTGGTCATCACCGACATCGTGCCGGTCAGCGTGACCAATACCAGCGTCGTCAGCAGTGGCGTCGCCATTACGCCGGTTGGCGGCGTGCGCTACGTCTGGCAGGTACAAGACCTGGATATCGGCCAGCGCGGCGTCATCACTATCACCGGCGTCCTCAGCGATCCACTGGCGGCGGGCACGTTCAACAACACGGCTGTTATCTCCTCGGCGTCGGCGGATAGCACACCTGGCGACAACAGCGACTCGGCAGCGATCACCGTCTCGCCTGTCCACGCGGTGATCGTCGTCGCCGATGGTATGGTGGATGTAGCCGGCGACGGTCAATGTTCCTTGCGCGAAGCCCTCATCAACGCCAACGATGGCATAGCTACCCACGACGATTGCGCCTCCGGCGGCAGCGAGTCGAATACCATTCAACTCGCTTCCGATTCAACCTACACGCTCGACGATGTTCACGATCCGACCTACGGACCCAATGGCCTGCCCTCCGTCACCAGCAAAACCACCATCCAGGGCAATGGGGCCACCATTACCCGCGATGGTGGAGCGCCTGATTTCCGCTTCTTCCACGTGGCGACTACCGGCGATCTGACCTTGCAAGACCTGACCTTGAGCAATGGCCGGGTAGAAGGCGGCGAGGGCGGCTATGGCGGGGGCGGCGGGGGCGGCGGCGCGGGTATGGGCGGCGCTATCTATAACCAGGGCGCGCTCACCCTGGAAGACTGCACGCTTTCCGACAACTCGGCGGTTGGCGGCGACGGCGGTAACGGCGGCGGGGGCGGTCCTGGCGCTGGCGGCGGCGGCATGGGCGGCGACGGTGGCGACAAGAGCAGTGCTGGCGGCGGCGGTGGTGGTTTTACCGGCGACGGCGGCCTGGGCAACGGCAGCGACGGCGGCTATTATGGCGGCGGCGGGGGCGGTACCTATGGGAACAGCCCCGGCGGCGACGGCGATGGCCCCGGTGGCGACGGCGGCGATTACGGCGGGAATGGTCAGGCCGGCGGCGTTGGCGGTGGTGGTGGCGGCGGCAGCTATAGGCCCAACCCGGAGAGCAGCGGCAGCGGCGGGAACGGCGGCATAGGTGGCGGCGGTGGTGGTGGTTATTGGAGCCGGAGCGGCGGCGACGGCGGTTGGGGCGGCGGCGGCGGCTCTAACGGAGGCAACACCGGGAGCCACACCAGCGGCGACGGCGGCTTTGGCGGGGGCGGTGCTGGGAGCGGCGATTATGGTGGCGCCCATCCTGGCGTCGGTGGTTGGGGCGGCGGCGATGGCGGTCGCTATCATAGCGCCTGTCCCGGCGGCGGCGCTGGCGCTGGCCTGGGCGGGGCGATCTTTAACCACAGCGGCGCGGTCACGATCACCAGGAGTACCCTTACCGGAAACGCGGCCACTGGCGGTACCGGTGGCGACGGTGTGGGCTATGGCGGTGATCCCGCGAACCAGGCTGGCGACGGCGGAGGCGGCGGTGCTGGCCTGGGCGGGGCGATCTTTACCTACGAGGGGACGCTTGCTCTCACCAACAGTACCCTTTCTGGGAACACTGCCACCGGCGGCAATGGTGGCGGTGGCGGCGTACACACAAACGGCGGACTGGATGGCGTGAACGGCGACGGCGGCGCTGGTCTCGGCGGCGCGCTCTTTAATCGAAATGGCGCCGTGACCATCATCAACAACACCATCGCCGACAATGCCGTCACTGGCGGAAGCGCGGGCAGTAGCGGCAGCGGTGGAAGCGACGGCGGGGCAGAAGGCGGCGGCGCGTACAATCACCAGGATGTCGGCGCGGCTACTCTTACCCTCGTCAACACCGTCCTGGCCAACACGCCATCTGGCCAGACAGATTGTTACAACAGCGGTGGCACGGTGACAGCGCCGTCTGCGAACAGAAACTTGATCGAGAGCCACACGGGTTGCGGCGCCCCTTACGTCACGGACGATCCCAGGCTGGACGACCTAGCCGATAACGGCGGTGACACCTGGACGCACGCGCTGCGCTCAGGCAGCCCCGCGATCGACGCGGTCCCTGCCGCCAGTTGTACGGTCGCCACCGACCAGCGCGGCGTGACCCGGCCACGACCCATTGGCGGAGACTGTGACATCGGGGCGTATGAGGCAAGCCCGTCTGCCGACGTGGTCATTGCCAAAACCGTTACGCCAGAAGTGGCAAATCCCGGCGTGCCCATTACCTACACCCTCACCTTTTCCAATTCGGGCAGCCAGATCGCCACCGGCGTGGTCATCACCGATATCGTGCCGCTCCGCGTGACGAATACCAGCTTCAGCAGCAGTGGCGTCGCTATCACGCAAGTCGGCGGCACGCGCTACGTCTGGCAGGCGCCGGACCTGAGCGCCAATCAGGGTGGCGTCATCACTATCACCGGCGTACTCGATGCTCAGGCGGCAGCGGGCACGTTTATCAACACCGCTGTCATCGCCACCACGGCGGAGGACACGTTCTCCGACAACGACAGCGACTCAGCGGCGGTCACGATTCCCCCCGTTGATCTGGTCATCGTCAAAACTGTCACCCCCACCACACCCATCAACCCCGGTGAGGCCGTCACCTACACCCTCACTTTCTCCAACACGACACAACGCATTGCCACCGACGTGATCATCACCGACATCGTGCCGATCAACGTGACGAATACCCGCGTCGTCAGCAGTGGCGTGGCGATCACGCGGGTCGGCGGCGCGCGCTACGTCTGGCAGGTTCAAGACCTGGGTCTGGGTGAGGGAGGCGTCATCACCATCACCGGCGTGCTCGACGCGCAGTCGGCGGCGGGTACGTTCATCAATACTGCTGTCATCACCTCTGAAGTGGGAGACGGCGATCCCGGCGACAACAGTGACTCGGCGGCAATTACCGTCCCGCCTGCCGATCTGGTGATGCGCAAGACCGTTATGCCTACCACGTCTATCAACCCTGGCGAGGCCGTCACCTATACGCTCGTCTTCTCAAATGCAGGGCCGGGTCTCGCTACCGGTGTGGTCATCACTGACGTCGTGCCGGTCAGTGTGACCAACACCAGTGTCACCAACAGTGGCGCTGCCATCGCGCAGGTCGGCGGCGCGCACTACGTCTGGCAGGTGCAAGACCTGAATACCGGCCAGGGCGGTGTTATCACCATCACGGGCGTGCTCAGTGATTCGCTGCCGGGTGGACATACCTTTGTCAACAGCGCCAGAATCGCTGCTGCTTCCACGGACAGCGATCCTGGCAATAACAGCAGCAACGCAGACGTGACAGTGACCAATGCCGAACTAAGAGTAATCAAGCAGGTGAACGAATCGGCGCCGGATCAGGGCGACACGATTGTCTATACCGTCACCGTGGTTCATACCGGCAGCAGCCTCGATGATGCTACAGGCGTGGTAGTCAACGATACATTGCCTGTCGATGTTACCCTTGTCTCGTCCAGTACCACGCAGGGGGGCTATAACGCCGGGGTCTGGGAGGTGGGCGATCTTGGTATCGGCATCGGTGCCGCGCTGTACATCACAGCTCAGGTGGATTCAGATGCACCGGTTGGCGTCCTCATCACCAACACTGCTATCATCGTCGCATCGGACCAGGGTGATTCAAACCCGAACAACAACCGAGCCGACAGGGCCATTTCGGTGCGCGGCGCCGAGTTGACGGTGGAGAAAACGGTGGACAACTATACGCCGAACGAGGGGATCACTATCACCTATGCTATCACCGTGACGAACAACGGGTATGCCTCCTTCGCGGTTCTCAGCGACATGCTGCCGGTCAGTGTGACCTATGTCCTATCCAGCACCACGCAGGGCGTCTACACCCCCGCCAACGGGGCGTGGGATGTGGGCGAACTGGTCAACGGAGGAAGCGCCGCGTTGTACATCGTGGCCACGGTCGAGACGGGCACGGCAGGCACTGTCATCACAAACAGCGCCGCGATCAGCACGACGAGCCTGGTCGATCCGGATCCAAGCGACGATCAAGATGACGTGTTCATTACTGTCCAGCGGGCTGACGCGGTGGCTACCACGGTTCCCTCAGACCAGGACAGCACACTGACCTACACCGGCACGCAGCAAATGACCATCACTGTGGATATTCCGGCCGGCGCGGTGGCAGACGACATCACCTTGATCTACACTCCCAACCCCACAGATATCCCTCCTGCCCCCGCTAACCTGAGTTTCGCCGGCCAGAGCTTTAGCCTGGATAGCTATATTGATGGTACCCTTCAATCGGGTTACACCTTCAATATATCGGTCACCATCACCATCCATTACAGTGACGAGGATGTGGCAGGGATGCAGGAGGATTCCCTGGTGTTACAGTATTGGAACGGTGAGACGTGGGTGGATGCTGCCTGTGGTCCCTACGAGCGCCATCCCGACGAGAATTGGTTGTCTGTTCCCATCTGCCACCTGAGCGTATTCGCCCTATTTGGTTCGTCTGTCAGTATCAGTGTCGGTGGCTACACCGAGTCGATGAGCCTGCCGGCATCGTTATGGCCGCGTGCGGCTCTTATGGTTGCGATGGTTGGGCTGGGGATCTTGGCCACAGCCGCGGCATTCAGAAGACGCCGGATATGATCAGATAGTCAATCGGACTAGCCGACGGTTGGCGTGCAACCATTGGTTGCCGACCGCCCTACCGGAGATAGAACGGCCCTGCTACTCGACGAAAGCAGCAGGGCCGTGTTTTGTGAGGCTTGTCGTTGTCAGGGGCCCAGTACCAACCATGCAGTGAACGTAAAAATCTTATTGGGTATTGTAGATCACTTTAGGGGATGAGACACTCACGAGGACATTCCTCCGACTGGACATCCACCTGGTTGTGCAGAGGGCTTTGGAGCGGGTGATGATGGACTGCGGGGTGCGGTTTGGCTCGTGGTTATTGCACCAGCAGAACCACTCTTGTGTTTACTGCAGAGGTCTGAGCTCCAGGTCGGGATCGAACCGACGCCTACGACGTACGAAGCCGTTGCGCTGCCAACTGCGCCACTGGAGCGAAAGTCTGGGTGGCTGGAGTCGAACCAGCTACCTCGCGGCCCCAAACCGCGTGTGCATCCAAGTACACCTCACCCAGATTAAGCTCCCGGCAGGAATCGAACCTGCGTCTTACCCCTACCAAGGGTGCGCTCTGCCACTAAGCTACGGGAGCGCGTGTACCTGACTGAACTCGAACCAACGACCTTCTGCTTGTAAAACAGGTGTTCTTCGCTGTTGAGCTACAGGTGCCCAAAGCTGGCGGGAGGAATTGAACCCCCATTTGCTGAGTACAAAACAGCCGTCGTGCCGTTAGACCACGCCAGCAAAGGCCCGGACTGGAATCGAACCAGCGATCTCCGTATTTGCAGTACGGCGCCTTTCATTCGGCTACCGAGCCGTAGGCGGAGGGAGTGGGACTCGAACCCACAGAGCTGTTACACTCGACGGCTTAGCAAGCCGCTGCGCTACCGGTTACGCCATCCCTCCTCAGTGGGCCAGGTTGGATTTGAACCAACGCCCGTCTCACCAGACTGAGGCACTGGCCCTAGAGAGCGACCAGCGAGAATCGAATTCGCACCTTCACCTTGGAAGATGGAAGTCCGTCGCTTTTCCATTTTGGCCGTGTTCTCCTATGGGTCGGACAGGACTCGAACCTGCACCTTGCGGATTAAGAATCCGCTACGCTATCCAGTTGCGTCACCGACCCCCCAGTGCCCTCGGCGAGACTCGAACTCGCAACCCTGGACTTAGAAGATCCGCGCTCTTCCAGTTGAGCTACGAGGGCGCAGTGTGCTCGGTCGGAATCGAACCGACTACCTCTCACGCTTCAGGCAAGCGCTCTACCGGTTGAGCTACGAGCACGTGTGGGCCTGGAGAGACTTAAACCCTTTCTCAAGAGGGTTACCGCTCTCGTCCATTGAACGACAGACCCAGAGTAGGCGCGGGCGGATTCGAACCGCCAACATCTTGTTTTTGAAACAAGCGACTCTGCCAATTGGCCTACGCGCCCTTGGTGCGCCAGGGTGGATTCGAACCACCAGAACCGCTGATTTTAAGTCAGCGAGGTATGCCCATTCCCTTCACTGGCGCTAGAGTAGGGGCGGAGGGATTCGAACCCCCAACGTTTCTTACGTTTCCCACAGGGCCTAAACCTGCGGCCTATGCCAATTCGGCTACGCCCCCAGAGGGTGAGCGATGGGACTCGAACCCACGTTTGCCTGAGTCACATTCAGGTGCCTTACCAATTAGGCTACGCCCACCACGAGAAGGAGTGCGGAGGACTCGAACCCCTAACCCTTTCGGGTCTCACTGGTTTTCAAGACCAGGCCGACACCCACCGGTCGGTTCACACTCCACAGTCTGCGAGGCCAGGACTCGAACCTGGAACCTCGCAGGCCAAAGCCGCGCGCTCTACCAATTGAGCTACCCCGCAATCAGGTGGGTCGGGAGGGATTTGAACCCCCACACCCGAAGGACCTGGTTTACAGCCAGGCGCGGCTAACCGGATATCCGCCTCCGACCCAGAGCACCCTCGGCAGGAATCGAACCCGCAGCCGTTGGCTTCGAAGGCCACCGCTCTTCCAGTTGAGCTACGAGGGCACATACGGATTGGTTGTCAAGGTTCTGTTGATTCTGGCTGCCAGGGCTGGAGTTGAACCAGCACTTTTCGCATTAACAGTGCGGCGCCCTACCATTAGGCTACCTGGCAGTGAAGGCAGGCCGGGCAGGACTCGAACCTGCGTCTTTGGTTTTGGAGACCAATGTTCTTGCCACTGAACTACCGACCCACAAACCAAAAAAGCGCGGGGGTTTGTGTATAACCCCCGCGCTTTGCGGTTTGCCAAAGATTCTATGCGAATTACGAGGGTGGACACCTACCAGTCGCCGTGAGTTGCAAGTTAGTCGAACTCAGGTCAAATTTGACCAAGCACGGCATATCGGACCGCTGATATAAACCAGCCGTCGACTCTGTTCTTGATGTCAGATGCCACTCTCGTGCCTTCATCATAGTGACTGTACTATACCGCAAAATGCGTCGTTGTCAAGCGGGGGCTGCGCCTGCTGGCACGGTGCGTTGGCGAAAAGCTGTGGATTTGATACGGGCGTCGAAGGGGGCTTGCTTCCCGTCCCTCGCTGTGCTACAATTTCCCTCGACGGTTGGAGGGATGAGAAACGGAAAAGTCAGGAGGCAGGAATATGTCGTTGAAGGTCTATCACGTGAAAGGTGTTCGTCATTGCGCAGTGATCTTTGCCGCCTCGTCCGATGAGGCCAGCGCACAGGCGGTTGAGCGCGGTCTGGTGAGTAACTGGGAGACGCCCGATGTCACCGAGGTGCCGCTTCCCCGTGGCTACTACCTGGCGTACGATCCGCTCCTGACGGCGGAGCAGTCGGCACTGCCGCTGTCGCTCGACGAGCCAGAGCTGGAAAAGCCTCATACCATCACGCGGTCCGGCGTCAAGGTCTACGACGATTGGCGCGACAACATCGTCGCGGATCCCGACGCGCCTCCCCTGGCCTGGAAAGCTGGCCGAGACCTCTTTGGAACCAACACTTCTGTCCCCGGATCCCCCTACCTGGCCAGCGAGAATAGCGAGGATGCTCTCTCCTGGAACCTGTTCCGCACCCTGGAGCGCACCGATCACCTGGACGTGGTCGCCCGCGCGCTGGGGCTGGAGGACGAGTTTCAGGTGCTATACTGGTATCATCCCTGGGACTCGTCCGAACCGCTGCCGGAGATCAAAGCGGCGCTGGATCGGGTGGAGCCGTGGGGACGGGTTGGAGGGCGCTATCAGACCGAGACCGACGTCATCCTCAAGGGACAGCATTACCTGGTGATGGTGGAGTGCAAGCTAGGGAAGCCGGGCGCTCACGTGCGCGCCTGGGAGCGGGGGAGCTCCAGCCGCATCCCGCCGACCTACGAAGAGCCGTTGCGCGCCTTGCTGGCGGATATGGAGGACTGGGAGGCAACGATGCGTCGTTTCTACCAGTTGCTGCGCCACCTGCTGTTGGCGAACGAGTTGTGCCGGACAGGCGGGTGGCCGCTGGAGCCGCATCTGCTGGCGGTCGTGAATGCGCTCAACGTCAATCGGAATGGGAAGCCTCACGCCGTCGAGTTTGAGGCGTTCCGATGCGCGCTGCAGTTGGAGCCGGAGCGCACGCACTTGGTCACGTGGCAGGAGCTATTGACACGCGCCGAGGCGACGTTTGATCCCGGTGTCCAATCCCTGCTGGTCCACGTTCACCGGCTGCGGTATCTCCAACCGTTGGAGGATCAGGTTGGATAGGTCCTGACCAGAGAGGAAAGATCTACTTCGAGACACAGGAATTCTCCATATCTTCGAGCCGTGCACAAAGACAGATGTTTGGATGGTGCTTTTTTGGTTGCGCTTTTTTGCGCTGTGTGATACACTGCACGATGACCTGGAAACGGTCTGCCTGTCTCAAACCCTGATCGCTGCGCCGCCCCTCGAGTTGTGGTCAGAGGCAGCAGCGCGGGCGCCGATCCCCGAGGATGTGGAGTAGGTTCTGATCGTACCGTTGAGGGAATCAAGATGACGATCTATCGCTTCGACCCGATAGACCTGGAGCAGATGCGCCTGCGGAAGCGTCTTTCACCCGGTAGACGGATCCAGGCCATGCTCGACGCTCGCGAACTGGCGGTAGGGTTGATCCGTGGACGATTGCGCCGGCAATATCCCAACCTGTCATCCCGCGCACTAAACTTGAAAGTGCTGGAGGAGATCACCCGTGCCCAAAGAACGAGCCCCGGACCTTAGCCTTTTCCTCGATATTCTGCAAACGTTGGAAGTCATCGGTGCTCCCTACATGATCATTGGAGCCTTTGCCGCCACTGTCTATGGCATCACCCGGACGACCTACGACATAGACATCGTGGTCGAGTTGGAGGAAGAGCACGTCGAGGCCCTGGCTGCCGCGTATCCACTTCCGCGTTACTATGCCGATCCAGAACAGATGCGCGATTCGATCCGGTTGGGCATCATGTTCAACATCATCGATACCAGCCGGGGGGAAAAGGCCGATCTGGTACCCCTGACGATGGCGTCGCGCTATCGTCAGGCGTTCCAACACCGGGTGCGGCAGATGATCGAGTTGCCGCACGTGGATCCCTTTGCGGTCTGGTGCGCCCGTCCCGAGGACGTGATCGTCGGCAAGCTGATGGCCTGGGATGAAGGGCGCTCCCGAAAGCATGAGACCGACGTCTACGAGATGATGGTCTTTCACTATCTGGGCGCCGATCCCACGTTGAGCGCCAAGTTCGACGAGGCATACGTGGACGCCCAGGCCAGGACATTGAGCGAGGACGTGGTTGATCTCTGGACGGCGATCAAAAAAGCCGCTCGTCGCGAAGCTGGTCGTGGAGGAGACGAAGTATGACCCACCAGCCCGAACCCCTTCCCGACCAAGTCGCTCGCGGCGCCGAGCGGGCCGAGTACCTGGAGCGGCTGCGCGAAAAGCTGTAAGACTCCGGGTTCCGTGCCATCGAGGGCTTTCCCAAGCGTCAAACTGTGCCAATCAGCCACTTACGTGTATACTTCGAACAGTATGGATGTTCCATCACGCCACTTTAGACACCGCTTCACATCGTATGAGCAGTGATCAGGAGGCAAGCATGCGCATTCTCAGCATACGACGTGGTTTCGAGGCGGACCATAGCTCCTCCAGCTACGAGTTCTTTGCCCTCGATAAACTGACCTCCGAGCAGCGTGAGGCTGTTCGGGAGTTAACCGGCGAGTCGGCCCGGCGCCATCTGCGCTTTCACTATATGGGGGACTGGAGCGACATCCCCTCCGACTGGCCGGACCAGCTGCTCACGATGGGCTACGAGATCATGGTCAGCGAGAGTTACGACTGGTGGGCCGTCCACCTTTCGCTGCCCCACGACTCCAGTCTGATAGAGCGGCTGGCACAGTACGAATGCGATTCCGACGGCAACGGGTTCGACGTGCGCGCGGTTGGCAAGCGGATGATCCTCTATTTCGGCATGCAACTGGACTACGGCGCGGCGTACGGTGAGTTCGGGGAGGATCCGTTCGAGGGCCTGGCCGATCTGTTCGAGCAAGTGCGGGATGAGCTGCTCGCGGGTGACCTGAGCGCGGTGTGGGCGATGTACGAGACCTACGGCGGATACGACGACGTCGAGCCGGAGCCTGTCGAGCCGCTATCCGCCAGTGCCGGAACGTTGCTCGACATCATGGAGAACTATTGAGGCCGATGGATGCCTGGCGACTGGCGGAGGTGGTGACTCTGCGGTCCGAGGCCTTTGGCGGGATCGCTTTTCACCGCGAGCGCGGCGTCACACTGGAAGTGGATGCGGAGGCGTACCGTTTCCTGTGTGCTTGCCTTGCGCCTCGCCCGCTGCCGCCGCCCGACCATCCCGCCGCGCGCCTGGTGCCGCAACTGGCGCGCCTGGGCTTCGTAGAGCCGGTAAAAAACGGTCGGAAGCAGGCACGAGTGAGCCTTGACCCACTCTGGTCGGGCGATGGCTTCACCCTCTCCACACCGGAGACGGTCCACCTGGCGATCACCGCGCGCTGTAACCTCTCCTGCCCCGGTTGCTACGTCCCCCGCTTCGGCGCCGAACCGGAGCTGACCACCGCCGAGCTGTGCGGACTGATCGATCAGTGGGCGCAGATGCGCGTCTTCCAGTTGGCCGTGGGAGGCGGCGAGCCGCTCCTGCGCGAGGACCTGTTCGACGTGCTAGCCTACGCCCGGGAGCAGGGCATCGTGCCCAACCTGACCACCAACGGGACGCTGCTTACCTCGGACGTGGTTCGCCGCCTGGAGCGAGCTGGTGTGGCTCGTGTCAATCTCAGTTGGAATGGTATCCTGAGCGCGTCGAAGGACGCGCCAGGTCGCGGGCATCAGAGGCGAGATCAGGCCGTCACGCAAGCCTTGCGGATGCTGCTCGACTCGACGCTACAGGTGGGCGTGAATCTACTGATCACGCCGAAACTGCTCCCATGCTTGCCCCACGTAGTGGCTCGATTGCAGGCACAGGGCGTCCGGCAGGCGACGATACTGCGTCCCAAACCGCCTGCCATTCCCTCCGATGAAGGCCGGGCGTGGTACGAGGCCAATAAGCTGCGCCGCGCCGACCTGCTGCGCCTGCGCGACGTTCTGAATGCCTGGCAGGGCGTGCTGCACCTGGAGGTGGACAGCGCGCTGGTCGGCTTGATGGGGGACGCAGATCTGGCCCTCTTGCGCTGGCGAGGAATCTACGGCTGCACCGCCGGACGGCGCATCTGCACCGTCTGGCCCGACGGGCGCGTGAGCCCCTGCTCGTTCCTGGCCGACCTCAGCGCCGGCAACGTACGCCAGCTTCCCTTTGCCGAACTGTGGAGACGCGGGGAAAACTGGGAGGTATTGCGTGATCCCGCGGGCCGGCCGCAAGGTGGTTGTGCTGACTGTGACATCGCTTCGCAGTGCGGCGGTGCGCGCTGTGTGGCCCGCCACGAACACAGCGACGGCTCGACGGAGCCTTCGGACCAAGGTGGTGAAGGTTTGCTTGCCGGAGACGTCGAATGCCCCTATCATTTGGAGAAAGTGCGATGCGTATTTTGAGCATTCGGGTCGGCTTTGCCACCGATCACAGCACCGTGGCCTATCGTTACACGGCCCCCGACAAGGCCACCGCCTGGCGCGCGTTCTGGGAAGGGCTGCCGGCCGTTTGCGCCGCCGGGCAGGTGCAGGATCTGACGCTGTTCTCGCCCGAGCCGCTGCCCGAGTTGGACTTGCCGCTCCGACCCATCCACCACTTTCGGTTTGTCGAGAGGGAGGAGCGAACGAACAACACGTTGCCTTACTTCGGCTATGACCTGACCTTCGATGAATGGCGGGATATGATCGCTGAGCATCACCGGCGATTGCTGTACGCCTTCCTGGCGCCGGGATACGGAGCGGACGGCGTAATCTCCCTCTCGCCGCAGCATCTTTTGGTCAACGATCACTTTGAGTACGGCGCCGACGGGTATGCCGCGTTGCAGCGATTCGATCCCCGGCGATTGGCGTTCTTTCGCGAGTACGACCACTACGACGACGGGATGTGGGGATTGGTTCTGTGGGAGCCCGTGGCCGGCACGTACACCGTCGAGCCTGGCGTGGAGCGACGACAGAACCGTCGCTGGCACATCGTCGAGTTCAAGGGATTGATTGACGCGGATACTGCCCGGCGCGAATTAACGCCGTGGATGGCTCACGTCGTGCGCGTGGAGTGTGGGGGGCTCTTCATCTGGGGCCCACCGCAGAACGGCGGGCTGGCGTTCAACGCGACGACCGGTCGCTCGCACATCTTCTTCAACTTTGAGAGCGGTACCGACGAGCGAGTCATAGACGGCACGCTTCAGGCGATGGGATGTGCAGGCGCGTGCCAGTTCTTCTATCAACCCAGTAGCTTTTGAGTCGACCGGAGGGATGAGTGTGGCAAAGTCATCAACGTCGAAGGTAGCTGCCAAGGTTCGGAAGCTCGCTCAAATCGCCGAGGAACTTCGCGGTGGCGCCGATTTCTCCATCACACGTTTGACCACTGTGAAAGGTCTGTGCAAGGACCCAGAGGCGGCAGCGCGATTCGTGTTGCACCTGGCTGAACTCACCGTGAATCGGATGGAGCGCCGGGACTGCCCAAGCCACATCGAACCTGCGACCTGGTTCCACTTCAAGTTCCTAGCCGCAAGTGCTGTGCGCCAGACGAGAGGCTGTCTGGAAGAACGGACGGACGAAGGGTTGGACGCCCTCAGAACGTTGCTTTCGGAGATCGAAGGGACACAGAACGATTACAGGTATCTGGAGTGGGGACCGGTACGGACGATCAAGAGCCAGGAGTTGTTGTTAGTGGAATATGCGCTGCGTTGCATCCTGTCCTCTGACCCGCCGTATTGGGGATACCGGGTGGCGAGGGAGTATGCCGAGCGTTACGAGCCGCGATACGGCACCGGGCTGATCCCTGCGTCTGCACCAATGGTGGAGGAGATTGCCGATTTCTGGTGCCGGTACCACTTTGGACGCCCTATCGGCGAATGGCTTGACTCGACCACGTCATAGGCTCGATCGAGGGCTGGGCAAGAGTAAACCGTGAGCTAGTGCTGTTTTCGTCCAGGGCAGCGGAGAGGAACCGGCGTTGGCTGGTGATGGTGCAGGTAGAACCTTCTTGTCTGAATGACTGTCGTCTGTCTTCTGCTCATACGTTCCGTATGTGGAACGCATAGGATTGCTTCTCTCTGCTCAACAAACCACTTCAAGTGAACCAACGTGCCAGCAAATAGATCGATTGTCTGACAACGGGATCGAGATCTAATGCGCTTTGTCGAATAGAAGTGCTGTGATTCGTGAACCTGTTTGAGTTGACGACCGGCACTGTCTAGAGTACAATAAGCCACATATCTCTTATACTAATTCACCAGTGGCTTATTTGAGGAAATTACTGCGCTCTTCCATTCCACAAGGAGGCTGAAACCATGTTCGTCAATCGTCAAGCCGAGTTGGCCTTCCTGAACGACGTGTTGGCGCGCAAGCGTCCCACGGCAGCCCAGTTCATTTTGCTGTACGGTCGCCGCCGAGTGGGAAAGACCGTGTTGTTGCGCCATTGGGCCGAGCATTCTGGTCTGTCTCATACCTACTGGGCGGCGGAGAAAGAGCCAGCGGCTTTACAGCGGCGCAAGCTGTTTGCCCGTGTTCTGGGCGTCGAGCCGGCCCGGGCAGCCACCTTTGACTCGTGGGCCGATTGTTGGCAGGCGATCGCCGCGATGCTCACCGACCGCCGTCATATCCTCATCCTGGACGAATTTACCTATGCCGCCGAGGCGGATCCGGCGATGTTGTCGTCGGTTCAACACGCCTGGGATCAATTATTCAAATCGTCGCAACTGGTCATCGTGTTGTGTGGTTCTCACGTCCACACCATGGAGACGCTTCAGGCCCGGCAATCCCCTCTCTTTGGTAGGCTGACCGGTCAGTGGCATCTGCGTCCCCTGCACTTTGCGAGCCTGTCGGAATTCTTGCCCAACTGGTCAGCCGAAGAGCTGGTGGCAGGTTACGCAGTAGTCGGCGGCGTGCCTGCTTATCTGGAATGGCTCGACCCCGAGCTCTCCCTCAGCGATAACATCCGCGATGTGGTCCTGGCTCCGGGGAGCATGTTCGTCGCCGAACCTGCCTTTTTGCTCTACGACGAGGTCCGTGAGCCGGCCACGCATCTGGCGATCCTCAAAGCGATTGGTGCCGGCGAGCACACCCTGTCCGAGATTTCCAACGCCGCGCTGGTGGGAAAATCCCACCTGTCGGCTTACCTGGCTCGCTTGCGCGAACTCCGGTTGGTGGAGCGGCGGTTGCCGATCACCATACCCCCCGCTCGACGGCGGCGCGCTCGCCGTGGGCGCTATCACCTCAGCGATCCCTATTTCCGTTTCTACTTTCGTTTCATCGCACCGTATTACGACGATTTGACCTACAACCCGGAGCAGGTGCTACCCTACATTCGCGAGGGATTGCGACCCTTTGTGGGGATGACGGCGTTCGAAGAGCTGAGTCGCCAATGGGTTTCTGAGCAGGGACGGGCCGGTAGGCTGCCTTTTGGGCCTGAGGAAGTCGGGAGCCATTGGAGCCGGCGGGTTCAAGTGGACGTGGTGGCGGTTGATTGGCGAGAGCGAGAGGTCTTGTTGGGAGAATGCAAATGGGGAGCTGACAAGGTGAGGCGCAGCGTGATCCGCGAGTTGGTTGAGAACAAGACGCCCGAGGTGTTGAAGGATCTGCCGGAAGACGGCGAGGGATGGAAAGTGTACTATGCCTTTTTCGCCCGCGCCGGATTCACCGACGCCGCCCGCACCGAAGCCGAGGCGGTGGGGGCATTGCTGGTAGATTTGGAGAGGTTGGACGCGGATTTGCGGCGAGGGCTAGAGGAGTAAGGCGGCCAGACCGGGGTTATCTTGAGAGACCCTTTGGAAGGTTGTGCACGCGGCTCGTTCTGTAAAGACAGGTATTGAGTTCCTTCAGTTGCATTTTTTTGCGCTGTGTGATACACTCTACATACCAACTACATACGAACAATGAAATTTTGCAAGGCCACCCTCGTAGCAAGAAAAGGGACGTTGGAGTTAGCCTCTCCTTTCGTCCCCATTCGACCCTGACCCACCAGGACCAGGTCAAAAGTATCTGGATTGCAGCCGAGCTGCTGCCCTGGCAAGCCAGGCGGCAGCTTTTATTTTTGACCGATCATTCAAATGTCCAAATTCTCGTTGACCAAACTCGACAAGCTCGAACAACTCCTACTGGGCATTGCTCACCAATATCATCGGCTTGCCATAGTCGTCGGCCCAGTCGGTTCGGGCAAGACGCCGCTGCTCAAGGAGCTATGCCGCCGGCAGGACATCCCTTATCTCAACGTTAACCTGGCCCTCAGCCGGCGATTGCTTGACCTGACCAGCAAGGAGCGTCCTCTGCGCGTGCGTCGCTTGCTCGAAGACGTGATCAGCGAGCAGGCAGGGGATACCATCGTTCTGGACAACATCGAGTTGCTCTTCGATCCGGCCCTACATCAGGACCCCTTGGCCTGCTTGCAGGCGCTCAGCCGCAACAAGACGCTCATCGTCGCTTGGAGTGGTACGTATGATGAAAAGAAGGTGCTGACTTATGCCGAGCCAGGACACCCCGAATACCGTCGATACGAACGGTCTGACGGTGTATTCATTCCTTTGCCATAGGAGGGAATCGGACCTATGAAGTACAAAGACCTGGTCCAGTTTGAGCCTATCGAAACCGTCGTGCAGTTGCGGGAAGCCGACGATAAGCAAGGGGCGGCCACTCTGGTCAAAACCTACGTCATCTCCGACCGCATGGCCGATCTGCTGGCGCGCCTGGTGATCCCGCAATTGCAATTCGCCGAGCCAGAGGACAACAAGGGACTGCTGGTTGTGGGAAACTATGGCACCGGCAAGTCGCACCTGATGTCGGTGCTGTCCGCAGTGGCGGAACACAGTGACCTGGTAGCCTCCCTGACCAACGATCTGGTCGCCAACGTTTCCGAGGCCATCGCCGGTCAGTTCCGTGTGGTGCGCACCGAGATCGGCGCGACGACGATGCCTCTGCGCGATATCCTGTTTGGTGAACTGGAGTTGGCGCTGGGGGAGATGGGCATCGCCTACTCGTTCCCGGCGATGAGCGAAGCGCCCAACAGCAAGGACCTGCTGGTGGCGATGATGGGCGCCTTCCACGAGAAATATCCAGAACAGGGGTTATGGCTCGTCGTGGACGAGTTGCTCGACTATCTTCGCTCGAGGCGCGACCAGGACTTGGTGCTGGATTTGACCTTTCTGCGAGAGTTGGGCGAGGCTTGCCGCCTGTCCCGGTTCCGATTTATGGCGGGTATCCAGGAGTCGCTGTTCGACAGCCCTCGCTTCCAGTTCGTGGCCGACTCGGTGCGCCGGGTCAAAGATCGCTTCGAGCAGGTGCGCATCGCCCGCGAGGACGTAGCCTACGTGGTGGCCGAGCGGCTGTTGCACAAGGACGCCCAGCAGAAAGGGCGCATCCGCGAGCATCTGCAGCGCTTTACGCCCTTGTATGGTACGATGGCCGAGCGGATGGATGACTTTGTACGGCTCTTTCCAGTCCACCCGGCGTACCTGGAGGTGTTCGAGCGGGTGTACGTGGCCGAGAAGCGGGAGGTGCTCAAGACACTCAGCGCCGAGATGCAGGCTCGCCTGGAGAATGACGTGCCGTCTGACCAGCCCGGTCTCATCGCCTACGATTCCTACTGGGCCAGGCTGCGCGAGAATCCATCCTTCCGCAGCATTCCAGAGATCAAGGAAGTGATTGACAAAGCCCGTGTGCTGGAGGATCGCGTGCGCAACGCTTTCACCAGGCCCGCGTACCAACCGGCGGCCCTGCGCATTATCCACGCGCTCAGCGTCCACCGGCTGACCACCGGCGACATCTATGCCCCGCTGGGTGCTACCGCCGAGGAATTGCGCGATGGTCTCTGTCTCTATCTCCCCATACCGGAGCGGGACGCCGACTTTCTCAAGGTCACGGTCGAGTCCACGCTGCGGGAGATTACGCGCACTGTCAGCGGCCAGTTCATCTCGTTCAACCCCGACAATGGCCAGTATTACCTGGACCTGAAAAAAGACATTGATTTCGACGCCCAGATCGAGCAGCGAGCGGAGAGTTTGGACGACAACCAACTCGACCGCTATTACTTCGAGGTGTTGAAGCGGGTCCTGGAGTGCACCGACTCCACCTACGTCCCCGGCTACAACATCTGGCAGCACGAGGTCGAGTGGCGCGAGCGGCGAGTGACGCGCCCAGGCTATCTCTTTTTCGGCGCACCCAACCAACGCTCTACCGCCCAGCCGCCCCGCGAGTTCTACCTGTACATGATCCAGCCCCACCAGCCGCCGCATTTTACCGATGAGCGGAAGGCCGACGAGGTCTTTTTCCGATTGGTCCGGCGGGATGAGGAATTTGATACCGCGCTCAAGCTCTACGCCGGCGCTCGCGAGATGGCGGGGTCCGCCTCGGGCGGCAACCGGATGCAGTACGAGAAAAAGGCCGAGGAGCGCCTCAAGCAGCTGCAACAGTGGCTGCGGGAGAACGCGCTCCAGGCGATGGATGTGACCTACAAAGGTGTGACCAAGCCATTCGTCGAGTGGATCAAAGGCGGTGCGGCGCCTCGCGCGACGGCGTCGGTGCGCGACCTGATCAACGGGGTGGCTTCGGCTTGCCTGGCGACCCACTTTGCCGAGCGATTGCCCGATTACCCGACTTTTTCCATCCTGGTCACTCAGGCCAGCCGGGCGCAGGCGGCCCAGGAAGCGGCGCGCTGGTTGTCCGGTGGGATCAAGACCCGGCAGGGGACCGCCGTTCTCGACGCGCTCGACTTGCTTGACGATGCGGCCCACGGGCCGACAGTCAAGGGGCGCGACTCGCGTTACGGGGGCTATTTCCTGGCGCAACTGGCCCAGAAAGGCGAAGGCCAGGTGCTCAACCGCCCGGAGCTGATTGGAGGCGAGATCGAAGCCGAGGCCGACCTCCGCTTTGGGCTGGAACCGGAGTGGGTGGCGGCGGTGTTGCTGGGGCTGGTCTACACCGGCGAGATCACACTGGCCCTGCCCGGCCGCAAGATCGACGCCGGCAACCTGGAAGAGGTAGGCAAGCTCCCCATCGGCGACCTGTCCAACTGGAAGTTCATTGGACGGCCCAAGGGATTGCCGCTGGCCGCGCTCACCGAGTTGTTCCAGTTGCTCGAGTTGCCCACTGGTCTGATCAAGGACGCCAACCTGCATACTTCAGCCGTCGAGCAACTGCGAAAGCGGGTGGCTGATGAATTGGACCGTCTTGTGCTGGCCCGGCAGAAGGCGCAGGGGGGATTGCCGGTCTGGGAGACGAATCTGCTGGAGGGGCACGCCAGGGCCGATCTACTGCGCCGTCTGGACGATCACAAGACCTTCCTCGAGTCGCTACAGACCTACAACACCCCTGGCAAGCTGCACAACTTTCGCTATAGCGCCGACGAGGTGAAGGGTCAGGCAGCCAGCCGGGCGCTCGTGGTCGATCTGGAAACGCTGGCAGAGGTGGTCGCTGCCATTCAACCGTTGACCGCCTACCTGGGCGTGGCGATGGCCGTGCTTCCCGCTAACCACGAGTGGTCTCAGGAGGTGAAGGCGCTGCAGGATGAGCAACTGGCCCAACTGCGCGATTCCGGCAACTGGCGTCAGCCTACGCTGCGCGTGTCTCTGAGTGGCGCACTGGATAACCTGAGGAGCGAATACATCCAGGTCTACCTCGGCCTGCACCGCCGCGCGCGGCTCAACGCCGCCGAGGACGACCGCAAGAAGCAGTTGGTGGGCGACCCACGCCACAAGCAGTTGACCTCCCTGGCGGCGATTGACTTTCTGCCGGTGGCGGAATTGAAGGAATGGGAGAGCGATCTGGTCGCCCTGCATCCCTGTTACGCCATCGGTGCATCCGATTTGAGAGAACATCCCCTGTGCCCCAACTGCGGCTATCGCCCGGTGGAAGAGCCAGCGGGCAAGCCCGCCCAGGCCGTACTTGACGAGCAGGAGGAGAAGTTGGACCTACTCTACACCGGCTGGACCAACGCGCTGCTGACCAACCTGCGCCAGGAGGCGACGCAGGAGAACATCGGCCTGATGACGTCTGACCAGCGGAAGCTTGTTCAGGGCTTTCTGGACGCGGGCGCACTGCCGGACAAGGTAAGCTACGACTTTGTACAGACGGTCAAAGAGGCGCTCACGGGGCTGGAACGGGTTGCCGTGCCGCCGGAGGACATTTTGATGGCGCTGACCCAGGGGGGCATGCCCTGCACGGTGCAGGAACTCCTGTCCCGATTCCGGGACTTTGTCGAGGAGCGAACCGAAGGCAAAGATGCCAATAAGGTGCGCATTGTGGTGGAGTGGTGAGATGAGAACTTTATCCTCTGATACACACCCCGAAATGGAGCGTTTGCAAATTGAGCGACTGAGGCAGATGCCATCCTGGCGCAAAATGGCGTTGATGGCGGGGATGAATCAGACGGTACGGACATTGGCTCTAGCCGGATTGCGCCAGCGCCACCCCGACGATTCTCCTGCTCAACGTCGCCGCCGCCTGGCCGACCTGCTGCTAGGCCCAGACCTGGCCGCAACGGTCTATGGTCCCTTGCTGGAGGAGGACTGATGCTGGCAGAACAAATCGCGGTAACGATGATGATCGCCGACGGGCTGGACGCTCTTGGCGTACCCTATGCCATTGGAGGCTCGTTTGCCAGTGCGTTGCACGGCGTGATGCGCGCCACGATGGACGCCGACCTGGTGGCCGACCTGCGCCCGGAACACGCCGAGTCACTGGCGCAGGAATTGGGCGATGCTTTCTATGCCGATGTGGAGATGATGCGCGACGCCGCCCGCTGTCATGGATCTTTTAACGTTATCCACTTGGAGACGATGTTCAAGGTGGACGTCTTTGTAGCCAAACCGCGTCCTTTCGACCGCTCCCAGTTGACCCGCCGCCAGTTGCATTTGTTGAGCGAGAACCCCGAGCGATACGCCTACGTCGCCACCGCCGAGGACATTGTTCTCTCTAAACTGGAATGGTATCGCATGGGTGGAGAGGTCTCTGACCGCCAGTGGCGCGACGTATTGGGCGTGATTAAGGTGCAGGGCGACCGACTCGACCACGACTATTTGCGCCGCATGGCCGCCGAGTTGAGCGTGACCGACTTGCTGGAACAAGCCCTTGAGGAGGCAGCCTGAGTATGACCCACCAACCCGAACTCCTTCCCGACCAACCCTCCCCCGAACAGGCCGCCCGCGACGCCGAGCGGGCCGAGTACCTGGGGCGGCTGCGCGAAAAGCTGAAGGACCCCGAATTCCGCGCCATCGAGGGCTTTCCCATTGGCGAGGACGAGGACATCCTGGCCCTTTCTGACCCGCCCTACTACACCGCCTGCCCCAACCCCTTCCTGCCCGAGATCATCGAACGCTGGCAGGCCGAGCGCGCCCAACTACGCGAGGAGTTAGGCCTGCCTGACGACAGTGAGGATAACGGGAATGGCAGCGAGCCGGTGTATCACAGAGAACCCTTTGCCGCCGACGTGAGCGAGGGTAAGAACAACTCCATCTACAACGCCCACTCCTACCACACCAAGGTGCCTCACAAGGCCGTGATGCGCTACATTCTGCACTACACTGACCCTGGCGACATTGTCTTTGACGGCTTCTGCGGCACTGGTATGACCGGCGTGGCTGCCCAACTCTGTGGTGATAGAAAGACGGTGGAGAGCCTGGGCTATCAGGTAAAGAAAGACGGTACCATCTTGGACAAACAAGGCGAGGTTGTCTCCCGTTTGGGAGCACGTGATATAGTGCTTGTGGATCTCTCCCCCGCTGCCGCCTTCATCGCCTACAATTACAACATCCCAGTGGACGCGGCCGCCTTTGAGCGCAAGGCGAAGCGCATCTTGCGCGAGGTGGAGGATGAGTACGGTTGGATGTACGAGACAACCCACACCGACAGCAGGACGAAAGGTAGAATCAACTACACTGTCTGGTCAGACGTGTTTGTCTGCCCGGAGTGTGGCAGAGAGATGGTCTTTTGGGATGTGGCGGTGGACAAAGAAGCCGGCAAAGTGCGCAATGCCTTTTCTTGCCCGGGCTGTGGTGCCGAGCAGCACAAGCGTACCCTCGATCGGGCCTGGGAGACTGTTTATGATCGTGCCTTGGGCCAGACTGTGCGCCGCGCAAAACAGGTGCCTGTGCTCATCAACTATTCTGTCGGCAAGACCCGCTACGAGAAAACCCCCGACAATGCCGACCTAGACCTCATCCATCGCATTGAGGAGAGCGATATTCCCTATTGGTTCCCTACCGACCCATTGCCGGATGGCTACAATACGCGCCAGCCGATGGAAAGCCACGGCATCACTCATGTGCACCAGTTTTATACCCGACGCAACCTGAGAGCTTTTGGTGCCTTTTGGCAATCCGCAACTGACTCAGCCCTGCGTGCTGCACTCATTGGAGGGTTAAGTGTAGGCGTGAAGATGTCAAGATTCAGAGCGCCGCTATGGTTTAGCAAAACCAGCGGGCCAATGAAAGGCCTAACTTCAGGAACACTGTACGTGCCCTCATTAAGTGGTGAACAGAACTGGTTCAATATCTCTGCTTCGCGGGCGGCGGCAGTGAAACGCCAGTTAGTGGCTATGCAGTCTACACTTCAAGCTCAGCTCGTGATTATCAGTACAGAATCAGCCACCCAACTTG
>Ga0180434_10001177_pt1 | contig 38000 bp, 29 predicted proteins | sample SS_ome_7_FD_132453 | JGI IMG/M metagenome (GOLD analysis project Ga0180434, IMG submission 132453) | Hypersaline lake sediment archaeal communities from the Salton Sea, California, USA - SS_1_D_2 metaG | ecosystem: Environmental > Aquatic > Non-marine Saline and Alkaline > Hypersaline >... | reverse complement strand
TCGGTTCCGACGGTGTCGAGGGCCATCGCGTCCAGGTCCTCTCGCACCTGCGCGTCGATCTCGTCCTCGTCGGGCAGATACGGCGCCTCGACGTCCAGGCCGACCGCGCCTTTCGGCGGCGGCTCGCGGTTCTCGGCGTCGAAGTTCCACCGCCCGCCCACCGGCTGATCGCCGTCCATCAGGACCCCGAACCGGCGGCGCTGCTCGCGGTAGAAGTCCTCCATCCGGAACCTCGTTCGCTCCCCGGCCCAGGCGGCGAACGCCGATCGCGACAGTGCGAAGGCCGGGGTCGGCAGGATGTCGGCGACCATGCCGTCCCGGCGCAGTCGGTGGACGAAACGCTCGGCCGCATGCGAGGTGGGTTCGTGAACGATGACCGGGCGGCCGTAGCTTTTCAGGGCCTCGGTGTAGGTGCCGGCCCGGATCAGGGTGGCCCGCTCGCCCAGTTCGGCCTTGGCGTGCCGCAGCGCGGACAGCACCAGGTGCAGCTTCTGGCGGTGGTAGCGCCGCCGTCGCAGTGCGGAGTCGGCCTCCACCAGCAGGATCGGGCGCCCGGAGTGCTCGCCGGCGTGAAAATGCGGACCCAGTTGGTCGGCGAACAACCACAGCGGGGCGTCCTGCCGTGGCATGGGACCAGATGCTAGTCCGACCGGGCTCTCCGCAGTCCACTACCATCCGCTTGTCAGACGGGGTATCGCCCCGATCGGGATGGACCTGCGTTCAGGAGTTCGCGCGTGGCAGCTGCCAGAGCCGGACGGGTAGCCCAGAGAGTGCGATCACTGGGGTTCCAGTCCAAGTTGATGATCATGCTGCTCACCGTGAGCGCGGTCTCGGTGCTCGTCGCCGGCACGATCGGGTACACCTCGGGCACCAACTCGCTGCGCAGTGCAGAGTTCCAGCGGCTCACCCAACTCAGGGAGTCCCGGCACCGCGAACTCCGCAACTACTACGAGAACATCAGCGACGCCGCGACGGTGCTGACCCACTCCAGCGCCACGATCAACGCCGTGCAGGATTTCGACCGGGCCTTTGCGGAATTGCAGAAGACTCCGCTGCCGCCCGGGGCGAGCGAGGCCGTCTCGAAGTACTACACGACCATCTTCGGCCCGAGGCTGTCGGAGGGGCTCGGAACCAAGGCCGACGCGGAGTTGTACCTGCCGACGTCCAACGCCCAGACCTACCTGCAGAACCTCTACACCGTTCCGGCCGGTGGCGATTTCGACCGGGCGATCGCGGTGGACGAGACCGGCGATCCCAGCGAATGGGCCAAGTTCAACGAGGAGTACCAGCCGTTCTTCGCCGACTTCGTGGAGCGGTTCGCCTTCGAGGACGTCCTGCTGCTCGATACCAACGGGTACGTCGTCTACACCGCCTACAAAGGTGTCGATCTCGGTGCCAACGTTCTGGACGCGCCGTACGCGACGACGGACCTGGCCGACGCCTACCGCAAGGTCATGCGGGCCACCTCGGCCGACGAGGTGATCTTCACCGACTACGAGGCCTACTCGCCGTCATACGGCGCGGCGACCCCGTGGGTGGTCACTCCGATCGGCGACTCCGAAGGGATCCAGGGCGCACTGGCCCTCCAACTCTCCTCCGACGGAATCAACGAGGTGATGACCAGCGACCGCAACTGGGAGAGTGAGGGCCTGGGAAAGTCCGGCGAGACCTACCTGGCCGGCCGCGACCACCTGATGCGCTCGATCTCGCGCGAGCTCATCGAAAATCCGGAGCAGTTCGTCAAGGACGTGGTGGCCAACGGAACGCCCGCGATCGTCGCCGAACGCGAAGTCGAAGTCGGCGACAGCGTGTTATTGCAGCCGGTTCGCAACCGCGCCATCGACCGTGCGTTCGCCGGGGAGAGCGGGGTGACCATCGACGAGAGCTACACGGGGGCGACGTCGCTGGTGGCCTACGAGCCGTTGGACATTCCCGGTTTGGACTGGGCCATCTTCGCCAGGATCGACCGGTCCGAGGCGCTCGCGCCGGTGTCGGCCTTCGCGCGCAACATCGCGCTGTCGACCGCAGCGATCGTTCTTGCGGTCTGTGTCCTTGCCCTGATGTTCAGCCGGATCCTCACCCGCCCGGTCAGAGCCCTCGCCGACGCGGTGCGCCGGGTCAGCGGCGGGGAACTCGGTGTCAACGTGGCGGTCAACTCCCGCGACGAGTTCGGCGAATTGGCGTCGGCCTTCAATGACATGAGCGCAAGTCTGCAGACCAAGCAGGAACTCATCGATGCGCAACGCAAGGAGAACGACAAGCTGCTGGCAAGCCTGATGCCTGAGACGGTGGCCGACCGCTACCGCGAGGGGGAGGCCAATATCAGCACCCAGCACCGCGATGTCTCGGTGATCTACGCCCAGTTGATCGGGTTCGACGAGTTCTCCCGCTCGCTGCCCTCCGAGCAGTCGGTGTCGGTGCTCAACGCCCTGGTCGAGGCGTTCGACGACGCCGCCGAACGGCACGGGGTGGAAAGGGTGCGCAGCATGCAGGACAACGGCCTGCTGGCCACCTGCGGGCTGGTGGTGCCCCGGGTCGATCACTCCAGCCGGACCATCGCCTTCGCCAAGGAACTCACCGAGTCCGTCCGGCGCTTCAACGAGCGGAACGACGCCCGGCTGGCGATCCGGATCGGCATCGACAGCGGCGCTGTGACCAGCGGACTGGTGGGGGAGCGTTCGACGGTGTACGCGCTGTGGGGGGAGGCGGTCGATCTCGCCCACCGCGTCCACTCCGCCACCGCGTCCGACGGGGTGTTCGTCAGTGACCGGGTGTACCGGGCCGTGGAGGGCATCTACCCGTTCAGCCGCGCCGGCACCATCACCGGCGAGCAGGGGACGGAGACGGTCTGGCGGCTCGAAACCCTTGCCGGGCAGCCGCAATGAGCGCCCTCACCGGCCAGCCCTGGTTCTGGCCGGCGCTGATCGTCGTTGTCGGCCTGCCGCTGGCACTGCTGCTTCTGCAGGAGTTGCACGCCTCGCTGGTCCGTCGCGGCAGCACCTACGCCAAACCCGTTCGGCTGCTGCGCAACTGGGTGTTCCCGATCTTCGCCATCTACCTGCTTGTCGATCAGTTGGAGTACAGCGCCGTCAACGCGACCTGGTCGAAGATCTCCGCCACCGTGGTGGGATTCCTGGTGATCCTGCTGCTGTTGTCGGCCGCCAACGCCGCGCTGTTCGGCGAGGCGCAGTCGGGTACCTGGCGGGACCGGTTGCCCTCCATCTTCGTCGATCTCGGCCAGTTCATTCTGATCATCATCGGCATCGGCCTCCTGCTGTCCTGGGTGTGGGGCGCCAACATCGGCGGTCTGGTGACGGCAGTGGGTGTCACCTCGGTGGTCATCGGCCTGGCCGTGCAGGGTGCGGTCGGCCCGGTCATCGCCGGCTTGCTGCTGCTCTTCGAGCAACCGTTCCGCATCGGTGACTGGCTGGAAACGCCGACCGTGAAGGGCCGGGTGGTCGAGGTGAACTGGCGCGCGATCCACATCGACACCTTCAACGGCATCCAGGTGGTGCCCAACGCCACGCTTGCGGCCGCATCCTTCACGAACCTGTCGCGGGCGGTCGGCCCCGCGTTCAACTCCATCGCCGTGCTGAAGTTCGCCGCCGCCGATCCTCCGGGAGTGGTCGCGAAGGCGCTGCTGTCGGTCGCCGAGGCGCTGCCGGCGAAGCTCGCCGATCAGCCCGCGAAGGTCGTGCCCCTCGGGGTTGGCCAGTACAAGGTGTACGTTCCGGTCGACTCGCCCGCCGACGATTTCTCCACCCGAACCCTTCTGCTGCACCGAGCCTGGTATGCCGCGCAACGCGCCGGCCTGCACATCGACCGGGCGATCCTCAAACCCACCCACGACTACGTGGAGACCGAACTGCGCACGGTCGGTGAACGTTTCGGACTCGACTCAGAAGCCGTGGACATCATGATCGGCAGCGGTCGGCTGCTGCTGTTCGCCGAGGGCGAGGTCGTCCAGTCGGTGAACAGCATCCCCAGCGCGGTGGGCTTCATCACCGAGGGCAGGGTGGGAATGTTCGTCATGGCTGACGATGGGCGGCAGCTGGATCTCGGCGAGCTGGGCCCGGGGGACTTCCTCGGAGCGACGGCGCTGACCCGGCAGCGGATGGTCACCGGGGCGATCGCGCTCACCGACACAAGTATCGTCGCGGTTCCGCGCGCAGCGATGGACACCGTCGTTCAGCGGGATCCGCGACTGGCCCGGCAGATCGGCGACTCCATCGAGATGCGCCGCAGGGCAGCCCGGGAGGCCCTCGCCGAGGCGCAGCAGGGCCTGCTCTAGACGAGAGCTTCGGCGAGCCGGTCCAGGAACACCCGCTGGCCTTTGAGCAGTTTGGCGCGGGCCTGGTCAGCGGGCAGCCACGCCGCCCGGTCCAGTTCCGGGAATTCCTGAGATCGCCCCGATCCCGGTGGCCACTCGATGCTGAAGGTGTTGCTCCGGAATCCGGCCAGCTCGAGATCCCCCCGTAGGGCGAACACCGTGAGCGATTTGCCCCCGGGTTGCCTGACGGTGCCCAGTGCTACGGGGTTCCCTGTCGGCGGCGGGCACCCGAGTTCCTCGCCGAACTCGCGGCGGGCGGCCTGCCAGGGGTCCTCGTCCGCCCTGTACTCGCCCTTCGGGATCGACCAGGCGCCCTCGTCCTTGCGCGCCCAGAACGGCCCGCCCGGATGGCCGATCAGCACTTCGACCCGCCCTTCGCATTCGCGGTGGAGCAGCAGACCCGCGCTGAGAACCGGCACCGGTCAGCCGGGTCCGGGGTCGGTGGCGGTCCGCATCGCCTCGGCGATCGCGGCGACGCGTGTGTCGGTGAAGACCTTCTCCAGCGGCATCGGACGCCCGTCGGGGCCGGCCAGCGGAACCCGCCAGTTCGGGTACTCGTCGGTGGTGCCGGGCTGGTTCTGGGTACGCCGCTCTCCGACGGCGTCGGTCAGGGCCAGAGCCAGCAGCCGTGACGGGGTCCTCCCGAGATAGCGGTAGAGGGCGATGGTGATCTCGGGTTCCCCGGGATCTCCGTCGAGAAGTCCCAGCCGCCGAAGCTCGGCCGTCCAGGCGCCGATCTCGGCGCGGTGTTCGGCGAGTTCCTCGGCGACCGGCCGGGTCAGCAACCCCAACTCGGCTCTGAGGCGCACGTGCTCGCCGTCGAGATATCCCGGGGTGGGCGGCAGGTCGTGGGTGGTGACCGAGGACAGGCACAGTTCCCTCCAGCGCCGTGCCTCCAGCGGCCCGCCGCCGCCGTCCCGGTCGAGTTCGAACCACAGAATCGAGGTGCCCAGCAGACCCCGCTCCTGCAGATAGTGCCGCGCCCAGGGTTCGACTGTTCCCAGATCCTCGCCGACCACCACCGCCCCGGCCCGCTGCGCCTCGAGCGCCACGATGCCGACCATCGCGTCGTGGTCGTAGCGGACGTAGGTTCCCCCGGTCGGGGGTGCCCCGGCCGGGATCCACCAGAGTCGGAACAGGCCGATGATGTGGTCGATCCGGACCCCGCCGGCGTACCGCAGAACGGCCTGGATCAGCGACCGGAACGGCTGGTAGCCGAGTTCCTCGAGCCGGTCCGGCCGCCAGGGCGGCTGGGACCAGTCCTGACCCAGCTGATTGAACTCGTCGGGCGGGGCGCCGGCGCTGACGCCCCGGGCCAGGACATCCTGCAGAGCCCAGGCGTCGGCGCCGGAGGGATGCACCCCGACGGCCAGGTCGTGCATGATTCCCAGTGCCATCCCGGCTCGCGACGCCTGTGACTGCGCCTCCGAGAGCTGCTCGTCGAGCTGCCACTGCAGCCAGCGGTGGAAGTCCACCTCGGCACTGTGGGCGGCGGCGAACTCAGCCACCGCTGGGCTGCGCGGGTGTCGCAGCCGCTCCGGCCAGCATTGCCAGTCCCCGCCGTGCTTCTCGGCCAGCGCGCACCAGATCGCGAAATCGTCGAGCGCGTCTCCTTCGCGGCGCCGGAACGCCTCGAAAGCCAGTTGCCGGCCCGCCGAGCGGGGAACCTGGTAGACGAGTTCGAGAGCTGTGCGCTTTGCGGCCCACGCGGTGTCGCGGTCGATGATCTCCGACTCGGCGGCCGCGGCCCTGACCCGCCGGCCCGCCTTGACCACCCGACCTCGCTTGGCGAGCAGCCCGAACTCGGCGATGGCCTCCACCCGCAGGTACAGCGGGCTGGCGAAGCGGCGGGAGGTCGGCAGATAGGGCGAGGGCTCCATCGGAGCGGTCGGCGCGGCCGCGTGCAACGGGTTGACCAGGACGAAGTCCGCGCGGTGTCGCGATCCCGCCCACACCGCCAGGTCCGCGAGGTCGGTCAGGTCACCGATGCCCCAGGACCCCGCCGAGCGAACGCTGTAGAGCTGCAGGGCCAGTCCCCAGGCGCGGCGGCCACCCATTCGCGACGGCAGCCCCAGGAAGGATGGTGTGACGATCAGCGCGGTCTGGTGTTCGCGCTCCCCGGACTGCAGATGGAGCCGGTGGTATCCGAGCGGAAGGTCGCCCGGCAGCACGAAGGTGGCCTCGCCGACCAGACGCCCGTAGAGGTCGAACGGCGGCGTGAAGTTGTCGGCCTGGCGAAATCCGGTGCGCACCGTCCCGTCCTCCAGTCGCACCCAGACGTGCGCGGGGGCGCCGTGGCTGACATGCGCCCAGAACGGCACCTCGGTTCCTGAGCGGGTGATGACCACCGGCGGCAGGGCCTGCGACCAGTAACGGCGATCCAGCTCGGAAAGCGCTGCGGCGCAGTCGTCGTCGGTGTCGGCTCGCACGCCGAGAGCGGCCAGCACGGCCACCACCGTGCTGTGCTCGACCTGGATGTGGTTGCCGACCCAGTCGTGGTAGGAGGTGGCGACCCCCAACCGGTCGGCAAGCGCGGACAGCGAGCTCATGGCTGACATCTTGGCCTGGATCCTCGCCGCGGGCCGGGCTATCGGCTCAGCCGGCGTCGCCGGAGAGCTCGATGGTCAGCACCCCGGCGATGATCAAGGCGATACCGCCGATCATCGGCCGCGTCAGGGGCTCGGCGAAGAGGGCTTTGGCCAGCAGCGCCACCAGGGCGACTCCGCATGCTGACCACACCCCGTAGGCGACGCCCACCGGCATCCCCAACGACAGGGTCACCCACAGCAGCACGAACGAGGTGACGTAGCCGGTCAGCACGGGGAGGATCCACCGCTTGCGGCGGAAGCCCTCCGAGGCCCGCAGAGCCAGCGTCGCGAGCACTTCGACGACGATGGCCCCGGCCAGCGCGAGCCAGCTCATTGTCGGGCCCGCCCAGCGGCCTGCGCGCCCAACTGCACCAGCAGCACCCCGGCGATGATCAGCCCGATACCGGCCACGATCGGGGTGGTGAAGGGATCGCCGAACAGCGGTGCCGCCGCGGCGGCGGTGACCGCCGTGCCCAGCGCACCCCAGATCCCGTAGGCCACGCCGACCGGCATGCCGGCCCGCAGGGTCAGTGAGAGCAACGCGAACGAGGCCAGATAGCCGGTGACCACCAGCACCAGCCAGAGCCGGTGATCCTGGGAGGCGCGCAGCGCCAGAGTCCCGGCCACCTCCGTGGCGATGGCCCCCAGCAGCAGGATCCAACTGCGCATCGGCGGTGAACCTTCCGGGCGTGCGGGCGAGGCTGTGAGCAGGATAGCGGTGGCTAGAATCCCTACCGGGAGGTGACGGTGGAGAAGATCTGGGATGTGTTGTCCGCCATGCCGTCGCCTATGCGTGAGCCGGTACTGTTCGCCATCCCGTTCTTCCTGCTGTTGCTGGCCATCGAGTGGACCGCGGCGCGGGTCCTCGAGCAGCGGGCCGATGATGAACCCGACCGCCCGTCGCCGGGTGCCTACCTTTCGCGTGATGCCCGGGCCTCGATCTCGATGGGGCTGGTGTCGGTCCTCACGATGGGCGCCTGGAAGTTTCTGGCCCTGCTCGGCTATGCGGCGCTGTTCGCCTACCTGGCGCCGTGGCAGCTGTCGCCGGCGCACTGGTCCACCTGGGTTGTCGCCCTGGTCGGGGTTGACGTGCTGTTCTACGCCTACCATCGGATCGCCCACCGGGTGAGGCTGGTGTGGGCCACCCATCAGGCCCACCACTCCAGCCGCTACTTCAACTTCGCCACCGCGCTGCGCCAGAAGTGGAACAACAGCGGCGAAATAGTCATGTGGGCGCCGCTGCCGCTGCTGGGCGTCCCGCCGTGGATGGTGTTCACCAGCTTCTCGATCAGCCTGGTCTACCAGTTCTGGATCCATACCGAGCGGATCGGAAAGCTGCCCCGGGCAATCGAATTCGTGTTCAACACACCGTCGCACCACCGTGTTCACCACGGCGTGGATCCGGAATACCTGGACAGGAACTACGGCGGCATCCTGATCATCTGGGACCGGTTGTTCGGAACGTTCCAGCCGGAGTTGTTCCGTCCGCACTACGGCCTGACCAAGCCGGTCGACACCTTCAACATCTGGACGCTGGAAACTTTCGAATACGTCGCGATCGTCCGCGACGTCCGGGCGGCGACCCGCTGGCGGGACCGGCTGGGCTACGTTTTCGGTCCCCCCGGATGGGTGCCGGACCGGGCCGGTCCCGCTGCGGTGGCGGCCACCGGTACGGCAAGCTAGCGGTATGGAGGTCAAGGAAACCCTGCTGCCCGGAGTGGGCCTGCGCTACGAGTTCGACAACCGTGACGGGGACCGGATCGGGGTGATCGCCCATCGGGGCGGCGACTGCGAGGTTTTCGTCTGCTCAGCGGCCAGCGACCCGGATTCGGCCAAGCGGGTGTTCCGCCTCTCCGAGCGGGAGGCCGAGGCCATGGCCCAGATTTTGGGTGCGCCCCGGATGGTGGAGCGCTACGCCGACCTGACCAAGGAGGTTCCCGGGCTGAACGCCGGGCAGATCGAGGTCGCCGCTGGTTCGCGCTATGCGGGTCGGCCGCTGGGCGACACCAAGGCGCGGACCCGCACCGGGGCATCGATCGTGGCGATCGTGCGGGGCGAGGAGGTGCTGGCCTCGCCGGGGCCGGAGGTGATTCTGCGCCCCGACGACGTGCTGGTCGTGATCGGCACCGAGGACGGTATCGCCGGCGTTCGGCACCTGGTCGATCAGGGCTGAGGCGTGGCCATTTCGGCGGCCCTGCTCTTCGAGCTGGGCGCCATCCTGGTGATTCTCACCATCCTCGGGGCCGGTGCCCGCCGCTACGGGCTGTCGCCGATTCCGCTCTACCTGCTGGCCGGGTTGTTCCTCGGTGATGGTGGCGTCGCCTCGGTGCCGGCCGCTTCAGGCTTCGTCGAGACCGGCGCCTCCATCGGCGTTGTGCTGCTGTTGCTCACCCTGGGACTGGAGTTCACCCTCGGTGAGTTCAGCGCGAGCCTTCGCCGGCACCTGCCGTCGGCGGGGGTCGACCTGGTGCTCAACGCGCTGCCCGGCGCGGTGGCCGGATGGCTGCTCGGACTGGACGCTGCGGGCATCCTGGCGATGGCGGGTATCACCTACATCTCATCCTCCGGGGTGATCGCCCGGCTGCTCAGCGATCTCGAGCGGCTGGCCAACCGGGAGACCCCGGCCGTGCTGTCGGTCCTGGTGCTCGAGGATTTCGCCATGGCGGCCTACCTTCCGGTTCTCACCGTGCTGGCCTCCGGTGGCTCACTCTGGCAGGCGTTGCTCTGGATGTCGGTCGCCCTCGGTGCACTCGGGCTGGCGTTCCTGACCTCACACCGCTACGGCCACCTCCTCGGCCGGGCGCTGGCACACCCCGATGACGAGCAGTTGATGCTGCGGATCCTGGGCTTGACGCTGATCGTGGCGGCGGTCGCCGAGAACCTGCACGCGTCGGCTGCGGTGGGGGCTTTCCTGGTCGGACTGACCCTGACCGGGGAGACCGCCGACCGGGCCCGTGGGGTGCTGGTGCCGCTGCGCGACCTGTTCGCCGCGGTCTTCTTCGTCGCGATCGGGCTCTCGGTGAATCCCTCCGAACTGCTTCCGATGCTCCCCTTCGCGCTGGCGCTGGCCGTGGTCACCGCGGCGACCAAGGTCGTCACCGGCGCCTACGCCGCCCGCCGGGAGGGTGCGGGCAAGGCCGGGCAGTTGCGCGCCGGCACGGCCCTGATCGCCCGCGGCGAGTTCTCCCTGGTGATCATCGGCCTCGTCGGCGCCGGCGGGGGAGTCCTGGGGGCGGTGGCCACCCCCTACGTCTTCGTGCTGGCGATCGTCGGGCCCTTGCTCGCCCGGTTCGCCCGGTGAAACATGGGATCGTGAGCAAAACCGTCTTCGACCGTGACATCGACCAGCGCCTGATCTCCGAGGCGCTGGCGCCCGCGGTGTTCGGCTCGATGTGGCTTGACCCCGCACTGCTGGAAACCCGCCCGGAATTCGAACGGCTGGCCGGTTCGGCCGACTGCGACCTGCTGATCGTCGGTGGCGGCTACGCCGGCTTGTGGACGGCCCTGCGTGCGGCCGAACGAAACCCCGGCCAGCGGGTGACCCTGATCGAGGCGGAACGGCTCGGCTGGGCCGCGTCGGGGCGGAACGGCGGTTTCGTGGAGGCCAGCCTGACCCACGGCGCCGAGAACGGGAAGTCTCGCTGGCCCGACGAGTTCGATGAACTCGAACGTCTGGGTGCGGAGAACCTGGCCGGGATGCAGCGCGATATCGACGGCTACGGCATGAAGGTCGACTGGGAACTCACCGGGATGCTGTCGGTGGCCACCGAGCCCTACCAGGTCCCGGGGCTGCGCCACGCCGCGGCGGAGGGCCGCGGCGACTTCCTCGACCAGGCTCAGGTGCGGGCCGAGGTCGACTCGCCGACGTTCATGGCGGGACTGTTCTCCTCGCACTGCGCCTTGGTGCACCCGGCCCGATTGGTCGTGGAACTGGCCCGGGTTTGCACCGAGAACGGGGTCCGGATCTTCGAGCACACCGCCGCGCGCCGGATCGGCCGGGAGTCCGGGCGGGTGGTGGTGACCACCGACGCGGGCCGCATCGCCGCGGACAGGGTCGTGCTGGCCACCAACGTCTACCCGAGTTTGCTGCGGCGTAACCGGCTGCACACCATACCGGTCTACGACTACGTGCTGGGGACCGAGCCGCTGACCGAGGAACAGCTCGGGCGGATCGGCTGGCGGGCGCGCCAGGGGATCGGCGACAGCGCCAACCAGTTCCACTACTACCGGCTCTCGTCGGACAACCGGATCCTGTGGGGCGGCTATGACGCGGTCTATCACTACGGCCACCGGGTCGACCCTCGCTACGAGGACCGGCCGGAATCGTTCCGCAAGCTCGCCGCGCACTTCTTCATCACCTTCCCGCAATTGGCCGACGTTCGTTTCAGCCACCGCTGGGCAGGCCCGATCGACGCCAACACGCGGTTCTGCGCGCACTGGGGACTGGCCGGCCGGGGGCGGATCGCCTACGTCAACGGCTTCACCGGCCTGGGCGTCGGCGCCAGCCGGTTCGCCGCCGACGTCTGCCTGGACCTGCTCGACGGACGCGCCACCGCGCGCACCGAGTTGGCCATGGTCCGCAAGCGTCCCCCGCCCTTCCCGCCCGAGCCGTTGGCCAGCATCGGGATCCAGGCGACCCGGTGGTCGCTGGACCGGGCCGACCACAACGGTGGCCGGCGCAACCTTTTCCTGCGGGTTCTCGACACCCTGGGCCTGGGATTCGATTCCTGATCGCGTGTTTGCTCAACGCCATCGGCGCACCCGCTTTTTTCCAGTAGGCTCGCGAACGCCCGTCCGAGCAGAGGGCGGCCTATGGAAGGAAGAAAGAGCGTGGGAGACACACTCACCGCAGGGCAGAAGCTGGGGAAGGGCGATTCGCTCACCTCGAACAACGGCGCCTACACACTGACGTTGCAGGAAGACGGCAACCTCGTGCTCGCCGCACGCGGGGAAGCGGTCTGGGCTACCGGCACCAACGGCCAGGACGTGGTCCGGGCAGAGGTGCAGTCCGACGGCAACTTCGTGCTCTACACCAACGACAAGCCGGTCTGGCACTCCGACACCAAGGGCAAGAAGAACGTCAAGCTCGTCCTGCAGGACGACCGCAACCTGGTGCTCTACGCCGCCGACGGTGCCGCGTGGTCCTCGCGGACCGAGACCGACGCGCCGCCACCCCCGGTGGTCGTCGAGGAAGAGGTCGTGGAGATCGCCCCCGTCGCCAACGAGGTCAAGACCTACACCGTGGTCTCCGGCGACACGCTGTTCAAGATCGCCGAGCGGTTCCTCGGCGACGGCAACCGCTACATGGAGCTGGCCACGGCCAACAACATCGCCAACCCGGATCACATCGAGATCGGGCAGGTCATCACCCTCCCCTGACCAGGGGCGACAGCACCCGGATCGCAGGTCGGTAACGATCGGCGTTTCACGCCGATACACAGTCGACACATTATTGCGACCGCGTTGCCAACGGGTCGCCCGGCGATCTGAGGTGTGCGGTGCTGCGATTCCTGCGATCCGTTGTTCTCGCTGCGGCGGCCGGGGCCGGACTGACGTCCGCGCTGATGATGTCAGCGGCCCCGGCTGCCGCGGTGGAGTCCGCGCAGCCGACTCCGGCGGTCGAGTCGGTGGTGGTCTACCCGGGCATGGAGATCCGTCAGGCGGGCTCGCTGTGCACCCTGGGCTACGTCGACAGCGTTGAGCGGATCGCCTTCTCCGCCGGGCACTGCGGCGGCCACGGCCCGGTCACCGATGCCGGCGGCCGATTCCTCGGCACCGTCTCCAGCTGGCGGGACAACACCCCCGATGGCAGCGTGGTCCGGGTCGACCAGGTCATCTCCGACTATCAGGTGATCGACCTGGCCGCCGACGTGGTCATCAACGACATCACCCCGGTCGGCCGTCAGCTCGTCGCCGACGCCGCGGCGCCGCTGACCGTCGGACAGCAGGTCTGCCACTACGGAGTGATCACCGGCGAGAGCTGCGGGACGATCGAGCGGATCAACAACGGCTGGTTCACCATGGACAACGGGGTGGTCAGCCGCAAAGGCGACTCCGGTGGCCCGGTGTACACCCTTGCCGGTGACGGAACCGCGGTCCTCATCGGGCTTTTCAACAGCACCTGGGGTCACCTGCCGGTGGCGGTCTCGTGGCAGGCCACCAGCCGGGACGCCCTGGGCGACATCGGCGCGGGAGTGATCACGGCCGTCTCGGCCCGCGGCTAGAACACGTTCTCGCCACCGGCTGGCGGCGGGGATATCCTCAACGGCAAATGAATCCCCCTACCGAGCAGTCCTCGGCCTCGCCGTGAGCGGGCTGGACGTCCCCGCCGCGCTCGATGCCTCCGCGGTCGGGCAGTTCTCCGACGACGTCGACGTGGTGGTGATCGGGTTCGGGATCGGCGGCGGGTGCGCCGCGGTCAGCGCGGCGGCAGCCGGCGCCCGGGTTCTCGTCCTCGAGCGTGCGGCGGTGGCCGGTGGCACCACAGCGCTGGCGGGCGGGCACTTCTACCTGGGCGGCGGTACCGCTGTGCAGCAGGCCACCGGGCATCCCGACAGCGCCGAGGAGATGTACAAATACCTGGTCGCGATGTCCCGTGACCCGGAGCATGACAAGATCCGCGCCTACTGCGAGGACAGTGTCGAGCATTTCAACTGGCTGGAGGATCTCGGGATCCACTTCGAGCGGAGTTACTACCCCGAGAAGGCGGTGATCCAGCCCGGCACCGAGGGCCTGATGTACACCGGCAACGAGAAGGTCTGGCCGTTCAAGGACATCGCGGTGCCTGCTCCGCGTGGCCATAAGGTGCCGGTACCCGGGGACACCCAGGGCGCGGCGATGGTCATCGACCTGCTGCTCAAGCGCGCCGCCGAGCTGGGAGTGCAGATCCGCTACGAGACCGGGGTGACCAACCTGGTCACCGAGGACGGCGCGGTCGCCGGGGTGGCCTGGAAGCACTTCGGCGACACCGGAGCCGCGCGGGCCAAGGCGGTGGTGATCGCCGCCGGAGGGTTTGTGATGAACCCGCAGATGGTGGCGGAGTACACCCCGAAACTGGCCGAGAAGCCCTTCGTGCTCGGCAACACCTACGACGACGGTCTCGGCATCCGGCTGGGTGTCTCAGCCGGTGGCGCCACCAGGCACATGGACCAGGCCTTCATCACCGCGCCGGCCTACCCGCCGGCGATCCTGCTGACCGGTGTCATCGTCAACAAGCTCGGCCGGCGGTTCGTCGCCGAGGACTCCTACCATTCCCGGACCTCGGGTTTCGTGATGGACCAGCCCGACAGCGCGGCCTTCCTCATCGTCGACGAGGCGCACCTGCAGCGCCCGGAGTTCCCGCTGATCAAGTTCATCGACGGCTGGGAGACGGTGCCGGAGATGGAGGCCTCGCTCGGCATTCCCGAGGGAAACCTGGTGGCCACCCTGCAGCGCTACAACGAATTCGCGGCCCGCGGCGAGGACCCCGACTTCCACAAACAGCCGGAATTCCTCGCCCCGCAGGACACCGGCCCGTGGGCGGCCTTCGACCTGTCGCTCGGCAAGGCCATGTACTCCGGGTTCACCGTGGGCGGTCTGGCCACCGATGTCGACGGTGAGGTGCTCGACGAGCGTGGCACGCCCATCCCGGGTCTTTACGCCGCCGGTGCCTGCGCGTCCAACATCGCCCAGGACGGCAAGGGCTATTCCAGCGGCACCCAGCTCGGTGAGGGCTCGTTCTTCGGGCGGCGGGCCGGCAGCCACGCTGCGGCGTTCGCGAACTCGGCAGGGCCCCAGAATAATCCGGCGCCCCCGGACTAACGGTCAGACGCCCGCCGGCTCGCCCTGGCGCTCCAATTCCCACCGGCCGTCACCGATCAGTCGCAGGTGGTGGAGGTGGTGTTGTTTGACAGTGTTGCGGTGGGTCACCGACACGATGATGCTGCGCGGGAGGCGGGTTCGGATCAGCCGGTACAACGCGTACTCGTTGCCCTCGTCGAGCGCGGCGGTGGACTCGTCGAGATAGATCCGTGCGGGCTTGTGCAACAGGATGCGGGCGAACGCTATCCGCTGCTGCTCGCCCGGTGAGAGCGTTTTGGACCAGTCCGCGGTCTCGTTGAGGCTGCCGGTGAGGTGGCCCAGCGCGACCTCGTTGAGCGCGGCGATCAGCTGCTCGTCGGGGAGCTCAGCCTCCGGGTTGGGATAGGACAGCACCGCACGGAGGTCACCGAGCGGCATGTAGGGCACCTGCGAGAGGAACATGGCGTCGGATTCATCGCCGGGACGGCGCAAGGTGCCGCTGGCGTAGGGCCACAGTCCGGCGAGGCTGCGCAGCAGAGTGGTTCGGCCGCATCCGGACGGGCCGGTGATGACCATGGATTCGCCCGGCTCCAGTCGCAGGGTGAGTTTGTCGAGCAGCAACCTGCCTGTGGTGGCGTGAATTTCCAGGTCTGTCAGTTCCAGGGCGTACGGGCTGGGCTCGATGTGCAGCCGGGGGAGGGCCCGGGCCTGCGCGTCGGCGCGGACCAGCCCGTCGAGTCGGATGATGGTCGCCCGGTAGGAGGCGAACGAGTCGTAGGCCGAGCGGAAGAATGCCAGCGAGTCGTGGACGTTGCTGAACGCCGAGGCGGACTGCGTCACGTCACCGAAGGTCAGGTTGCCCTTGAAAAGCTCCTGGGACTGGACGACGAGGGGCAGCGGATTGATGGCCTGGCTGGCGGTCTGGTTCCAGCCGAGGAACACCAGGCTGCGGACCACATAGCGGCGGTAGTTGGTGATGATCTCCCCGAAACGTTCTCGGAGTATGGACCTTTCGGCCCGTTCGCCGCGGTAGAGGCTGACTGCTTCGGCGGCGTCGCGCAACCGGACCAGCGCATAGCGGAAGGCGGCGTTGGTCCGTTCGTTGCGGAAGCTGAACCGGATCAGGGGGCGGCCGATCCAGAACGCGACCACCGTGGTGGCGAACACATAAGCCAGCGCGATCCAGAACAGCGCGTGCGGGATGGTGACGCCGAATAGTGTCAGTGGCCCGGCCAGGTTCCACAGGATCGGCGTGAACGCCACTACGTTGACCACCGAGTAGATGGCGCCGAACGGCAGCGTGGTCACTGTGCCCACGTCCGGGGTGTTCACTCCACTGCCGGTGACCGCGGTGAACGCGTCGATGTCGAGTTGGATGCGCTGATCGGGGTTGTCGACCGGGTTGTCGAGGAAGCGCACCCGATAGAACGCCTCGCCGTCCAGCCAGTCCCCGATCAGGCGGTTGTTCAACCACACCCGCCACCGGATGATGAAGCGCTGGGTCAGGTAGACGTCGATCAGCATGCTGGCGATGTAGACCGCGGCGATCACCACGAAGGTCAGGATCGCCTGCTTGAAGCCGTCAACGCCGGACTGTTTGACCGCCTCGTTTCCGGCGCCGGCGCCTTCGAACGCGGTCTGCAGCGACGAGTACAGGTCGTTGCTGAAATAGCTGAGCAGAACCTGCAGGCGCACCGAGATCATCACCGAGAAGAGCAGCACCCCCAGCCAGGCCCACACCACCACGCTCTCCCGGCCCCGGAAGTAGCCGCCGGTGATGCGCCAGAACTGCCGGCCCCACACGGTGTAGCGGGCCAGCAGTATCAGCAGGACAACGGTCACGGCTGCGGCGATGACCCAGGCCTTGGCCGACCACAGCAGCGATGCCGGCACCTCGTCGGACCAGTCCAGCGAGGGCTTGTACATCTCCACGGGGCGCTCTCCTCAGGATCTGCTCGCGCCCCAGCATGTCAGTTATCCCCGGTGGTCCGCCCGGTTTGGGCCAAGCCGGGCCGCGATGTCACCCCGCGGCCACCCGGCTGTCACACCGATCGTCGCGGTCAGCCAGGGGACGGGGCGGCGGACTCGAGCCGGCCCAGCCGCCACTCGCCGTCGCCGAGCAGGTGCAGGTGCTGTTCGTGGTGCTGATCGACGGCCGGCCGGTGGCTGACACTGACCACGATGGTGTCGGGCAACTCGGTACGGATCAGGTCGTAGACCACGTACTCCAGTCCTTCGTCCAACGCCGAGGTGGCCTCGTCGAGGAACACCGCCTTCGGTTTGGTGAGCAGGATCCGGGCGAAGGCGACGCGCTGTTGCTCTCCGGGGGAAAGCACCTTGGCCCAGTCCGCCACCTCGTTGAGCCGGCCGGTCAGGTGGGTGAGGGCAACCTTGGCCAGGACCTGCTGCAACTGATCGTCGGGGATTTCCCCGGACTCTGCCGGATAGGAGAGAACGGTGCGCAGATCGCCCAGGGGCACGTAGGGCATCTGGGAGAGGAACATCGTCTCCCGGTCGCCCTGCGGACACGCCACAGCACCGGAGGCGTAGGGCCACATCTGTGCCAGGCTGCGCAGCAACGTCGTCTTGCCGACGCCGGAGTTGCCGGTGACGACCAGGGACTCGCCGGGCCCCAGGCGCAGGTCCAAGGGATCGAGGAGCTGGATGCCCGCGGGGGTGCGCACCTCGACCCGTTTCAGCTCCACCGAACCGTCGGTGCTTGGCAGGGTTTCCAAACTCGGCATATCGCGGGCCATCTCGTTGGCGACGACCAGACCGTGCAGACGGATGATCGACGCGCGGTAGGCCGCGAACTGGTCGTAGGCGTTGCGGAAGAACGACAGTGAACTGCTGATCTCGGAGAAGGCGGTGGCCGACTGGGTGAGGTCACCGAAGTCGATCTCGCCCTTGAACAATCGCGGCGCCTGCACGACCAGTGGCAGCGGGGTGATCGCCTGGCTCATCGCAAGATTCCAGCCGGTGAAGATCAGCGTGCGACGGACATAACCCCGATAGTTGGTGATGATCTGGTCGAATCTGCCGCGCAAAAGCCGCCGCTCGGTCCTCTCTCCCCGGTAGAAGCCGACCGCCTCGGCCGCGTCGCGCAACCGGACGAGCGCGTAGCGGAAGGCGGCGTTGGTCAGTTCGTTGCGGAAACTGAACCGGATCAGCGGCCGGCCGATCCAGAACGCCACCACCGTCGCGAAGAACACGTAGACGAATGCCACCCAGAACAGGGCGTGCGGCACGGTGACGCCGAAAAAGGTCAGCGGTCCGGACAGTTCCCACAAGATGGGCACGAAGGCGACCACGGTGGCGACCGAGGTGATGGCGCCGAAGACCAGCGTCGACCCGGTTCCCACGGTCGGGGTGTTCGGGTTCGGCCCGGTGCCGGTGGTGAAGATGTCGACGTCGAGCTGGATGCGCTGGTCGGGATTGTCGGTCTGGTTGTCGGTGAACCGGTTCCGGTAGTAGGCGCGGTCATCCAGCCAGTCCCCGGTCAGCCTGTTGGTGAGCCAGGTGCGCCAGCGGATGATGAAACGCTGGGTCAGGTAGATGTCGAGCATCGCCGTGCTGATGTAGACGGTGGCCAGGATGGCGAAGATGACCAGCGAGAACCAGAAACCGGCGATCGCGTCGGCCTTCATCGTCTCCTCGCCGGCGCTGGTGGCTTCGAAGGCGACCTGCAGCGAGGAATAGAGGTCGTTGCTGAAGTAGCTGATCAGCACGTTGATCCTGACCAGCACCATCGCCAGGAACAGCAGGCCCGCCAGCCAGACCCACAGCTTGACCGCAGCGCGCCCTTTGAAATAGTCGCCGGTGATCCGCCAGTACTGACGGCCCCACAGGGTGAAGCGGGCGAGGAGGAACAGCACCACTACGGTGATGACCCCCGATACCGCCCAGAACTGCAGGATGGATTGCAGCGACGGCATGAACTCGCTACCCCAGTCCATCGAGGGCTCGTAGGGCTCCACGTCGGTCTCCTCCCAGCCGCGGGTGTCCGCGGCGAAGCTACCCCAGTATCGGGGTGGGCCTCGCGGCGGCGATGGTTAGGCTCAGACGATGGGGATCGAGACGGGGACCGACGCCGACAGCTCACACGCCCTCCCGGCCGGCCGGCTGATCGCGCGCCGGCTCAAAGCCAGCGGGATCGACACCGTGTTCACCCTCTCCGGCGGACACCTGTTCCCCATCTACGACGGCTGCCGCGCCGAGGGGATCCGGCTGATCGACACCCGCCACGAGCAGACCGCGGCCTTCGCGGCCGAGGGATGGGCCAAGGTCACCCGGGTGCCGGGGGTGGTGGCGCTGACCGCCGGTCCGGGGGTCACCAACGGGATGAGTGCGATGGCCGCCGCCCAGCAGAATCAGTCGCCGATGGTGGTGCTCGGCGGCCGCGCCCCGGCGCTGCGCTGGGGGATGGGGTCGCTGCAGGAGATCGACCACGTGCCGTTCGTGGCGCCACTGTGCCGTTATGCGGCGACCGCACAGTCGGCCGCGGCGGTCGGGGACCGGGTCGATGATGCGCTGCGGGCGGCGGTGGGAGCGCCCTCCGGGGTGGCTTTCGTCGACTTCCCGATGGATTACCTCTTCGGTGAGGCGCATGACCGCTCCGAACCCGGGGCGCTGTCCGAGCTGACCCCGCCCCCGCAGGCGGACGGATCCGCCATCGACTGGGCGGTGGAACTGCTCAGCAGCGCCCAGCGGCCGGTCATCATGGCCGGCACCAACGTCTGGTGGGGCCACGCCGAGCGCGAGCTGCTGCACCTGGCCGAGGCGCTGCGAATCCCGGTGCTCGCCAACGGGATGGCGCGCGGGATCGTCGGAGCGGACCGGGATCTGTCGTTCTCCAGGGCGCGGTCCGCCGCCCTGGCGGGAGCCGACGTGGCGCTCGTGGTCGGGGTCCCGATGGATTTCCGGCTGGGCTTCGGTGCGGTATTCGGTGAGGACACCCAACTGATCGTGGCTGACCGTTGCCAACCGGATCGCCCGCACCCGCGCGGCACCGCCGCCGAACTCTACGGTGACCTGCCGGCCACGTTGACCGCCCTCTCGGAGGCCACCGCGGGGGATCACGAGGCCTGGATCGGCGCCCTGCGCACCAAGGAAACCGAGGCGCGCGCCAAGGAGGCGGCCGAACTCGGCGACGACCGCACCCCGCTGCACCCGATGCGGGTTTACGCCGAACTCGTCCCGATGCTGGACCGCGACGCGATCATCGTGATCGACGCCGGCGACTTCGGCTCCTACGCCGGACGGTTGATCGACAGCTACGTGCCGGGGGCCTGGCTGGACGCGGGTCCCTTCGGATGTCTGGGCTCCGGGCCGGGGTACGCCCTGGCCGCCAAGCTGGCCCGCCCGGACCGGCAGGTTGTGCTGATCCAGGGCGACGGCGCGTTCGGGTTCTCGGGAATGGAATGGGACACCCTGGTCCGCCACGGTGTGCACGTCGTCTCCGTCGTGGGCAACAACGGCATCTGGGCCCTGGAGAAGCACCCGATGGAGATGCTCTACGGCTACTCGGTGGTGGCCGAACTGCGCCCCGGAACCCGGTACGACGAGGTGGTACGGGCCCTCGGGGGGCACGGGGAACTGGTCTCCACCCCGGCCGAGTTGCGCCCCGCGCTGCGCCGCGCGTTCGACGGCGGCCTGCCGACGGTGGTCAACACCCTCACCGACCCGGCCGTGGCGTACCCGCGCCGGTCGAATCTGGCCTGAGCGCCGGTACCGTTGTCCCCGTGGCGAAGACTGTGAAGACGACCGGCCAGGGCCGGCTGAGCCGTGGCTTCTGGCGGATGCTCGGTGCGAGCGCCGACAAGGTCAAGGCCCAGTCGATGACCGAGGTGGATGCCGCGGCGGCGTTCGACGAGAAGGCCCGCGGTCTGGACGACGAGCAGCTGGCCAAGGCCGCCGGGCTGCTCGACCTCACCGCATTGGCCGAATCGCCGGACGTTCCCCAGTTCCTGGCGATCGCGCGGGAGGCCGCTGAGCGAGCCACCGGGCTACGGCCCTTCGACGTGCAACTGCTCGGTGCGCTGCGGATGATGGCCGGCGACGTCGTCGAGATGGCCACCGGCGAGGGCAAAACGCTGTCCGGGGCGATCGCGGCTGCGGGCTACGCCTTGGCGGGGCGCACTGTGCACGTGGTCACCATCAACGACTATCTGGCCCGCCGCGACGCCGAATGGATGGGACCCCTGATCGAGGCCCTGGGGCTCACGGTGGGGTGGATCACGGCGGACTCCACACCCGAACAGCGCCGCGCCGCCTACCGCTGCGACGTCACGTACGCCTCGGTCAACGAGGTCGGTTTCGATGTGCTGCGCGACCAGCTCGTCACCGATATCGCCGACCTGGTTTCACCGAACCCCGACGTCGCCCTGGTCGACGAGGCCGACTCGGTGCTCGTCGACGAGGCGCTGGTTCCGTTGGTGCTGGCCGGCAGCACCCACCGCGAAACACCGCGGTTGGAGATCGTCCGGCTGGTCGGCGACCTGGTGGCAGAGAGCCGCCCCGGGACGGGCGCGGAGTATTACGCCACCGATACCGACAGCCGCAATGTCCATCTCACCGAGGCCGGCGCCCAGCGTCTCGAGCAGGCCCTGGGCGGGATCGACCTGTACTCCGAGGACCATGTCTCCACCACGCTGATCGAGGTGAACGTGGCGCTGCATGCCCAGGTGCTGCTGCAGCGCGACGTCCACTACATCGTGCGCGACGGGGCCGTGCAGCTGATCAACGCCTCGCGTGGGCGCATCGCGACGCTGCAGCGCTGGCCGGACGGGCTGCAGGCCGCTGTCGAGGCCAAGGAGGGGATCGAGACCACCGAGACCGGTGAGGTCCTCGACACGATCACCGTGCAGGCCCTGATCAACCGGTACTCGACGGTGTGCGGCATGACCGGGACCGCGCTGGCCGCCGGCGAGCAGCTGCGGCAGTTCTACAAGCTGGGGGTGTCGCCGATTCCGCCGAACACCCCGAACGTCCGCCAGGACGAGCCAGACCGCGTCTACATCACCGCCGCGGCGCGGAACGAGGCCATCCTCGACCACATCGTCGACGTGCACGCCACCGGGCAGCCGATACTGGTCGGCACCCACGATGTCGCGGAGTCGGAGGATCTGCACGCCCGGCTGCTGCGGCGGGGCGTGCCCGCGGTGGTGCTCAACGCCAAGAACGACGAAGAGGAGGCCCGCGTCATCGCCGAGGCCGGGAAGCTGAACGCGGTGACGGTCTCCACCCAGATGGCCGGGCGCGGCACCGACATCAGGCTCGGAGGCTCCGAGGTGGACGAGACGGCGCCGGAGAAGGCCGAGGTCGCCGAGTTGGGCGGGCTGCATGTGGTGGGCGCCGGACGGCACCGCACCGAGCGGCTGGACAACCAGCTTCGCGGCCGGTCCGGCCGGCAGGGCGACCCGGGTTCCTCGGTGTTCTTCTCCAGCTGGGAGGACGATGTGGTCACCGCCCACGTCGAACCCGGGAAGCTGCCCTCCGAATGCGATGAGACCGGCCGCATCACCAGCCCGAAGTCGACCACGCTGCTCGACCACGCCCAGCGGGTTGCCGAGGGCCGGATGCTCGACGTGCACGCCAACACCTGGCGTTACAACCAGCTGATCGCCCAGCAGCGGGCCATCATCGTCGAGCGGCGCAACGCCTTGCTGGCCACCCCGGCCGCCCGGGAGGAACTCCGCGAACTGAGCCCCGAACGCTACGCCGGACTCTCCGAGACGCTGAGCGAGGAGGATCTCGAGCGGATCTGCCGGCGGATCATGCTCTTCCACCTCGACCGGGGCTGGGCTGACCACCTGGCCTACCTGGCCGACATGCGGGAGAGCATCCACTTACGGGCGCTGGGGCGGCAGAACCCCCTCGACGAGTTCCACCGGCTGGCCGTGGACGCATTCAACGACCTGGCCGCCGATGCGATCGAGGCTTCCCAGCAGACCTTCGAGACCGCCAACCTGCTCGACAGGGAACCCGGTCTCGACCTGTCCAAACTGGCCCGGCCGACCTCGACGTGGACCTACATGGTCCACGACAACCCGCTGCGGGACGACGCGATGTCGGCGTTGAGTCTGCCCGGGGTGTTCCGCTAGCCCGCCGGCCGACCGCTAGGTTCACCGTATGGAGCGCCGGGTTCTGACGATCCCCAACGTGCTCAGCATCGTTCGACTGGTGCTGCTTCCGGTCTTCGGCTACCTGCTGCTGGTTCGCCACGCCTACGGTCCGGCGGTGGCCGTGCTGATGGTCAGCGGCGTCTCGGACTGGGCCGACGGCAAGATCGCGCGTCTGGTGGCCAACCAGTCTTCGCGCCTGGGTGAGGTCCTCGATCCGCTCGTGGACCGGGTCTACATGGTGGCGGTGCCGGTGATGCTGGCCGCGGCCGCCATCGTGCCGTGGTGGCTGGTTGCCGTCCTGCTGGCCCGCGACGCGGTCCTGGCCGCCACACTTCCGGTGCTGCGTGCCCGGGGGGTGCGGGCGCTGCCGGTGACGTATGTGGGCAAGGCCGCCACGTTCGCCCTGATGTCGGGATTCCCGTTGGTTCTCCTGGGTCAGTGGGACGCGGTGTGGAGCAGGGTCGTCGGCGCCTGCGGGTGGGCGTTCGTCATCTGGGGTACCGGGATGTATCTGTGGTCGGCGTTGCTCTACCTGCTGCAGGTGCGCCTGGTGGCGCGACGTCTGCCCAGGACGTCCGGACAGGCGGTGGGCTGAGCCCCGGTGGTCCGCGGCGCCCCGGGGGTGCGGACCGCATCGGCCGGGCCGCCTTGCGAGGATCCGAACCGCGCCAATACGCTCACCCGGTCGACAGACCGCCCGACGCCGAGACCACCGACATCCGAGGAGCCCCGTGACCGACGTCCCCGCCGACCTGCGCTACACCGCCGAGCACGAGTGGGTCCTCCGGACCGGCCAGGACACGGTCCGGGTCGGGATCACCGACTTCGCGCAGTCGTCCCTCGGCGACGTCGTCTACGTACAGCTGCCCGCCGCCGGAACCGAGGTCAGCGCGGGACAGTCCTTCGGCGAGGTCGAGTCGACCAAGTCGGTGTCCGATCTTTACGCCCCGGTCTCGGCGACCGTGGCGGCGGTGAACACCGAGCTCGAGGCCGACCCGAGCCTGGTCAACTCCGACCCCTACGGCCGGGGCTGGCTCTTGGAGTTGCAGGCTGACGGCGATACCCTTGAGCAGGGTTTGTCCGGTTTGCTCGACGCGGACGCCTACCGCGCCACACTGACATAAGCAGGCGAACCCGTGGTGATGCGCACTCCGACGGGAGCTGGACGGTACGGTCAGACGAGACAAATACTCAAATTGAGACAAGACTCGGACGGGGCGAAGACTCGGACGGGATGATGACGATGGCGAGCCCGGGAGGGGGCGAAGGCCCCGCGGGTCCCGCGGACAGCGCCGCGGGCAGCCGGTGAGGAGTACGGGTGACGGAAAACGATCAGCGGTCGGATAGCACCTCCGAAGAGGTCACGGTCGAAACGACCTCGGTTTTCCGGGCCGACTTCCTCAATGAGCTCGACGCTCCCGCCAGTCCGGTGGGTGAGACCGCGGTCTCCGGGGTCGAGGGTCTCCCTGCGGGATCGGCGCTGCTGGTGGTCAAGCGCGGACCGAACGCCGGCTCCCGGTTCCTCCTCGACCAGCCGACGACCGCCGCCGGCCGCCACCCCGACTCGGACATCTTTCTCGACGACGTCACGGTCAGCCGGCGCCACGCCGAGTTCCGGCTCGAGGGCGACGAGTTCCAGGTCGTCGACGTCGGCAGCCTCAACGGCACCTACGTCAACCGGGAGCCGGTGGACTCCGCCGCCCTCGCCAATGGCGACGAAGTGCAGATCGGCAAGTTCCGGCTGGTGTTCCTGACCGGACCCAAGCCCGCCGGGGACAGTGACAGCGCTCGATAGGTCACGATCGGACAATCCCGGATCGGGGATGTCGATCGGCGCGGTGCTGGATCTGCTGCGTCCGGATTTTCCCGACGTCACCATCTCCAAGATCCGGTTCCTCGAGGCCGAGGGGCTGGTGACACCGCAGCGCAGTCCCTCGGGGTATCGGCGGTTCACCGCCTACGACTGTTCGCGGTTGCGGTTCATTCTCAGCGCCCAGCGGGATCGCTACCTGCCGCTGAAGGTCATCAAGGCCGAACTCGACGCCCAGCCCGACGGAGAACTGCCGCAGCCGGGGTCTCCGTACCCGCCGCCGCGGCTGGTGCCGGTGACCGCCGAGGGCGACGCCCGCCCGGCCGGCGCGGACGGGGCGCTTCACGCCGCGGTGCGGCTGAGCCGGGAAGATCTGCTGGCCCGGTCGGGGGTGAGCTCGGAACTTCTCAGCGCACTGTGCAAGGCCGGTGTCATCAAGACCGGGCCGGGCGGGTTCTTCGACGAGCATTCGGTGGTGATCGCCCAGTGCGCGGGCGTGCTGGCCGACTATGGGGTGGAGCCCAGGCACCTTCGCGCGTTCCGTTCCGCCGCGGACCGTCAGTCCGATCTCATCGCCCAGATCGCGGGTCCTGTCGGCAAGGCGGGCAAGGCCGGTGCTCGTGACCGCGCCGACGAATTGGCCCGTGAGGTCGCCGCATTGGCCATCACCCTGCACACCTCGCTGATCAAGTCCGCGGTACGAGACGTGCTCGGCCGCTGAGGACTAGACTTTCGATGACCGCCCGATCGGTGGCGGTGACGCGACCGGAATCCGGGAGCGCGGGCGCGCTCTTGCTCGGAGGTGACAGCGGAGATGGTTGAGGTTCGAGTCGTCGGTATCAGGGTGGAGCAGCCCGCCAATCAGACCGTCCTGCTGTTGCGCGAGACGACCGGTGACCGCTACCTGCCGATCTGGATCGGCCCCAGCGAAGCGAACGCGATCATTCTCGAACAGCAGGGTGTTGAGCCCGCCCGTCCGCTGACCCACGACCTCTTCGGTGATGTGATCGGCGCCCTGGGGCATTCGCTCAAGGAAGTGCGGATCGTGGATCTTCAGGAGGGGACTTTCTACGCGGACATGATCTTCGACCGGGACGTCCGGGTGTCGGCCCGTCCCTCGGACTCGGTGGCGATCGCTCTCCGCCTCGGTGTGCCGATCTTCGTCGAGGAGGCCGTTCTCGATGTGGCAGGACTGCTGATCCCCGAGGACAACGACGAGGAAGCCTCAGGCACCGCCCGCGAGGATGAGGTCGAGAAGTTCAAGGAGTTCCTCGACAGCGTCTCGCCGGACGACTTCAAGGCGACCTGACAGCCTGCCGGCGTCAACATCACGGATCCGTTGCATCTTGCGCCCGCACTGCCCGACACGCTGCGCGGCTCCCGGGCGGCTCAAGCTTTCGCGCCCATACTGAAGCCGTTCAGTCTTGTGCATCCGGTGTTGTGTCAGCGGCACGGCGCCGAGCCTCAGGGCGTATGCTCGAACCACCCCGGGCAGAGGTCGGAACAGCGGGAGGAAGCGCAGTGGGCGACGAGCCACGTCAGGAAGAGTTGGACCTTGCCGGAACGGCCGGGTCCAACGACCCCCGCCCCGCCCCGGCAGCGGCGTCCCGTCCCGCCCAGGCCGGCCTGTTCCCCGACGACTCGCTGCCCGATGACCTGGTCGGCTACCGAGGGCCCAGCGCCTGCCAGATCGCCGGCATCACCTACCGCCAGCTGGACTACTGGGCCCGGACCTCCCTGGTGGTGCCCTCCATCCGCGGGGCGGCCGGCTCCGGCAGTCAGCGGCTCTACTCCTTCAAGGACATCCTGGTCCTCAAGATCGTCAAGCGGCTGCTCGACACCGGAATCTCCCTGCACAACATCAGGGTCGCGGTGGATCATCTGCGCCAGCGTGGAGTGCAGGACCTGGCCAACATCACGCTGTTCTCCGACGGCACCACGGTCTACGAGTGCACCTCGGCCGAGGAGGTCGTCGATCTGCTGCAGGGCGGCCAAGGCGTGTTCGGCATCGCGGTCAGCGGCGCCATGCGCGAGCTGACCGGAGCCATCGCGGACTTCCCGGGTGAGCGTGCCGACGGAGGCGAGTCGATCGCCGCCCCCGAGGACGAACTGGCATCGCGGCGCAAGAGCCGCGACCGCAAGATCGGCTGACGCGGCTGCCGACCGCGCTCCGCCTCTCGTAGCTTTTTTCCGCCCTCGTCGCTGTCCCACGCGGCGGCGAGCCGCCTCAACCCGCGGCGTGTCGGAGACTTTGGTCTCCGCCCGGCGTGGAACTAGACTTAGAAGCGCATCGAAGCCGCGCGGGAGAGTTCTGCGACAGCCAGTCGTGGACGCCGAAGGAGCAACACCTCTCCGTCAACCTCTCAGGCAACCGGACCGCGAGACGACACGATGCCTCTGGAAAGCGGCGGCCCCTCCACCGGGGACGCCCGCCGATGGGGAAAGGCGATCCCCTGCGCGGGTCACCGAATCTCTCAGGCACAGACGACAGAGGGAGAGGGCGCCACACCCGAGTCAGGAGTGCTGAGTGTCCGAATCATCGACCGTGTCTTCGTTTTCAGTGTCGTCGTCTTCGGTGTCGTCGTCTTCGGTGTCGTCGTCGTCAGTGTCCTTCGCCGAACGACACATCGGCCTGGACAGCCGGGCCCTGTCGGACATGCTCGCCGTGATCGGGGTCGATTCCCTCGACGAACTGGCGGCCAAGGCGCTGCCGGGCGGGATTCTCGACCGGGCCGACGGCGGTGTCGCGCCGGGACTCGACATACTGCCGCCCCCGGCCGCCGAGCACCAGGCGCTGGCCGAACTCCGGGCGCTGGCCGACGCCAACACCGTCGCGGTCTCGATGATCGGGCAGGGCTACTACGACACGCTGACCCCCTCGGTTCTGCTGCGCAACATCCTGGAGAACCCGGCCTGGTACACCGCGTACACGCCCTATCAGCCGGAGATCAGCCAGGGCCGGCTGGAGGCGCTGCTGAACTTCCAGACCATGGTCGCCGATCTCACCGGGCTCGACGTCGCCAACGCCTCGATGCTCGATGAGAGCACCGCGGCGGCCGAAGCGATGACCCTGATGCACCGGGCTTTCAAGGGCTCGACGAACCGGCTGGCCGTCGACCGCGACCTCTTCGTGCAGACCGCCGCCGTGCTGGCCACCCGCGCCGAGCCGCTGGGTATCGAGATCGTCACCGCCGACCTGCGTGACGGGCTTCCCGATGGCGACTTCTTCGGTGTGATCGCACAGTTGCCCGGGGCCAGCGGCCGCATCACCGACTGGTCACATCTGGTCGAGCAGGCCCGCAGCCGCGGGGCGCTGGTGGCACTCGGCGCCGACCCGCTCGCACTGACCCTGCTGACCCCGCCCGGCGAGATCGGGGCGGACGTGGCCTTCGGCACCACCCAGCGGTTCGGTGTGCCGATGGGATTCGGCGGGCCGCACGCGGGCTATCTGGCGACCCGGTCCGCCCATGCCCGCCAGCTCCCCGGCCGATTGGTTGGAGTCTCGGTCGATGCCGACGGCTCGCCGGCCTTCCGGCTCTCCCTGCAGACCCGCGAGCAGCACATACGCCGCGATCGGGCCACCTCCAACATCTGCACCGCCCAGGTGCTGCTGGCAGTGGTGGCCGCGATGTACGCGGGCTATCACGGTGCTGAGGGTCTGACCGCCATCGCCCGTCGGGTGCACCATCACGCCCGGGCTCTGGCGGCCGGCCTGGTATCGGCCGGTATCGAGGTGACCGAGGAGCGGTTCTTCGACACCGTGAGCGCCCGGGTCCCGGGGCGGGCGAGTGACATCCAGGCCGCGGCCAGGCGGCGCGGCATCAACATCTGGCGCACCGACGACGACCATGTCTCGGTGTCCTGCGACGAGGCCACCACCGACGACCACGTGACCTTGGTCCTCGAGGCGTTCGGGGCGGCCCCGGGCGGCTCTTTCGACGGACCCGAGATCCATACCCGCACGACGGAGTTCCTCACCCACCCCGCGTTCACCGCATATCGGACCGAGACCGCGATGATGCGCTACCTGCGCGCGCTGTCGGACAAGGACCTGGCCCTGGACCGCACCATGATCCCGCTGGGTTCGTGCACCATGAAACTCAACGCGGCCACCGAGATGGAGTCGATCACCTGGCCGGAGTTCGGCCGCCAGCACCCCTTCGCGCCCGCCGAGGACTCCCAGGGAACCCGGCGGCTGATCGCGGACCTCAGCCGGTGGCTGACCGGAATCACCGGATACGACGCGGTCTCCCTGCAGCCGAATGCCGGATCCCAGGGCGAGTACGCGGGTCTGCTGGCCATCCGCGCCTACCACTCGGCACGCGGGCAGGGCCACCGCGACCTGTGTCTGATTCCCTCTAGCGCGCACGGGACCAACGCCGCCTCCGCGGCGCTGGCCGGGATGCGGGTCGCGGTGATCGGTTGCCGCGACAACGGCGACGTCGACCTCGACGAGCTGCGCGACAAGATCGCCCGGCACGCCGACGAACTCGCCGCGCTGATGATCACCTACCCATCCACCCACGGCGTCTACGAGCACGATATCGCCGAGATCTGCGCGGCGGTGCACGACGCCGGCGGCCAGGTCTACGTCGACGGCGCGAACCTCAACGCCCTGGTGGGCCTGGCCCGCCCGGGAAGGTTCGGCGGCGACGTCAGCCACCTCAACCTGCACAAGACGTTCTGCATCCCGCACGGCGGCGGCGGACCCGGGGTCGGGCCGCTGGCCGTCCGGGAGCACCTCGCCGCCTATCTGCCCGGCCACCCACTGGCCCCCGAGCTTCCCGACGGCCGGCCGGTCGCGGCGGCCCCCTACGGCTCAGCGTCGATCCTGCCGATCTCGTGGGCCTACATCCGGATGATGGGGGCCGGCGGGCTCCGCAAGGCCACCCTCGCCGCCATCGCGTCGGCGAACTACATCGCCCGTCGGCTCGACGAGTACTTCCCCGTGCTCTACACAGGGGAGAACGGCATGGTGGCCCACGAGTGCATCCTGGACCTGCGAACCATCACCAAAGACACCGGCGTCACCGCTGACGATGTCGCTAAACGCCTGGCCGACTACGGCTTCCACGCACCCACCATGAGCTTCCCGGTGGCCGGCACGCTGATGGTCGAGCCGACCGAAAGCGAGAGCCTGGCCGAGGTGGACGCCTTCTGCGAGGCGATGATCGCCATCCGGGCCGAGATCGACAAGGTGGGCAGTGGCCAGTGGCCCGCTGAGGACAACCCACTGCGCAATGCCCCGCACACCGCCGAGTGCCTGCTCGTCGAGTCCTGGAACCACCCCTACACCCGCGAACAGGCGGCCTATCCACTCGGAAAAGGGTTCCGCCCGAAAGTCTGGCCGGCGGTGCGCCGCGTCGACGGTGCCTACGGTGATCGGAACCTGGTGTGCTCCTGCCCGCCGGTGGAGGCTTTCGCCGCCGCGGTCCGCGCCTGATGCCGCCGGTGCTGCCGGCGGGGGTCCGGGAATGGCGGGCCGGCGGCGGATTCGTCCGGACCCGCGCCGGGTCGGTGTTCGTGCGCTCCCGGCCCGGTAAGGGCGAGCAGCGTGACGGCGGACCGACGGTCCTTCTGCTGCACGGATTCCCGTCGAGTTCCTATGACTTCCGGGAGGTCACCGGCCGTCTTGGGGACTACGGCTGGCTCACCCTGGACTTCCTGGGATTCGGGCTGTCCGACAAGCCGCGGCAGCACCGCTACAGCTTGTTCGAACAAGCCGACATCGTCGAGCGGGTAGTGCGCGAGACGGGTCCACGCGACGGCCCGTTCGTGCTGGTCGCCCACGACATGGGCACCTCGGTGGCCACCGAACTGCTGGCCCGCGACCTCGACGGAGCGCTGTCCTTCGACCTGCAGGCGGCGGTGCTGACCAACGGCAGCGTGATCCTCGAGCGGGCCAGCCTGCGACCGATCCAGAAAATCCTGCGTGGACCGGCCGGGCCCCTGGCCTCCCGGCTGACCAACGAGCGGGGCTTCACCCGCGGGTTCGCGCGACTTTTCAGTCCCGAACATCCGCTCAGCGCCGAGGAGGCCCGAGCGCAGTGGGCGCTGCTGACCCATCACCGCGGCGAGCGCATCCTCCACCTGCTTTCGGCCTACCTCGGCGAACGGGTGCGCTTCGCGCAACGCTGGCACGGCGCGGTCCGGCACTGGCCCAGGAAGCTCGGGTTCCTCTGGGCGACGGGCGATCCGGTGGCGACCACCGAGGTGCTGGCCGGGTTGCGGGAACTACGTCCGACCGCGGAGGTGATCGAGTTGCTGGGCATCGGCCACTATCCGCAGATCGAAGTTCCCGAGGCCTTCGCGGTCGGCACCCGGCAGTTGCTCGAACTGGGTTAGGCCGGGTCAGTCCAGCAGCCTGGACACCGCGGCGATCAGCTCCGGGCTGTCGGGCCCGGGCACCTCCAGGTAGCTACCCCCGGTCAGCTGGGCGACCGCCTCCCAGGTGGGCCGGTCCGGGTCGCCGGCGACGGTGACGACGTTGACCGCCACCGGCCGGTTCGGGTCGACCGCTGAGCTGATGAACTCCTCGAGGCCGGGTCCGTCCAGAGTGCGGTCGGTGTGCGGCCCCTGGGTGATCACCAGCACCGAGTTCGGTTGGCCCGGTTGGTAGTTGGCGACGGCATCGGCGTAAACCAGCCGCAGCGTGGTGAAGGACACACCGCTGCCGGTCGGGGCCAGCCCGTCCAGGGCGGAGGTCAGCGCGGCACCGCGCTGTTGCCCGCCGAGATCGTCGGCGAGCGGCCCGGTGGACACCAGGGACTGGCCCTCGACCTGGTTGAACGTCCACAGTCCGACCGCCGCTGAGGGGGGCAGGGCGGCCACCCGGTCGCGCAGCGCCGCCGGGGCGGCCGGCAGAGACTGATTGAGCATCACGGTCGTGGTGGCCGCCACGCCGGGCACGGCCACCGCCGCGATCGCCGCGCGCACCTCGTCGTCGCCGACCGGCAGCGGGGCGGCCAGCGGCCCGAAGCCGACGACGGCGTTGCCTTTCGGCATCTTGCCCTCGGTTCGGAACCCGGCGTCGACCAGCGCGGAGGTCTGTTCGGGTTTGCGCATGAAGCGGGCGAACTCGCTGGCGGCCGCCACCTGTTCCTCGGACAGCCAGGGACCGTCGAGCAGGACGGTGGGGAAGTCGGCGACCGCGACCGGCCCGTCGGGGAACCACTCAGCGACCGCGTCCGCCGCGTCGGCGAGATCACTGGTGCGCTGGTAGAGCTGCTGCTCGGTGATCGCCACGGCGTGCACCGGCGCGGCGGCCGGGTCACCGGCGGCCATCATGGCGTTCCACGCCTCCCCGGCGGTGTCGTCGGCGAGCCGCGGTTGGCCGGCCAGCAGCGCGCCCGTGGCAGGCAGTCCTCCGGTCGCCGGCGCGCCGGGTGGGGCGGAGGTGGTCGCGACGGCCTCGGCGACCACATAGGAGGCGTCGGCGGCTCCGGTGACGGGCAGCGCCAACCGCAACGGGCCCCAGCCTGGGAGGTTCAGCGCGTCCAGCCCGGTCGGGTTGTTCTGCAGACCCGGCAGCGCCGGCCATCCCTGCCCGGTGAGGGCCTCTTTGAGCTGTGGGCGCATCGCCAGCACGACCGGCGAGGTGACCAGCGACCTGGCGTCGCTGACGATCTGCTTACCGGCCGCTGCCTGCAGCTGGGCTGCCGGCAAGGAGCTGGCCGGAATCCACAAAGCCGGGCGCTCGCCGAGATCGGCCGGCCACGTCCCGGTGAGCCCGTCGACGACGGCCGCCGAGTCAGCCGCGGTGACGACGACGCTCACGCACGTGTCGCCGACCGGCTTGGCCTCGTCGTTGTAGGCCTCGGCGAAAGCGGTCGCGTTCACCGCGATGGCGGGGTCGGCCACCACGGCCACGGTCGCGGTGCCTTCCACGCATTGCCGCGCCGCGTCGGCCGAACGCCGGGACAGGGCATCGCCGAAGAACCTCCACAGGACGATCCCGCCGACCAGGACCACCACGGTCACCAGAGCGGCGATCACGCCCACGCTGACCCCGCGCCGGCCCCCGTCGGTGCGCCGCCGGCGGCCCTGCCAGCGACCGTCCGCCCCCGGCGTCGGCCCGGAGGCGCTGTCGCCCTCGCCGGTGCCGGATTCGCCGAAGGAGTCCCCACGTCCGGGGAGGCTGTGCTTGCCCACGCGCTGATCCCTTTTCTTGTCAGGCCGGCCGCGTTCTCACAGACCGAGGCTGGTCTTGAACTCCCGGCGCCGCCTGTGCAGGATCGGCTCGGTGTACCCGTTGGGCTGGGCGGCGCCGGACAGGATCAGGTCCTGAGCCGCCTGGAAGGCGACGCTGGCCTCCGGATTCGGCGCCATCGGCCGGTAGCCGGGGTCACCGGCGTTCTGCTCGTCGACCACGGCCGCCATCCGCTGAAGGCTGGACTTCACCGTCTCCTCGGTGATCACTCCGTGGCGCAGCCAGTTGGCCAGCAGCTGGCTTGAGATGCGCAGCGTGGCGCGGTCTTCCATCAGCGCGACGTCGTGGATGTCGGGCACCTTCGAACATCCCACCCCGGACTCGACCCAGCGCACCACGTAGCCGAGGATCGACTGGCAGTTGTTGTCGACCTCCTCGTGGATCTCGCCGGGCGACCAGGCCAGGTCGTGTTCGGCCAGCGGAATCGTCAGCAACTGGTCGATGCTGGTGCGTGTCCGCCCGGCAAGTTCCCGCTGCACCGCGTGGACGTCGACGTAGTGGTAGTGCATCGCGTGCAGGGTCGCCGCGGTAGGGGAGGGCACCCAGGCCGTGGTGGCGCCGGCGCGCGGCTGGGCGATCTTCTGTTCCACCATGTCGGCCATCAAGTCGGTCATCGCCCACATGCCCTTGCCGATCTGGGCCCGGCCGGAGAATCCCGTTGCCAGGCCCACATCGACGTTCTGGTCCTCGTAGGCCAGGATCCACGGCTGAGTTTTCATGGCGCCCTTGCGGACCATCGGGCCCGCTTCCATCGAGGTGTGGATCTCGTCGCCGGTTCGGTCCAGGAAGCCGGTGTTGATGAACACCACCCGGTCGGCGGCGGCCTTCACACAGGCCTTGAGGTTCACCGTGGTGCGGCGCTCCTCGTCCATGATGCCGACCTTGAGGGTGTTGGGCGGGAGGCCGAGGACGTCTTCGACCCGGCTGAACAGCTCGCAGGTGAAGGCCACCTCATCGGGTCCGTGCATCTTCGGTTTGACGATGTAGATCGACCCGGTGCGGCTGTTCTCCAGCGGGCCGGTCTGCTCGGTCGCGCTCAGGCCGTGCATCGCGATGAGGCTGGTGAACAGGGCGTCCTGGATTCCCTCGTAGACCTCGTTGCCGTCGGCGTCGACGATCGCATCGTTGGTCATCAGATGCCCGACGTTGCGGACGAACAACAGGCTGCGGCCCGGCAGCGTGAACTCCGAGCCGTCCGGCGCGATGTAGGCGCGGTCGCCGTTGAGCACCCGGGTGAAGGTGGTGCCGCCCTTGCTGACCTCCTCGGCGAGGTCCCCGCGGTTGAGTCCGAGCCAGTTGCGGTAGCCCAGCACCTTGTCGTCGGCGTCGACGGCGGCCACCGAATCCTCGAAGTCCATGATCGTGGTGATCGCCGACTCGAGCACAACGTCCTTGACGCCGGCCGGGTCGGTGGAACCGATCGGCGAGTCACGGTCGATGAGGATCTCGATATGCAGCCCGTGGTTGATCAGCAGCAGCGACGCCGGATCGTCGGGATCTCCGGTGTAGCCGACGAACTGCGCCGGGTCGGCCAGACCGACCTGGCTGGAGTCGCCCAACTCGACCTGCAACTGGGAGTCCACCACCCGGAACGCGGTGGCCGCGGCATAACTGCCCGAACTGAGCGGGACGGCGTCATCGAGGAGACGGCGCGCGTAGGCGATCACCTTGTCCCCGCGCACCCGGTTGTAACCGCCGCCTCGCTCGGCTCCGTCGTCCTCGCTGATCGCGTCGGTGCCGTACAGCGCGTCGTAGAGCGACCCCCACCGGGCATTGGCGGCGTTGAGGGCGAACCGCGCGTTGAGGATGGGCACCACCAGCTGAGGCCCCGCGGTGTCGGTGATCTCGCGATCGACTCCGGAAGTGGTGATGGTGAAATCACCGGGCGTGGGCAGCAGGTAGCCGATATCGGCCAGGAAACGCTGGTACTCGGCGGGGTCGATCCCGCCGATCACCCGCTGGCGGTGGTAGCGGTCGATCTGCTGCTGAAGCTCCTCCCGGCGTGCAAGCAACGCGTCGTTGCGCGGTGTCAGATCGGCGATCACCTTCTCGGCTCCGGTCCAGAAGCTCTGCGGGTCGATGCCGACGCCGGGCAGGGCTTCATTGCTGATGAAGTCGTACAGGCTGCGGGCCACCCGCAAATCGCCAACGGCCACCCGATCGGTCATCGGACCTCCCTTAGAGTCACCTGATCCTATCGGCAGCGATGCCGGCTCCCGTCTCAGCCACGGTGCGTGCCGTCGCGGACAGTGCCCACCAGATCCTCGACCAGATCCTCCAGCGCGACCATCGCGCACACCACGCCACCGCTGTCGGTCACCAGCGCGAGGTGGCTGTTGTTGCGGCGCAGCCGGGACAGGGCGTCGGGCAACGGCGTGTCCGCCGGAACCCGGGGCAGCGGGCGCACCCGGTCGGCGGCGACGACCGCGGCCGGGTCGTCGGCCTGTGCCAGCACGTCCTTGATGTGCAGGTAGCCGAGGAAGAACCCGGCGGGGTCGACGACCGGGAACCGCGAGTAGCCGGTCTGGGCCAGCGCCTCTTCGACCGCGCCGACCGTGGGGCCACCGCCGGGTCCGGCCACCGCCACGGTGCGGACTTCGCCCAGCGGGACGGCGACGTCGCCGACCACCCGGTTGCGGATCTGCAGCGCCCGGGTCAGCCGGGTGTGCTCCTCGACGTCGAGAAGCCCCTCGGATCGGGACTCGGCGATCATCTCCGACAGTTCCACCGTGGACACCGTGACGTCCAACTCGTCCTTGGGTTGCACCCCGAAAAGCCGCAGGACGGCGTTGGCCGCCCAGTTGTAGAAGGCGATGAAAGGGCTTGCGAGCCGCATGTAGAGCAGGTAGGCGGGAACCAGCAGCATCGCTGTCGACTCCGGCCCGGCGATGGCGATGTTCTTGGGCACCATCTCGCCCAGCAGCACGTGCAGCGTCACCACGATCGCCAGCGCGATCAGGAACGAGATCGTGTGCACCAGCGGGTCCGGGACGCCGAGCAGGGCGAACGGCTTCTCCAGCAGGTGGGCCACAGCCGGTTCGGCGACCCGTCCCAGCAGGATCGAACAGATCGTGATCCCCAGTTGCGCGCCGGCCAGCATCAGGGAGAGCCGCTCGCCGGCGCGGATCACCGTCACCGCCCGCTGCTTGCCCTGTTCGGCCAGCGCCTCGAGCCGGTCGCGCCGGGCCGAGATCAGGGCGAACTCGGAGCCCACGAAGAACGCGTTCGCTGCCAGCAGCGCCACCGCGAGCAGGATCCCGAAGATGTCAGCGCCCATCGGCCCGCTCCCCGTCGGCCGGGGTGGCCGGGCCCAGCCTGGTCAGGCACAGCCGGTCGATGCGGCGGCCGTCCATGGCGACCACGACGGCCTGCCAGCGCACCGAGTCCGCCGTGACCCCCTCCGGGTTGAACGCCAGAAGCTCCACCGAGTCGCCCGTGCTGGGAATGTGACCGAGCTTTTCCAGCACGAGGCCGCCGATGGTCTCGTACTCGCCGTCAGGGGCGCGGAATCCGACAGCGCTGGCCACCTCGTCGATCCGAAGCAGACCGGCGACCTCCCAGCCCGAGCCGCTGCGCCGGACATCGGGGGTGGCGATGTCGTGCTCGTCGCGGACGTCCCCGACGATCTCCTCCACGAGGTCCTCGACGGTGACCATCCCCGCGGTGCCGCCATACTCGTCGACCACCAGAGCGGCCTGCAGGCCGTTGGCGCGAACCTGTTCCATCAGAGCGTCGCCGTCGAGGGTGGAAGGGACTCGCGGGACCGGAACCGCCAGCCCGGCCAGCCGGGTCGCCGACCGCAGTCCGGGGGGCACCGCGAACACCTGCTTGACGTGCACGATGCCGACTGTCTCGTCGAGGTCACCCGCGACCACCGGGAACCGGGAGAACCCGGTCCTGGCCGCCGCGGTCATCAGGTCGGCCAGCGAGTCATCGGCCTGCAGTACCTCGATCTCGGTGCGCGGCGTCATGAACTCCTCGGCACTGCGGGCGCCGAACTGCAGTGACCGGTCGACCAGCAGCGCGGTATCGCCGTCGATGGCGCCGCGCTGGGCGGAGTTGCGCACCAGCGCCCCGAGTTCCTCCGGCGAGCGTGCCGAGCGGAGCTCCTCGGCGGGCTCGATGCCCATCCTGCGCAGAATCCAGTTCGCGGTGCCGTTGGTGAGCCTGATCGCCGGGGTGAACAGCGTCGAGAAGAGCAGTTGCGGGCCCGCGCTGGCGCGTGCCGTCGGCATCGGTCGTGCCACGGCGAGGTTTTTGGGCACCAGCTCGCCGAACACCATCGACAGTGAGGTGGCGAGCAGTATCGCCAGCGCCAACGAGATGCCCGGCACGGTCTTGGCCGGCACCCCGAGGGCCTGGAGCCCGGGGTCCAGCAGCCGGGCCAGAACCGGTTCGGCCAGAAACCCGGTGGCCAACGTGGTGATCGAGATGCCCAGCTGGGCACCGGACAGCTGGAAGGACAGGGTGCGATGGGCCTTCTGCACGAATTTGTCGCGCCGGCCACCGGATCGCGCATTCGCATCCACCGTGCTGCGCTCGAGCGCGGTCAGCGAGAACTCAGCGGCGACGAACACCGCCGTCCCCAGGGTCAGGAGAACGAAGCCGACCAGGCTCAGCGCCACACCCACGGGACTCACCGGGGTTGCCGGCCGGATCGGCCAGGGTCGCCGGGCCTCGCGCCCGGCCGACTAGAAGGGGGCTCGGCCTCCGGAGTGGGTCCGTCGGCCCGCTCAACGCAGGGAGCAGGAGCCTGCGGCACGCACGTCTCTTTCGCTTGGGGACTTCAAGGGCACCATGGTAACGGGTGGGCTCGTCGCCTCGCAGTCACCAGCCGGTGGGCAGCGGATGGCCCTCGGCGAACCCCGCCGCGGACTGCACCCCGAGAACCGCCCGGTCATGCAGTTCGGCCAGCGTGGCCGCGCCCACGTAGGTGCAGGTGCTGCGCACCCCGGCGGTGATGTGGTCCAGCAGGTCCTCGACACCGCCCCGGTCGGGGTCCAGAGCCATCCGGGAGGTGGAGATGCCCTCCTCGAACAGCGCCTTGCGGGCCCGGTCGAAGGGGCTGTCGGCAGCCGTGCGGGCGGCCACCGCGCGCTTGGAGGCCATCCCGTAGCTCTCCTTGAAGGGCATTCCGTCCCGGTTGAACATGAGATCGCCG
>Ga0180434_10001174_pt1 | contig 38044 bp, 28 predicted proteins | sample SS_ome_7_FD_132453 | JGI IMG/M metagenome (GOLD analysis project Ga0180434, IMG submission 132453) | Hypersaline lake sediment archaeal communities from the Salton Sea, California, USA - SS_1_D_2 metaG | ecosystem: Environmental > Aquatic > Non-marine Saline and Alkaline > Hypersaline >... | reverse complement strand
CTGAGTGGCATACTGTATTTGCTGTTTGCGTTGCAAACATTGTTCATGTTGATCCGAATCGGCTCCTTCAGGTTCTACACGGCTCTGCTCTATCCGATTCCTCTGTTGTTTTACCTTGCCGTGTTTCTCCGTTCCTCTATTTTTGTTGTTCTCAAGAAGAAGGTATCTTGGAAGGGCCGGCAGATTCAAACCGGGCCGCCGCGAAAGCAGGCCGATTGAAATGCTTGTCCAGCTACCCGTCATCTGGCTTGTCGTCGCAAACGTGCTGGGATGGCTGGCCATTCACCTTGGCGTTGCCTGGCTCGTGACACAGTTCCCGGACCGGATCTTCAGTCCTGACGACTGGCTGTACCGTTCGCGTACCTGGGAAAGTGGCGGCCGCTTCTATGAGAAGATGTTCCGAATCAGGGCCTGGAAAGACCTGCTGCCGGACGGAGCAGCCTTATTCGGCAACGGGTTCAAGAAGAAACATCTCAAGACCGGAAACCGCGCATACCTCGAGCTTTTTGTGCGAGAGACCTGTCGCGGCGAGTTTGCGCACTGGATCGTTCTCGGCTGCTCGCTCCTCTTTTTCCTCTGGAATCCCTTGTGGGCCGGTTTCGTAATGGTGGGATACGCGCTCGCCGTCAACGCGCCCTGCATCATGGCCCAGCGTTACAATCGCATCCGCCTCTCACGAGCCGCAACGCGCCGACCCAGCTAGGGCTGCCAGCCGGGTGGTCGGTGTTCGCGATCTCAAGAGCTTCTTAAGGCAGAATATCTCGAAGCGCCGGGCCAACTTCAGGGAACCGAAACTCGTATCCAGCATCGAGCGCGCGTTTTGGCAATACGCGTCTGCTGTAAAGTAGTTCAGCGCCAAACTCACCGAGCGCTACGCGTAGCACAAGAGACGGTGTCGGCAAAAGTGCGGGCCTTTTGATAAGCTTCGCGAGCGCACGGGCGAACTCTTTCTGGCGAACAGGCTGGGGCGATGACGCATTTACGGCACCGGTTAATGCCAGCCGCGTGATAGCCTGTAAGACGAGTTCCACAACATCGTCGATATGGACCCACGGCCACCATTGGTCGCCGCCACCTAGAGGGCCGCCGATACCGGTCTTAAACATCGGTAGCCTTGCCGCAAGGACACCTGCATAACCTAGAACCATCGCGTTACGCAACCTCACGACGTACAATAAGCTCCTCCAGAAACGCCTCTTTTGCTGGTGCGGGTGGGTCCGACTTCAGGATCTCAATGGCGACCCTTTGTGCTGGTATCTGGCCGAAGTGCGGGTACGGTGAGAGGCTCGACTGCCCCTCCTTGTTCGGATCGTTTCGGGCTTCGTCATACTCCACAAGGCGATGTCTAAGAAACCACCTCAGCGTCGGCTTAGCCGCTTTCCCTCCGGGCGTTATCCAGTCCACCTCTTGTACGGTTCGGTCCACCTGGAGTTGGCGACCCACCTTGTTCCACGCGACCTTCCTGAGTTTGCCGTGCCACGGTACTCGGTGCTTCTTCACGGAAGGAAACGGTTTAATGAACTCCGCTACCACCCGACGGACGTTCGGCCGGAACGTTCGGGCCGCATATTCCTGCTTCGGGCTCGCGACCCAACAGGGGACAATATTGTGTGCATCAACCTCGTAGCAAGGGACTTTTATCCTCTCGGCCACACGAGTTTTCCACTCTCTCTTGACGCGGAGAGGATCGAAATCGGTAACCAGTGCACCTCCACCGCAGTCGTGAATGAATGTCGGGACCTCTTGTTCTGGTCGACCCGCAATCAGCGCAAACCCGATGTTCTTTTCCTGCAGAACTTGCGAAACCTCCTGCAAACCTTTGAGCATGAATCCGTATTGCCGGATCGTTGCGCCGAGGAACCGCGGCACGAGACAGAAGACAACCACTAGAGGTCGCCGCAAACGCAACGCAAGCTCCTGAGCAAAGAGCAGCGCCCAATTGTCGCGCACACGCTGGTCACGGCTCATCCAGTAGACAACAGCACCCCGCCGCTCTTGGCGCTCGTTCAGCAGCCTGACCCGTCTGATATCAACCATAGGGTATCTCCTTTCGCGCGTCATGCGCGAAATGTTTCCGTATACGCTCAAGCGTATGCTATCATATAATAAGGCTTCATAAAAACAGAGGGCCCGAAAACGATGTCTCGGCATTGCAACCTTCCTAGCCTGAGGGAGTCGCTAACAGCTGCCGGCTTCGTAGTAGCCTGTTTTTGCGTTGTAGGCATGGGGCAGTTGTTCTTCGGTGGGGAGCCTGGAGAGTGGTACCAGAACCTGCAAAAACCCTCCTTTACACCTCCTGACTGGCTATTTGGGCCGGTGTGGACAGCGCTGTACGTGTGCATCGGTCTGGCGGCGTGGTTCGTGTGGAGAGAACGCGTGACATCGCACGTTTCCGTTGCATTGACCTTGTTTGTGCTGCAGCTGCTGCTTAACGCGGCCTGGTCGCCTATATTCTTTGGATGTCGGAATCCCGGCCTTGCCTTTGGGGAAATCGTAGCACTGTGGATTGCGATAGTGGCGACTGTTTCAAGTTTCTTCCGGATTTCTGCGCCTGCTGGATGGTTGATGGTCCCTTACCTCGTATGGGTTACGTTTGCGGCTGTGCTCAACGGCTTCATCTGGCGAATGAACGCATGAAAGAACCGACAATTATACAACGTGTCACGATGTTTGCATTGGTTCTCGTGGCGGCAGCGTTTTCGGTCGCGGCCGCTCACCAAAGTCAAAGTCTCCGCCAGCACCAGGAGGTCGTTATGAAGGTACAGAAAGAAAACGATAATGAACAAATCATCTTCGATTTCCAGAACGACAAGAGTCTTGAACCGTGGGATAACATCGACGACGTTGTTATGGGGGGAGTCTCCAGCAGCACGATGGCAGTCGAGGACAACATCGCTGTCTTCGAAGGGAACGTGTCGCTCGAGAATCGCGGGGGATTTGCATCAGCTCGGTCTCGACCGCACGATCACTATCTGGCTGATTACGACGGTATAGCGATGAAAGTGCGGTCCGACAACAAACAATACAGTCTCCGCATTCGAACTACCCAGCAGTTCGATGACGTCGGATATATGGCGTTGCTGAAACCTAAAGGCGGGAAGTGGGTGGCAACCAAGGTCCCCTTCTGCATGTTTAGGCAAGTATATCACGGCAGGGAGGTTCCGGACCATCCGGAACTTGACCCCGGCAAGATCAAGATGTTCGGTCTGTTGATCTCACAGAAACAACAAGGACCGTTCCGGCTTGAAGTGCAGTGGCTCAAGGCCTACAAAGAACCGTGTTTCGCTCAGGTCTCGTCCCTCGATGATTTATCTCCATTCAGATGGAGGAAGCGGTTATTGGTGATCTCTGCCGCGTCCCTAGATGACTCGCTCCTGGGCCAGCAGAGGCGGTGGATCCAAGAAAGTGTTGCAGGTTTCAGGGAGAGGGATATGGCTTTAATTGAGCTTTTCGAGGCGGATTCACCTGGCCGTAGCGCTTTGCGCTCAAAATTGACCTTGGAAAAGGGTGTGTTCACGGTACTTCTTGTCGGTAAAGACGGAGGCGAAAAGCTCCGTTCGCAAGAACCGGTGCCGATGGCCGAAGTCTTTGCGCTCATCGACTCGATGCCCATGCGAAAACGGGAAATGAGACAACGTGCAGATTAGACCTCAGCGCCGGTACTTCTCTGTTTCGTCGGAAGTGCTTTCACAACGAAATAGTCGAGATGACGCGTTTTCCCCAGGGTGACTTTACCCAACCACCGTCGGCGCCCAACTGCTTAGCTGTCTTACTATCTAGCCCAAGAATCGGATTGTAAGAAGACGAGCCCGCTGCTCTGCGTGCATATAGGCGAAGCAACGGGTTCTCAACTTCAACAGAGTCTGTTCGCGGCGCGGTGAGATTCCGAGCGCATGGACAAGTACTCAGACGGCCTGTCCAACAGGATATCTTAGCTACTCATCAATGGGCTCGCACGAGCAGTCGGCGGCTGGCTGACCGCATCCGGAACAGACTCGATTCTCGATCTTGCGACCGCATTTCTTACACGGGGAGCATCCGCATACCTGACACATTTCACCCTCCTTTGCAGCTGGCGCTGCGAGGTATGCCCCGTAACCAGACCGAACGCCTGTCTTCACACAATCGTTATACACAGTGTCTTCGACTATTTGTCAAGGGCGTTCACCGTCAGCACATTTGGCACATAGGTGTGAGTAGGGAGTGGAGAGCTGGTAAGTCTTGGAGGCCGTGGCCCACTGATTATGAACGACGACGCCCTTTCCGTATGGGCGATGGTTCTTTGTAAGCAATTACGGGGCTCTCGCAAAAGGCAACCACCTGGAAGACGCCGAACAATAGTCGAGTTGAGCATACCTTATGGCTGGCATGGAGATATTTGCCGAGTCAGTATGCCGAGACCTACCGCAAGCGAATCCGCGGAAACGCAGCCCTGCATATGTCAACAGATATTGCGACGTAAACCGCTGGTAAACAATGGTTTACACCGATGGTGGAGGCGGCGGGAATCGAACCCGCGTCCAGAGGTACGCCAGTATAAGCATCTACGTGCGTAGCTTACATTTTAGGGTTTCGCCGTTCTCCAAAGCCTATAAGCGGGCTTCGGAGAACCGCTAGTTCCGCTAAGGTTTCGCCAAACGGTCCGCAGAACGGGAGACCGTCCAGCTAGCCCGCTAGTCGGCGCCTCTTCCACCCGCGCGGGCGACAGGCGGAGAGACGTGCTACCTCTGTTTAGGCAGCAAGTGCTAATTCGTGATTAGCAGTTATGGTTTCCCGATGGTTTTACGAGGTACCGGGACCTCGGCACGCAGCTTATACCCTCACTACCCCTGTCGAAACCATGTCGCCCCCACATTGTCAGGTAAGTTACCTTGAGCGTGAGTGCGGTCGGTCCTTCAGGGCCCTTTCCATCTCCCTGTCAAGTACTCGTCTACGCAACTCCTCCCGTTTGCTCGGCATCTTCTTGCCGCGAGCCAAGCCTAATTCAACCTTCGCCTTGCCGCGTTTGAAATACATCCGCAACGGCACGAGTGTCAACCCGCGTTCGCTTATCTTGCTGTTGAGCCGGACGATCTCCCGTTTGTGCAACAGGAGTTTCCGGTCGCGTTTCGGGTCATGGTTGTGACGATTGCCCTGTTCATACTCGCTTATGTGCGCGCCGAGCAGGAACAGTTCGCCGTTCATCACTCTCGCATAACTGTCTTTCAGGTTGGCGCGACCTGCACGTAACGATTTCACCTCGGTGCCACGAAGCGCAATACCGGCCTCGTGCCGCTCGAGTACGTCGTACTCGTGCCGCGCCTGCCTGTTGACTGTGATAACCTTATCGCTCAATTCCAACCCATCCTGTATGTGACCAGCCTTTTCAATCTGTAAACATTTTACCACGAATACGCCGGAGCTGCAAGAGAATTCGAGATGGCGTCTCATGACAGAAGCCAACCAGTTTCAGGACATTCTTCTTGGAAAAAAGTCCTCCCCGAACCCTTTCCAAGAACTCTTGTTGTGTTTGGGCGGGTTCGAAACCCGCTGCTGCATGACCACGAATCTCTCGCAGACCGGGCGGGGGTACCGCCTTATCAAGGGGAAGCCGGCCTTGATTTTTGTGGCGTGTTCGAATAAAGTTATACGGTCGAGTGCACCGTACCTAGTAAACGTCAATGAGGCAGGTGGCTATGGGACTTGAACCGGTGTTCGGATTACAATCGGACCTTTTTCACGGGAAACTGACCGAAAAGGAGGTTCAAGCCGCCCAAGAGGCAGGGTTCACTTTTTTCGAAATGTGGGGAATGGAGCCGCATTTTCCGCTCGAACACTCCGACGAAGCTGGGCGTGTGCGGCGACTGCTGGAGAAGTTCGGGATGAGCGTTAAGTCGTTGCACGCACCGATAGACAAAGGGTGCGACATCTCGGCTGCGGATGAGAGCGTACGTCAGGAGAGCGTGGGCAGGATGAAGCTGGCAGCCGAACGGCTGGTGGCGCTGGGCGGCGACGTGCTCGTCGTCCATCCCGGTCGAGGCAGAGAGCCGGACGAGGACGTATCAGGGAGGATGAGACAGAGCGAGCGGAGCGTGACCGAGTTATGCGAGTTTGCCCGGGAACTCGGCATCACGATCGCGCTGGAGAACTTGTGTCCCAACGAAGTGTTCGATAATCCGGAAGAGCTGCGTTCGATGATCGATCAGTTCGATCGCGATCTGGTCGGTATCTGTCTCGATTCAAGTCACGCTAACATACGCAGAGACGCGGTCGCGACAGCAAAAATCTTCCAGGGACGCGTTTTCAGCGTGCATCTCTCCGACAACAAAGGCACCGGCGACGATCACTTGCCGCCGTTCGAGGGGACTATCGACTGGGAAGGCGTACTCGGAGTCCTTATCGACGGCGGGTTCACGGGACCCTGGTTGTTTGAGGTTCTGGGGTGGGGTGCTGACCCATATGATTTCTTGCGCAGGGCTGCGCACGGTCGTACGCGAATGCGTAAGATTATCGGCAAGTTGCTGCAAACCCGAAAGAGTGGTTCGTGATACTTTGCACAGCGGTTCTCACAGGCGTCCTTGTTCATGTAAGAGTCACGCGGTATTGTGAATAGAAAGGTTCTGGCAAAGAATGGACACTTTCGATAGAAGGACATTCGTGCGGCTTTGTTCGGCAACTGGTGTGTTGCTGCTCCATGGCGCGCGCCCTGGAGCAGAATGCTCAGAGCTTCAAGGGGAGTGGCAACCGCCGTCGATCTTTCCGACAAGCCGCATGCCGCAATCGCTCATTGCCGTGCCGCTCAAGCCCGATATGACGTGGCACGAGAAGATGCTCTTCACGTGTCTTCAGGGCTTGGTTAACCGTGAAGAACCGCAGGTCTACCTGATTTGCAGCAAGCATGACCAGGACTGGCTTGATCTCTACAAAAAGCAGTACGGAATCCAATACGAAACAGTCGAGGATCCGTACGAACTGCTCGCGAGGTTCTCGAAGAAACTCAAGGGCTACGTCGTTTATGACGCAGACATGCTCGACTCGGCAAACGTCGCAACAGTGTTCGGCGGCATCGAGGACGCCGTCCCGGTATCGCGGGACCTCGTCGGGCATCTGCGCGATGTCGGACTCAGCGAACTCGAAGATTTTACCGGCAGATGGGCGAACCGCCTCGACGCATACCGTTGGGCAGCCGCTCGGCTCCTACCGAGGTGCAACCGGCGGTTAATCGCCGGAGCGTGCGTCGATATCCCTCACTGGCCGAGCGACAGCATCTACCTTCGAGACTACCTGATCGCGCACAAGATATTCACGTTTGATCTCTCGTCGAGCCTACGCGACCGGCAGGACGTCGACCTTTTCAATCACATCTGCGCCCAGGTCGCAGCCCCCGGAGTCCTACTGGGATGGCACTGCGCGCGGGATAACGAGCACGAATACGTCGCCCTTGCCGCCGGCTACGGCTTATTCGTCATCTGCGGCACCTCAGCATCCAATCTTACGGTCCATTCGGCGATCAGACCGCCGGAAAAACCCTTTATACAGCGGCATCGAGAGCCGCACGAGGTTAAGCTCGAGAACAAAGTGTATATCTCGTTCATGTCAACTGACGGCGATTCGATGTCGAGCATGCTCAGTTACTGCTCGGGGGCCTTCGCGGAGGAAGTACGCGGGCAGTTCCCGTACACCTGGGGATTTCTTCCGAGCGGCTATAATCTTATGCCGGGAGTAGCGCAGTTCTATTACGACAACCTCACCGAAAACGATTACCTTGTCGCGGGTCCATCCGGTGCCGCGTATACCTATCCGCATCTTCTCCCGAAGACACGCGATTTCCTGCGGCTCACGCGGTACTACATGCAGAAGACGGCGCTACGCGCTGTACATATGACAAACTGGGATGACGAACACTGGTGGCAAGAGGTGAACCTGCCCGACTTTGTCAAGCTGTTGCGGGAAGAGCTGCCGGACTGTCTCGGCTACGTTCGCGGCTTAGGCGAATCGGCTTTCGAGCCTCACTACATCGGTGGCGGTCCACCATACATCTTTTGTGGCGAGGGAATTCATCGCGACTCCGACGTCTACAGTACCATTACAGACTTTGTCAACACTAACCACCAACGTCCACTCTTCATATTCTCGCTGGTGAACTTCAACGTTTCATTGAAACGAATGAAGGAGGCGATTGACAGATTTCCGAAAGACGAATACAGGCTCGTGCGCCTTGACGAGCTCTTCCTGCTCATCGACAAGGCGTTCGATCAAGGGCTGGTGCAGAAAGACGATCTCTACCCTGACAAGACGGACTTGAAAAAGCTGCTCGCCGGAGAAGCGCGCGACGCGTGGCCAGGGATGTTGGATGCTATTGCCGACCATGCTGCTCGAGCAAGACTCACGCCGGACGAAGTGGTGGCGCAACTGAATGATACCGTGCTCAAACGATCGCAGACGGATCCGGCCGACCTGATCGCCTTTGATGCGGTGTGGGATTCGATGAAACTCGTGAAAACCTCTCTGAACATGCGAGGCGTCTACGTTAACAACAAACAGGTTGCGATAAAAGATTTTCTAGAAATATTCGCAGATGTGGAAGAGGCACCGGTTGTCGAGGAACTCTGGGCGCGATGGCTACAATGGAGAGAAAAGCGCGTGCCGTACGAAACTGCATGCGAGTTCGCGTACCGGCTGTTCTTGCTGGCGCAAGCGCTTGACAAGAAACTGCGGACTTCGTAAGGTCAAACGACAGCTCAAAGCTCTCCCGGCTGGATGCGCGAGGTTGCTCACATGAGGACGAACAATCAATGGCGGTAGATAGGGTGGCGGTGATTGGAGCAGGGAACGTCGGCGCGACCACGGCGTCGCGCATCGTTGACCACGACCTCGCGGACGTCGTGCTGTACGATGTGGTGCCCGGTCTTGCGGAAGGAAAAGCGCTGGACATACTCCAGGCGCTGCCCTTGACAAAATCAGGCCGTACGGTGCGCGGAACAACCGAGTTCAATGAGATAGGTGCGGCGGACATTTTCGTCATAACAGCCGGCATCCGTCGCGGACCTGGTATGTCGCGCTCCGATCTGCTTAAGAAGAACGCTGATATTATCAGTGGTATATGCAAGCAAATCGCTCGACAATCGCCCGATTCCATCGTCATCATGGTTACCAATCCACTCGATGCGATGGCCTATCTGGCCTACCGAGTGACCGGGTTCGACGGCGCGCGCGTGATGGGAATGGCCGGATTATTGGACTCATCGAGGTTCCGCGCCTTCATCGCCCAACGCGCGGGCGTTCCTTACGGCGAGGTTGACGCCCTGGTGCTCGGTGGACACGGCGATCTCATGGTGCCTGTCGTGAGCCGGACGACACTCTCCGGCGTTCCCCTGGGCGAGAAGATGACTGTGACGGAGATCGAGGAACTCGTCGAGCGAACGAGAAACGCCGGCGGCGAGATCGTCTCGTTGTTGAAGAACGCCAGCGCATTCTACGCCCCCGCGGAAGCCGTCGCGACGATGGTGGCGAACATCGTGCGCGATGAGCCCGGACTCCTGAGTGCGAGCGTTCTGTTACAGGGCGAGTGCGGCATTGACGGCATCTTTCTCGGTGTCCCGGTGCGGCTGGGGCGACGCGGCGTGCAGGAGATAGTTAACATGGAGCTCGACCCTGCCGAAGAAGCTGCATTGCACCGGTCCGCGAACCAGGTGCGCGAGAACATTTTCGAGCTTGACCAACTGCACCCTTACTGAACCGGAGTCTCCCTGCCGGTCATTCATTCCTGTTGATTTCCTCCCCCGAAAGTCCTACAATTATGTAGGATAAGCGTGGCTATAAGAGATGCGTCCAGACCTAAGCGGAGGACTCGATGAGCACGCCCACAGGAGAACCGCAACTCGAACGGGTGGTGCAGGAACTGTCGCTGCTGTTCGAGGTAAGCCAGGCTCTCGACCGCAGCATAGACCTGAGGGACGTCGTAAATCCCGTGTTGCAAGCCATAGCAAAGCACATGGGCATGGTGCGAGGAACCCTGACGCTCCTGAATCGCGAGACAAACGAAATCCTCATTGAAGCAGCGTACGGCCTCTCAGCGAGCCAGCGGGAACGCGGCAGGTACCGGCTCGGCGAGGGCGTAACCGGAAAGGTCGTGCAAACGGGACAGCCGGCGGTGGTGCCGCGTATTTCCGAGGAACCGCTCTTCCTCAACCGCACCGGCGCGAGGAAACAACTGCATAAGAAGGACATCTCGTTCATTTGCGTCCCTATCAAGTTGGGTAACGAGGCGATTGGAGCCCTCAGCGCCGACCGGCTGTTCGCGGAGTCGGTATCCTTCCAGGAAGATGTCCGTCTCCTGTCGATTATCGCCTCCATGATTGCTCAAGCGGTACGTCTTCGTCAGTCGGTTCTTGAAGAGCGACAGAGGCTGCTCGAAGAGAACGTGCGGCTCCAGGAAGAGCTGAAAGACCGCTTCCGACCGTCCAACATCATCGGCAACTCAAAGCCGATGCAAGCCGTGTACGACCTTATTGCCCGGGTGTCGAAGAGCGATACCACCGTTCTTATTCAGGGGGAAAGCGGTACCGGCAAGGAGCTCGTGGCGCACGCGATCCATTACAACAGCCTCAGGGCTGCCAACCCGTTCATCAAGGTGAACTGTGCCGCGTTACCTGAAGGCGTTCTTGAAAGCGAACTCTTCGGGCACGAGAAAGGCGCATTCACCGGAGCCGTATCCCAGCGGAAGGGACGGTTCGAGCTGGCGCATGGGGGCACGATATTCCTCGACGAAGTGGGCGACTTCTCACCATCAACCCAGGTCAAGTTGCTGCGCGTTTTGCAGGAGAAAGAGTTCGAACGCGTCGGCGGTACTGCAACGATCAAGACCGACGTGCGTGTCATCGCCGCTACCAACCGCAACCTCGAAACGCTCATTGCCGACAGGACCTTCAGGCAGGATCTCTACTATCGGCTCAACGTTTTCGCAGTACATATCCCACCGTTGCGCGAGCGACGAGCGGATATCCTGCTCCTTGCGGACTACTTTGTCGAGAAATACAGCAACGCGAACCACAAGTACATTCGTCGGATATCCACCCCGGCAATCGACATGCTGATGAGCTACCACTGGCCCGGGAACGTGCGAGAGCTCGAGAACTGTATCGAGCGCGCGGTGCTTCTGAGCGACGACGGGGTCATACACGGGTACCATCTCCCGCCCACCCTCCAGACGGCTGAAGCGAGCGGGACGGTTCACGCCGGGGCACTGCATGAAACGCTGGACAATGTCGAGAGAGAGCTCATACTCGACGCCCTGAAGTCATCTCGCGGAAACATGGCAAAAGCCGCCCGCACACTCGGCATTACCGAAAGAGTGATGGGTCTCCGGGTCAAAAAGCACGGCATCGATCCGAGACGATTCCGCACGTCTCAGTAGGATCAGTGCAATTATTCCTACCGTTTGGTAGCTTTCTCACCTGTTCCAGGGTAGTGACTACCCTGCTATCATGATGTAAAACTTTTCATACCAGCCTATTACACGAATCTCGCTCTCGGCTGGCACGCGAAATGCCTGTAGAGTGAACAGCACAGCCGTAGGATCGGGTCGGGTGCGGGGATCGGGTAAAGCCGATCAACCGTGAACGCGGCACAGGAGCGTAAGATGATAGGAAAGCGGACACTGCTTCTGATCGGTGCTTTTGCTGCGCTGCGAAGCGCCGCAACGGGTTCGGCGACGAGCAAGGACTTGTCAGATGTTGATGCTCACACCGACTGGCCGATCTCCATCGACACGACGTTCAGTTCCAGGTACATCTGGCGCGGAATCACTCTCGTGGACGATCCCGTTTTCCAGCCGTCAATCACCACATCCTACGAGGGGCTGACGCTTTCGATATGGGGAACCATGGAACTTACAAACTCGAATGACCAACTCGGCGAGTTCACCGAGATTGACTACGTGGCCGAGTACACCTGGTCGTGGAACGAGCTCAACGTTTCCGCCGGCGTGGTCCACTACCAGTTCCCGAACATTGGACCGCCGACCACGACGGAGCTATACGGTGGGTTGTGTCTTGCTACGTTCCGCGCCCCGTCTTTGACCGTGTACCAGGATGTCGATCAGGCAGACGGAAGGTACGCTGCCCTCTCCATGAGTCACACATTTGAGAGGGTATGGGTTTTGGCCGACGGAACCGTGATATCAATCAACCTCTCAGGTGCAATAGGCTGCGGCTCATCCAACTTCAACGACTTCTACTATGGTTATGACGAGGCGGCGTTCACCGACGCGCTGATCTCAGCGGGCCTGCCCATCACCATCGGCAACTGTTGGACGTTGACACCGTCGGTTAGCTACTCGACGCTGCTGGATGGCGGTATCAGAAACCCCATAGGCAGGGATGACAACGTATTCGGAGGACTCACCGTATCGTGCGCGTTTTGAGCTTCGTTCCGCAAGACCGGTGCGCAAGCGCCCATGAGTAGAAGGGAATAAAGATGAGAAGAAGAGCTATCATCCTCGTAACCTTACTGACCATAAGCATCGGTGCCTCAACCGCCTCTGCGGCTGAGCCGACAGCGGCGGCAAACGCACGCGCGCTCGATACGGTTTGGGTATTGCTGGCCGCGTTCTTGGTGTTCTTCATGCAGGCCGGGTTCGGCATGGTCGAAGCGGGCTTTGTCAGGGCAAAGAACGCGTGTAACATTCTCACGAAAAACTTCCTCGACTACTGCGTGGCGTGCGTCATGTTCTTTCTTGTGGGCTACGCGCTCATGTTCGGAAAAGGCAACGCGCTGCTCGGCTGGTCCGGGTTCGGCTTGAACATGGCCGAGAACCCGTCCGGGGTGCCCCTCCTTGCGTTCTGGCTATTCCAGGCAGCGTTCTGCGGCGCAGCAGCTACAATCGTTGCAGGCGCCATGGCCGAACGGATGAAGTTCCCGGCGTATCTCACGTACACGGCGGTCATCAGCGCTTTCGTATATCCTCTCGTCGGCCACTGGATATGGAATAGCGGTGGCTGGCTGGCGCAACTCGGTTTCTGCGATTTCGCAGGTTCGACGGTGGTTCACGCGACAGGAGGCTGGACCGCATTCATCGGCGCGACGATCCTCGGTCCCCGTATCGGTAAATTTCCCAAAAATGGTGAGCCCCGGGCGATCCCGGGACACTCAATCCCGCTGGCCGCGCTTGGCGTGTTTCTACTGTGGTTCGGGTGGTTCGGCTTCAACGCGGGCTCGACACTCGGGGTCGGTGACGGTACCGCCATCGCGTTGATCGCCGTGAACACCAATCTAGCGGCCGCTGCCGGCGCGATAGTGTCAATGCTCACCGTCTGGTTCAAATACGGTAAGCCCGACCTGTCGATGACGATGAACGGCGCCTTGGCAGGGTTGGTAGCGATCACCGCACCGTGCGCGTTCGTCTCGCCGGCAGCCGCGATCGCGATAGGCGCTGTTGGGGGCTTGATAGTCGTATTCGGCGTCGCATTTCTCGATAGGATAAGGGTTGACGATCCGGTCGGCGCCGTGCCGGTCCACGGCATGAACGGCATATGGGGCACGCTTGCGGTTGGTATTTGGGGCCAGCGTTCGCTCGGTCTGGCCCGTGACGGCCTTCTGTACGGTGGGGGCCTGACCCAGCTTCTCATCCAGGCGCTGGGCATTGCCACGGTCTCGCTCTTCGTAGTCGCAGCGATGGGTCTGGTGTTTCTCGGCATCAAGAAAACCGTCGGACTGCGTGTGTCGCGAGAAGAAGAGCTCCGCGGGCTCGACATCGGCGAGCACGGAATGGAAGCATACGCCGGATTCCAGATTTTCACCACGCAATAAAGGAAGGAGTGCCGTGCCATGAAGCTCATAATCGCATACATACAGCCCGAAAAGCTGAACGATGTTAAGGAGGCGCTCCGCGCCGCCGAGGTTCACAAGATGTCGGTCACGAACGCTCTCGGTTGCGGCCAGCAGCGCGACTATCGCGAATCGTACCGCGGCGTCGACATCGAGGTGAATCTTCTCAAGAAAGTGCGACTCGAGATCGCCGTTAACGAAGACTTTGTCAGTCCCACTGTTGACGCTATCATCCGGGGCGCTCGGACCGGCAAGATCGGCGACGGGAAGATCTTCGTTGTTGACCTTCCGGAGTGTATACGGATCAGAACCGGCGAGACGGGTGGCGAAGCCATCGGTTAGACCAAAGGTCGAACCTACCGTGCCGTATGAAACAGTGGAAAATCCCACAGAAGGGTAGGTTTCACAGTGTATTGCCTGTTGTCGATAAGGAATGTAACAAGCTGCTATGGCAAGTGTTACGCATTCTTCTCCTGTTTGGTACGAGGATTGCTGACACTCAAAGACGACCGAATCAGCAAAGGTCCAACAAAAGGAGGGCAAGAACATGGCTGAGAAAAACAGGGAGTACGTGATGAAGACGGTTAAGGACAAGAAGGTCAAGTTCATCCGGTTGTGGTTCACGGACGTGCTCGGCTTTCTGAAGAGCTTTGCGATAACGGTGGAAGAGTTGGACGCCGCGCTGGACGAGGGGATGGGTTTTGACGGTTCATCCATTCAAGGGTACGCGCGGATCGACGAGAGCGATATGGTTGCCAAGCCGGACCCGACCACCTTCGCGATCCTGCCCTGGCGACCCGACGAAGGTGCCGGCGTCGCCAGGATGTTCTGCGACGTGCTGCAGCCGGATGGCAGCCCCTATGAGGGTGACCCGCGCTGGGCTCTCAAACGGAACTTGCGCAAGGCAGCCGATCTGGGTTACACATTCTATGTTGGGCCCGAGCTTGAATACTTCTACTTCAAGAACGCCGACAGCTCGCCAGCGACCTTGGACGCGGGCGGCTATTTCGACCTGACACCGCTCGACGTGGCCAGCGACTTGCGGCGCGATACGGTTCTCGCGCTCGAGAACATGGGTATCGGGGTGGAGTACAGCCACCACGAAGTAGCCCCCAGCCAGCACGAAATAGACTTGCGTTACATGGACGCGCTCGCGATGGCTGACGCGGCCATGACCTACCGGCTCGCTGTGAAGGAAGTCGCCATGAAGCACGGTGTCTATGCGACGTTCATGCCAAAACCGCTCTTCGGACAGAACGGCAGCGGGATGCATACACATCAGTCGCTTTTCAAGGATGGCGAGAACGCTTTCTTCGACCCGAACGATGGATACCATTTGTCGAAGACCGCTAAAGCATATATTGCAGGGCTCCTGAACCACGCACGCGAGATATGCTCGGTGGTCGCCCAGTGGGTGAACTCGTATAAGCGATTAGTGCCGGGATATGAGGCTCCGGTCTACGTATCGTGGGCTCGCAGGAACCGATCGACGCTCGTCCGGGTGCCGATGTACAAACCCGATAAGGAAAAGGCGACGCGGGTCGAGTTTCGCTGTCCGGATCCGGCTTGCAACCCATATTTGGCATTCGCGGTCATGCTCGCGGCCGGTCTGAAAGGAATCCAGGAGAATTGCGCGCTTGCCGACCCGGTCGAGGAGGACATCTTCCATATGTCGCCCGAGGCTCGAGCCCAAAAAGGGATCGCATCCCTCCCCGGCAGCCTGGCAGAGGCTGTCGCGGAAACCGAGCAAAGCGACCTGGTACGGGAGGCTCTCGGTGACCATATCTTCGACAAGTTCATCGCGAACAAGAAGATCGAGTGGGACATGTACCGAACCCATGTGAGCCGCTACGAGATGGAGAAGTACTTGCCCATTCTCTGAGAGAGTGGAAGGAATGTGAGTGCGGTCAAATAGGCAAGAACATGACTACATTACGAATCGCGCTCGCGCAGATCAACACAACCGTAGGAGATTTTGAGGGGAACGTTGCGAAGATCCTGGACGGAATAGAAGGCGCAAAAACCTGCGGCGCCGACCTCGTAACGTTCCCCGAACTCGCTATCTGCGGTTATCCGCCGGAAGATCTGCTGTTTCGACCCAGGTTCCTGGAGGACAATCGCCGAGCAGTGGAAGCGGTCGCCAGGCAATCCCGAGGGATAGTTGTCGTCGTGGGCTTCGCGGAAACCGCCGAGTGCAAGACCTACAACGCAGCAGCAGTAATCAATGACGAACGCCTCGCCGGAACGTACCGAAAAGTAGAACTGCCGAACTATGGTGTCTTCGACGAGAAGCGGTATTTCTCTCCCGGTTCCGAGCATCTCATTATTGAGGCGGGTACCACGCGGCTCGCCGTGACTGTCTGTGAGGATATATGGGTTGAAGACGGCCAAGCGGAACGGTGGATCGTGGATGATCAGGTACACGTCACGCTCAACGTTTCTGCTTCCCCGTTCCACGCCGGCAAGCTCGCTACCAGGAGGACCACAATCGCAGCATTTGCGAAGCGGACGGGCACGCTCGTGTGCTACAACAATCTTGTCGGGGGACAGGACGAACTGGTCTTCGACGGTGGAAGTATGATCGTCAGTCCGCAAGGCAATCTTGTGGCAAACGCCGAACGTTTCCGAGAACAACTTCTCGTGGCCGACCTTGAGATCGAAGAACATGGTCTCGAGACTTGGCAGGCGCGGGACTCAAAAGGGCGCTGGAAAAAGCGTATCGTGTTCCAGCCAAAGCACGCCGATAAACGGACTGTTGCGGCACACGCGCCAGAGTTGGGGCGGCTCGAGGAAATCTACTGCGCGCTCCTCCTCGGAACAACAGACTACGCGCTTAAGAACGGATTCAAGAAAGCGGTGATCGGTCTGAGCGGTGGTATAGATTCGTCGCTAACCGCTACCATCGCCACTGAGGCGCTCGGTACGGAAAACGTGATCGGCGTCACGATGCCCTCCCGCTATACTTCAAAAGGCACTCTTTCAGATGCGGAGACCGTAGCATCAAATCTGCAGATTCACCTGATTACCGTACCTATCGAGAAGATATTCGGAGTGTATCAGCAGGTGTTGTCCGAACCGCTTGGCCACGGCGAGCCCGGTGTTGAAACCGAGAATCTTCAGGCGCGACTACGAGGAACGATACTGATGACTCTCTCGAACAAGTTCGGATGGCTGGTGTTGACCACGGGAAACAAGAGCGAGACTGCTGTCGGGTACTGCACGCTCTATGGCGACACGGCAGGCGGCTTCGCAGTTCTCAAGGACGTGCCCAAGACGTTGGTGTACGAGCTTGCCCGTTACGTCAACAAGAAAGCGCGACACGAACTCATCCCTGGTAGCATCATCGAGCGACCGCCGTCTGCCGAACTAAGGCCAAACCAGAAAGACGAGGACTCCCTGCCGCCTTATTCCGTGCTCGACCCCATTCTCCGGGCATATGTTGAAGAAGATATGGCTCCTGACCAAATAGCTGCGTCGGGTCTCGATGCGGATATCATTGACGAAGTCATACGCAAAGTGGATCGGAGCGAGTACAAACGCCGCCAAGCACCTCCCGGCGTCAAGATCACCCCCAAGGCGTTCGGCAAGGACCGCCGGTTGCCAATTACTCACCGCTACGGTACAGGGACAACAGCTGAATAGTTGCGGGATGCTCTGTTTCCTCATAGGACAATGGTGGCAACGGGAGGAGCTCCTTGCAGAAGCTGTAAGCGCCGCCGTCTGATTCCTCCAAGCACCCTCCGAGACCGATTGGCTACTCAACGCCAGAAACCATCGGCCTTCCCGATTGCTTCTCAGCGACCTGACGACAGTGCCGGACCGCCCGCACTTGATTCTCCCCCGAGAATATGGTAGAGGTCATCAGAATCTCTTTAGGACGTCTCGAGGCATAAAGCACCCATCTGGTTCGCTTATAGGCGACAAACGGCAGACGTTCGAGTTCGACGTACGAGCAGTTTCCGACTAAGGTGCGAGTAAGAAATGCTGTCGAAGATCCAAATGAAGTAAGAGCGGAGAGCACGGATCTTACGACTGCCAGAAGAGACTCAGGTACCATGGATGGTCACGACAGAGCGAGAGAGGATGTACTGCGCAAAGCAACCGAGAATAACGTGAAGTTCATAAGGTTGTGGTTTACGGACATATTGGGATTTCTCAAAAGCTTCGCCATAACCGTTGACGAGCTCGAGGACGCGTTGGAAAGTGGAAAAGGGTTCGACGGCTCATCTATCCAGGGTTTTGCCCGTATCGATGAGAGCGACATGATCGCCATGCCGGACCCTACGACGTTCCGCATACTCCCGTGGCGCCCTCAGGGTGAAAACACCGTGGGAAGAATGTTCTGCGATATATTGCGACCTGAAGGCGAGCCATACGAGTGCGATCCGCGCTATGTGCTGAAACGGAATCTGAAACGGGCGGCCGATATGGGCTACGCGTATTATGTCGGTCCGGAGCTCGAGTACTTCTACTTCCGATCGTCAAAGGGAACACCTGAACCGCTGGACGAGGGTGGTTACTTTGACCTGACGCCTCTCGATGTAGCAAGCGACCTTAGGCGAGAGACCGTGCTCACGCTCGAGTCGCTCGGAATCCCCGTCGAGTACAGCCACCACGAGGTCGCTCCGAGCCAGCACGAGATCGATCTCAGGTTCTGCGATGCCCTCGGGATGGCGGACGCTGCAATGACCTACCGGCTCGTCGTCAAGGAAATCGCGCTGCGCCACGGCGTCTACGCGACATTCATGCCGAAACCTGTCTTCGCGCAGAACGGAAGCGGAATGCATACGCACCAGTCGCTCTTCAAAGGAGAACAGAATGCCTTCTTTGATCCGAGCGACAAATGTCACTTGTCGACCGTGGGCAGGCAATTCGTAGCGGGTTTACTGAGACACGTATCGGAAATCACCATCGTTCTTAACCAGTGGGTCAACTCATACAAGCGGTTGGTCCCGGGGTACGAGGCTCCCGTGTATATATCCTGGGCAACGCGCAACCGGTCCGATCTGATACGGGTGCCCGAATACAAGCCGGGCAAAGAACGGTCGACGCGAGTCGAGTTGCGCTCACCGGATCCCGCATGCAATCCGTACCTGGCGTTCGCCGTGATGCTTGCGGCGGGGCTCGAAGGAATAGAAAAGGGGTACGAACTGTGTGCCCCTGTCGAGCGCAATGTATACGAGATGTCCCAGCAGGAGCGGGACCACCTCCATATCGGGACTATACCTGAGAATCTGTACGCCGCGATCAAGGCCGCGGAAGGGAGCGAGCTTCTCGCAAGAGCGCTCGGCGAGGAGATGCTTGGTAAACTGCTGGACAACAAGCGTATCGAGTGGGAGAAATACCGGTGTCAGGTTACCTCGTTTGAGCTTGAAGAGTACCTGGGAGTGCTTTAGCAGTGGCATCCACCACCGTGACAGACCGCAGGAGAAATGGAGGCGATGATCGGGCAGGATCATACAGAAACGGGCAAGTTGGAGCAGCTCAAAGCGGCACTTAAATCCAGAGCGGAGGGTAACCGGATCCCCTGTAAGGTCGCTCTGGAAACCGCAACTGAGTTCGACGTGTCACCGGCCGTTGTCGGGAAGACCCTGAACCAGTTGAAGATAAAGCTAACACGGTGTCAATTGGGCTGTTTTTGAAGCCAGCCGTACTTTTTCATCTTGTGATAGAGGGTGGTTCGGTTTATGTCAAGCATGGCGGCGGTCTTGTGCCGGTTCCAGTTGTTCTGCTTGAGCGCTGCTTCGATAATACCTTTCTCGGCCACTTCGAGCTCCTCTTTCAGTGAACCAACCGTAACCGCCTCTGGCTCTTTCGTTTTGTTGTCCTGTGCGGTGAACGGAAAGTCTTTGGAGGTAAGGTAGCGTCCTTTGCACAGGATGATCGCCCGTTCGATCGCGTTTTCCAACTCGCGAACATTACCACCCCAGCCGCAGCGACACATCACTTCCAGCGCTTCGTCGGATATACCAGCGATGTCTTTATGGTTGCGCTGAGCATACTTCTGCACGAAATGTTCCGCTAAGAGCGGAATATCTCCCACGCGTTCCCGCAACGGCGGCAGGTATACCGGCACGACATTCAGCCTGTAATAAACGTCCCGTCGAAACTTGCCTGCTTCCACCAGTGCCGCCAGATCCTGATTTGCCGCAGCGATCACCCGCACGTCCGCCGTCACGGTCTCGTTACTTCCGATCTTTTCGAACTTCCTATCTTGCAGCACCCGAAGCAGCTTCACTTGCAGCGGCAGAGGGAGCACGTCTATTTCGTCGAGGAACACGGTGCCACCTTTGGCCGCCTCAAACTTGCCGATCTTTGTCGCAACCGCTCCCGTAAAAGATCCCTTAACATGGCCGAACAGCTCGCTTTCGAGCAAGTTCTCCGGCAGCGCGCCACAGCTTATCTCGACGAGCGGGGCGTTTGCGCGAGGGCTATTGTGATGGATGCATCGGGCCACCATGGTTTTGCCCGTTCCACTCTCCCCGTGTATAAGCACCGTAGCCTCGGTTTCGGCAACCGTCTCTATGAGACTGAAAACTTTCTGCATTTTGGTGTCGCGGCCGAGCAGGTTGCTGAAGTTGAACCGGAGGCTCAGACTCCGTTTCAGGTTTTCGTTCTCCTTCCGAAGCCGCAGATGTTCAAGCGATCTATCAATGACCAGCTTTATCTCATCGTCGTTCAAGGGTTTCGTTATGTACTCATATGCACCGGCCTTGATCCCATTCACGGCGTCTTCAATACTGCCATACCCGGTGATCAGGATGACGACGGTATCCGGAGAGAAGGTCTTGATCTTGGCAAGCAGCTCGAACCCGCCGAGAGCCGGCATTTTCACGTCTGTCAGAACCACGTCAACGGACGATTGCTCGAGTCTCTTGAGCGCCTCGGTCCCGTCACTGGCGGTATCAACCTGATACCCCTCTAACCGCAACATTTCCTGAAGCGACTTCCGTATGATGGGATCGTCATCGGCTACAAGTATGCTCTCGTTGGCCATAATATCCTTTCCTGTTCGCCCTGCCTTATTCGGTTGCGAATTCGCTTGTCAGCGGAAGCTCAATAGTGAACGTGCTGCCTTCCCCGGGAGTACTGTCGACTCGGATCATCCCTTGATAGCGCTCAATAATGCGTTTGCATATGGACAGCCCGAGCCCTACACCCTTTCCTATCTCTTTGGTGGTTACGAACGGTTCAAAGATCGTATCCATTACATCGGGAGCTATGCCGCAGCCCTGGTCCGCAAACATTATCTCCACCCTCTCGTCGGACACCACCGTCGTGATACGCAGCTTCCCCCCGTTCGGCATGGCATCGTACGCGTTCTTGATAAGATTCGTGAAAACCTGGTGAAGCTGCCCGCCGCGCACCATCAACCCGTTCTGACACAGGTCAAGCTCGACCTCTATCTGATGCGAGCCAGCGATAGGAGCCATAGCCTTCACCGCCTCGTCGATAACGTCATTCACGTTGACACGCCGGTCGTCGGCACCGGTGCTCTTGCGCGAGAACGACAGAAGCGCCTTGATAATGTCAGCCATCCTCGTGAGCCCTTCCCGCGCGCTCCGTAGGTATTCGTTCACCGGGTTATCTGAAGACAACCTGCCTAAAGACAGGTTGACGAAGCGCAGCACACCGTCCAAGGGGTTGTTCAGCTCGTGCGCAACACCCGCTGCGATCCGGCCGACAGCGGCCTGTTCCTCAGACCGCGCGAGCTCGCGTTCGAGCTCGACGTGAGCAGTTATATCCTCTGCTACAAGGACTCCTCCAACAACCTTGCCCGAAGACGCGCTAAATGGGGAAAGATCCAGCTTAAAGGTCTTTTTCCCCGTTGGACCGCGCCATTTCACCGGCTCAAATCTGCGAGCTACTCCCTGCCTGAGCACGGCGAGCACCGCCTGTTCCAACTCGTCACTGACAACTTTGAATCCAAGGTCCAGTACGCTCAATCGCAGAAAATCCGCTGCTTTTCTTCCCAGCAGTGCACCAAACGCGCTGTTACAAAAGTTGATTTTCAGGTCGAATCCGAACACTGCCACCCCAAGCGAGATGCTCTCTATGATATTGCGATTATGGTCTTTGAGGTACGTTAGCTCCTCGATTGTCTCTTCAAACTCCCCTGAAAGTCGACCTATTTCCTGTCGAAGTTGTTCGTTAGCAACCACTTCGCTTTGGTGCGCCTGGAGCCTGGCGGCAACTGTCGCAGCGTTTGCGGCGAGCAGCATGACAAGCTCAATGTCTGTCTTCGTGAACGGCGTACCCGATTTCTTATCGTTCGCACAGACCACTCCGACAAGTTGATTCTGGCTGACAAGTGGTACACACAAGAACGACCCGGTCTGGTACCTTTCCGAATCCCTCGGCGCGAACCGCGTGTCCGATCCAATATCGGTCACCAACAGAGGTTGGCGCGATTGGGCAACAAGACCGGCGATGCCCGAACCGACTTTCTGTGTAATACCCACGAGTGACTCGGAACGCGGTCCTTCCGCGACTTTGACTACGAGGTCGTCCGCCTCTTTGTTAAACACAAACGCCGAACCCGAAACCGCCCCCAGCACAGCGAGGCATTTCTCGAGAACAAGACTGAACATCTCTTCGACCGTCTGGCAAAAGTTGATCTGGAGGTTGAATTCCTGCAACACCGCAAGACCGGTGGGCGTTATCTTGTCGGCCTCCGGCCCCTCACCGGAGGATGCTCTGCGAACCAGTTCCCTGACCTCCTGACGGTCGGTCGGCAGTGCGAGCACCTCGTTTGCTTTTGTCGTCAGGGCGTCCTGCAAGAATGGGAAGTCCAGACGCTCGCCTGCTAAGACTATGAACACGTTCGGGTTACGTTCACGCGCACGTCTGCAAAGCGCGGCTAGGTCAAGACCCGGTACCGAATGGTCAACAAAAACAACGTCAAACAGATTCCTCGAAACAGCCTTCAGAGCCTCTGCCGGACCCTTCGCACTTTCGGCACTGTATCCGGCGTGCTGGATGGAACTGTACAGCGATTCCACGCTCGCCGAGCCGTTTTCGATCAAGAGAATTCGTTTCAAAGCAGCGGAATTACCGCGAGAGACACTTCGCCCCACCAAGAATCTTGTCATGTGCGACCACCAAGAAATCCACTAGCCCCTTGCTTGCGGCTTGTCCGACAAAATAGTAGCAGAAACAAGGTCCTTTGTCAAGAAAAAACTGTTTAGAAATTGTGGATAACCCCCACCCCACAGCACGGTGCTCGACAAGCTCACTGCCGTGGAGCGTGCAGAAAGTACGCGGATGTTTAGTGAGACAAGTCCCTCGCCGTCGGAGGATGGACGATTCCGACAGAGGATGTCTGTAGGCTGCCGTCGCTGTAACCCGTTGTGACGGCATGAGGTTTGTAATCACCGTCAGGTGAATGAGCCGACAGGCGTCACTTAGCAGCGTCATTAGTTGCCTGTCGAAATCGCGAGGGTCTGCCGCCGGCGCGCAGGAGCACTCACTGGACAAAATGCCCGTATCACTCAATCTCGCCTTATCACCACAGGATGCGATACAAGCGTAGCGGAATTCCAGCAAACGGACGGACCTCCGTCTGGAAGAAAGGCTAGCAGAGCAGCTCGACCGTGAGAATCTCCCTTGAACCGCAAGGAAGCTCAAGTATACCGGCAGAGGTTATATGAACCCGGGTCTTGGTTTCCTCTTTGAGGTTAAGTAAGTTCGCCCGCTTTATCGGCGTATGCATCTGAATACGCACGTTAGCTCTTCTCGTTGTCGGATTGTACACACGCGCGACGATGCCACGGCCCGTTCTGGCTTTCTTGAGCGCGCTCAGAACCATGTACTCAGGACGTATCATCATGAAACTAAGCGCCGATGCGGATTTCGGTGTAACCCGCTCCTCGAATCCGCGTTTGGCAGCTCTTCTGTTCGGAGCCGGCGCAAGACACGACGGAGAAATGTCCGCCCGCGTAAGGCAAAGTGGTGCATTGAGTTCATGCGCGCGGCGCATAACCTCTCCTTTCACCCAGTTTCCGGCATGGGCTAGAATGGAGTACTCGAACCCGTAGGAACCGAGGCATTGCGCCCCCGGCGTTTCGCACTGGGGTCCCGCATTTTCCTTCCGCGTGATGAGATCAGGGCGGGACAACCATCCGACACATCGCAAGAGCGTGAGAGCAATTGTATTGCCGCCCTTGCCGGCAACCACTTGGAATTCCGGAAGTCCACGGTTCAGCACTGCAAACCCACGTTGACCGTCCGTCAGATCAACGAACGATTTCTGGTGCTGCGTCGGATAGGGCGGCAGGTCGCCCTTCGGCGCCGGCAGTTCCACTGAGCGTCGCACCACGTCGAAGTGCTCTTCAACGTCAACGGTCGTCGTCTGTATTGGGGTTGGGAAGAGCACCCGCAGCCTGTGGTCTTTTGCGGTGTTGGTCAGACGCGTCACCACGTCAATTCGCGGACTGTATGTGGTGCACGTGATGGCCGATTCAATCGGCAAAGTCACCTCCGAACGGAGACGGCGCGAACGATCTGCGGAGAGAGCTCGAGGAAGTCTGAGCTTTAGCTGAACCAGGTAGGTCACGAAATCGGTTCCCTGTCTCTGGATTGAGACGCTCGCACGGGCTTTCAATGACCGTACGATCCTCGTACCGGGTAAGGGGGAAAAGTTGTACTCGTCACCGGCGTCCGCAACATCTTCAAACTGGAGCAGATCGCGGTACGTCACACGATTCTGCTTATCACGCAACCGTAAGGTACCGTTGGAGGCAATGTCGAGACGGTAGAATTTGTTCTCAAAACCCGACGCGCTTGCACCAGAGAGTCCCTGCCCGGAACGACCCGGCCTGCCCTCGGTCACAAAGAACGTCTTGTATCCAACGGGCGGGACGTCCTGTGCGGTAAACTGGACCTGGAATTCGCGCTGGTGCCAGCCTCTCAGGACTTCCATCTTGCGCCTCTCAGCTTTTTCCGTAACAGTATATGCAATCTCGCGCCCAGTATCGTCACGCAACACGAAGGTGTTCCACGGCTCGCTCGCCGCATCAAGCGGCACGACGCCCGTCACAAGCTCTGTCCTGTCCCAGGGCAGCGGGTTAAACACGACAAAAGGTATCCCTTGATTCGGCTCGCGCCGTATGCAATTGCCGATCGTTCTCAGGGCGTCAACGGCAAGAGTCTCACCGATTTGGATTACTGTATCAAACCGGTTCTCCATCTCGCGGTGCACGGTATCAACGCTACATCCGCATATGTCATCGTGTGGATGATTCTTAAGAAGCGTTTTCCACGCGTGCTGTAACAGCCCCTCGGGATACTCCACACCGCACTCAGCCCACGCGATAGCAGAAAGCGGTTCCGTATACTTCTCCAAGAGCGTTTCGCAACGAGCGTTAAGCTGCTTCAGATATATTCTAGCGGAGTATACCCCGTGCAGCATGTCCCCATATTTGTAAATCAACTCACCTTCAACGCGCTGAAGTCTCTTATCATTCAAGTGTGACCTGACCTTGGCAACGTGTTCTTCAAAGCTGCCAATCTCTATTTCCAGCTCCGGAAATGTATCATTCGCAATCCGAACCAGGTCCGGAAGCCTCGGCTCCGGTTCCTCATGGTCTACGCCGTTGTTCAAGAGGAGACAACCCACCCGTGTATGCGGTTTGAGGCTTGCGGACGCTGCGCCGATAGTGTCAATCGCAAGCTGCTGGTCGAACGGCCTGCCCAGCGGTACACCACCGTACCCCAACCACGCGGCATTCGCGTAACTGTCACGTTGCCACACCGCCAGGACTGCTGTCCCGTCAGGTGCATACCAGAGAAACTCCGTTTTCAGCTTTGCGGTATCTTTATCTATACCCCGGGTAAATATCGCGTTGTCCAGCCCAAAACCAGAAAGTATCTGCGGCATCTGACCTATGTGACCGAACGGATCCGGGATGTACCCGACTCTCATCGCCTTTCCGAACCGATTAGATATCGCGTGACCGATCATGAGATTTCTCACTATCGCTTCGCCACTCACGAGAAACTCGTCCGGCAGCACATACCACGGTCCGACATACAGCCTGCCCTGCCGTATCAGTTTTCTCAGGTCATCCTCACGCTCCGGCTTGATCTCGAGATAATCTTCAAGTACCACCGTCTGTCCATCGAAAACAAAACACTTGAATTTCTCGTCCGTGCTCAACACGTAGATGAGCCTGTCAACCAACCTTACAAACCGTCTTCTGAATTCCTCGAACGGAACGTACCACGCTCGATCCCAGTGGGTATGCGGGACGACAGTGACCAGGTAGCGCCCTTTAAATCCTTTTGCGGATTCTCTTGCCATAGCACCCTACTTTCTCCCCTCTTGCAGTGAGGTATAGTCTTAATGCGCCTATTGGCACTCCACGACCCACCGGCCCGCCGGGTGTTACGATTCAACGTGGGAGTACCACCCAGGTCGTCACGGGAGATGGCCCATACTCTCTGCAGAGATGGTTTCCGTGCCGCCCGACGATATGAAGAACGATCCGGCCGGCGTCACCGAGCGCGAGCGACCGCCTCGCGTAGTTCCCGCATCTTATACCACAGCAGAAGTGGTATTCTCAAGAGACCGTGATGCTTCTTGAGATAACTGCTGCCTCCGATCGCTCGCACGATCCTTCTCGGCACGGGTAGCTGTGACAGCAAATACAGCTTGTTGTAAAAGCTGTACGTGTCGTCGCTGAGAGGCTCGGGTTTCCGCTCCGTGTAGAGTCGGTCGACCGCGGTGTTCGGGTAGATCGACAGCTTGCTCAAACCGAAGTCGAACCGCACGCGCGGCAGCGACAGCAGCAACTCGAGAGTATCGATACAGTCCTGTTCAGTTTCGAACGGCGTGTTCGTGATAAGGTCAAAATTGTATTCCAGCCCAATACGTTCAAGTGTTCTGGCGCTTTCCGCAACCTTCCGATTGGGTACCGGGCGGTTAAAGACCTCCTTGAGAATCCGCTGACTTCCCGACTGTATCCCGAGCGTGACCCGGCGCAATCCCGCCTCGCGCAACAGTTCCAGGGTCTCAAAATCGGTATGGAGCGCGTGCGTGTAGCACCAAAAGGGAAGGCCTATGTGCTTCTTATACGACCTGGCAAACTCGGCCACCCAGTCACGATCGAATGTGAAGACGTCGTCCTGAAAGTTTATGAACTTTATCGGTACGATTCGCCGCGCAGAGAGAAGTTCCTCGATCACATTTCCCGGCGTTCTGCGCCGCACAAACCGTTGACCCGGGTAAAGCTTTCTGAGCTGGTCGTTGCAGCAATATGCGCATGAAAACGGGCAGCCGCGTGAAGTCATCGTCTCGTAGAGACCGCCAAGCCGTTCAATCGACCACCTCTCAACAACCTCTTGCCCCTCTATATAGAATTTTTCTTCAGGACTGTAATCGGGAGGCGGCAGTGTATCAAGCTCCTGTCTGAGCATGCGAACAGGATTCTCCCGTATGTCTCCGTCGGCGTCACGTACCCACACGTTTGCGATGTCCGGCGCCACCCTCCGGTCGGGGCCCAATGTTGCGGCGACTTCTTCCAAAGCGTCCTCGCCTTCGCCTACACAAACGGCGTCGGCTGTCTCAAGCGACTTCTCCGGCTCGATAGTCGGTTCAATGCCGCCCCACACAACAGGTACACGAAGCCGTCGTCGTATGAAATCGGTGAGTGTTGCGGCAGCTCCCGATGCAACGGTTACCACACTGATTCCGACAACATCCGCCTTGAAATCCTCTACCAGTTGGCAGACCGACTCAAGTTCGGTGTTCGTCGGCGTCGTCGGATAGGATAGAACCCAGTCTTTGCCCGTGTTGCTGACCATGACGTGGTGGAGCGGAGAAACATTGTCGCGCGCCAACCGCATAGGCATGCTTGCGTACTGCTTGAAGAATATGACACGAACCTGGTGACCGCGCTCCTTAAGGAACGATGACAGGAACGCAATATTAATCGCCCATCGGCTGTATGGTGAAATAAGTACTACTCGGGCCATGTCGATAAGATACCGGAACCCCTGGATTCAAATTCCTGCAGGCAGCAGCTAGAGAACAGAATAGCAACCTGGTCGCACAGATCGAGGCAGGCCGCTGTCATAGAAAGCTCTCGTGCTCGCGCGGTTGCACCAAATCCCACAGGATCTGATTGAACGTGTTATCCCTGCACAGAGGTATACAGTCATTGAAGTCGATATTCTCTACCACCTGTCTGCGCCGCTGCGAGTCCCAGATCTCGGCAAACGACCTCTCGTTCACATCGCCTAGACAATATTTCTCATACCCGCGCATGTGGCAGCAGACGTACACCTTGCCGTCCGCCGCAATTGTAGAAGCGAACTGCTGTCCATAACACTTGCCGTAATACCGGCCGTAGTCCCTTCTCTCCATCATCATGTACTTGTGCTTGGAAAAAAGAACTTTGTAGCTCTCCGTGGAAAACCTCAACGCTTCTTCGAGTTCTTCGTCGATCCTGCACCTCGCGTAGTCGGTGCCGGTGCTTAAATGAATCTGCATAGGTCGATACTGCACATAGTCGACGCCGAGCTTCCTACCCAGCTCGGCGAATTTCGCGATCTCGCTGCGTGTGTCGTCGCTGGTAAGGTACCCGACTCCGATGGTGCAGCCACTCTTCAACCGCCGTTTAATGCTCACCAGCACCCGGATGTTTTCGACAACCCGTTCAAACTCCCGAGCGTCTCTTCCGTGGCTGAGCGAAAACATGTCCGGGGTCGCCGCATCGAGGCTTACGCGTATCCAGCTGCAACACCTGACAAGCGTTTCAGCTACCGCCTCGTTAAGCAGCGCTGCGTTCGTTATGAACCCGACGTCCATGCCCAGATCGCGTGCGAGGGTTACGCATTCACCGACCTGTGGGTGAGTCAGTGGGTCGCCGCCCCCTGTGAAGATCAGCCCTCGCACACCACCTCGTTCGCCCAAATCGCGGATAATCCGTGACGCAAGATCAAAACTCAACATCGCGGCGTTCCGTTGCTGGAAGAAATCGGACACGCACTCCCGACATCTATGGGTGCATCTATTACTGAGGGCAAGCTCAATAGTGATTGGGAAAGGGTTCCCGCCGCTCAACCAGTCAGTAACGCGGTCGAGATGACGGAGTATCTTGTCGGAACTGAATTGGGCTACATCGTACTTCTCTAGGCGTTCAAACATAGGTCCACCCGATGATGGGGAACTATCTCAACCCGAGCTCCTCGAACGGCACGGGCGCCTCGTTCCATCCGTCTCGAAGTCCTTTCCATATCAGCGAGTACTTTCCCGCCGGCTCCAGTCCCAGCTTGCATTTCACCTCTTTGCGAACAGCATACAGCACCGTCAAGATGATAACCCGCCAGAATTCTACAAGATTACCGTACCGCCGGGCGAATATCACCGTGTTTCTCGCAAGAAAATAGTACATCGGCAAAAACTTCTCTTGGGTCGTATCGGTCGAACTCGAACCCTTGTGCAGTATATACGCGGTCCCTGCGTAGACAAGCCTGTACCCTTTCAGCAGTGCTCTCTGACACCAATCCATGTCTTCATGATACCCGAACAGAAACTCGTCTATGAAACCAACATGCCGGACAGCCTTGCTGCTCAGGAGCATACCGCAACCGATAACGCCGGGCACGTCTTCCACCACGAAGTACTTCGGTCCATCCTTCTTATCTTGACCGACCACCTTTACCAACAACCGATTATAGGAAACACTGATGTACGCCCCCCACAACGTCGAAGGATCGTCCATCTTAAGGTTCTTGGCACCGACGGCTGCGATATCGTCCGAAGTACGTCCTACACGTACCAGTTCCCTGATAAGGTTCGGCGGCAGAATCGTGTCGCTGTTAACGACGAGCATATACTCGGCGCCGTGCTCGAGAGCATAATTCAGTCCTCCGTTATTACCGCCGGCATACCCAAGGTTCGTGTCGTTCTCGAGCACCGTAACGTGCGGATACTTTTCTTTGATAGCAGCAACCGTGCCATCTTCAGAAGCATTGTCAATGACCACGGGTACATAGTTCGGGTAGTTCAACTCGTGCAAATGCGAAAGGCACGTGAGCACGTCACCCACGCGGTTCCATGTCAATATCAGAATATAGACCAACGGACAGTCCAAAGGAGTTGTCCTCATCCAGCCGTTCCCGCGCCTTCCTCCATCATAGTCTATCACGTTCCGGCTCAAATCTCAACTCATGAGGCCTGCCGGAGCCGCTTGTCCTTATGGTTCCAAAGCATGCGGCCGCATGGTATACTACCTTCGATAATTACGGATTTCTTGAGCGCGTGCGGGATCACGGGCACAAAGAGGGTGGCTCGCCTGCCGGCCATCGGAGGATACGTCAACCATGCTCGCAGCTACCTTTGTGGGCAAGCATGATGTGAAGATAGGCGAATGTCCTGTGCCCGATATCGGACACGACGAGATACTGGTGCGCGTGGCAGCATGCGGTATATGCGGCACTGATGTGCATATATACGAGGGAGAAGTCCCGCTCGCGAGACTGCCGGTAACAGCCGGGCACGAATTCTGCGGGACCGTTGAGCGCATCGGGCCATCGGTAACGGACTTAACTGTAGGAACCAGGGTGGCCATAGAACCGAACCTCTTCTGCGGAAGGTGCCACTACTGCCGAACCGGCAGAAAACATTTCTGCGCTAACTGGGCGGGAATAGGGTTGACCCGCGATGGCGGATTTGCGCAATTTGCCAGCGTGCCTCACCATGCCGCATACAAGATGCCGAAAGGGCTCTCATTCACAAACGGCGCTTTTTTCGAGCCGGTCGCGTGCGTGCTGCACGGAATAGAACGTGTCGGCCTCAGGCCCGGTGACACTGTCGTGGTATGCGGAGCCGGTTCGATCGGGTTGTTGTTTGTACAGCTTCTCAGACGAACCGGTGCAAGCCGGATAGTGCTGATTGATCCGGATCCAGCTAAACTCAGGATCGCCGGACAGCTCGGCGCGGACATCGTGGTGAATCCCACAGAAGCCGACCTCAAAGAAACGGTCATGATGAACACCAACGGTTTCGGTGCGGAGGTCGCGATAGACGCTTCCGGCGTGCCGGAGGCTATTTCCTCGCTGTTCGGACTGGTTCAGCCAACCGGCAGGATACTTCTCTTCGGCGTGGCGCCGGAGGAAGCAGAGATCAGCGTTCGTCCTTTCGACATATACAGGAGAGAGCTCACGATAGTCGGCTCGTTTACCAACCCGTATACGAACGAGGCCGCCATGAATCTCCTGGAAGGGCTGACGCTGGATCCTATCGTGACTCACCAGATCCGTCTCGACCGGCTTGTCGAAGACGGTATACAGGCACTCCAACGAAAAGATCCGGGGGTGATAAAAATCCAGGTGGTGTTCGAATGAGAAGGGCTGACCGCCGGCTATTGCTCGAACAGCGGCGAATCACCCCACAGACCCTCAAGATCGTAGAACTCGCGACTCCTATCGTGGAACACGTGGGCCACCGCACCGCCATAATCCAGCACGATCCACCCTCCCGCGGCCTCTCCCTCGACATGCCACGGTTTGGCGCCAATCATCGCCACCCGCTCAACTATCGCGTTTGACAGGGAACGTATAGCAGTCTCGTTGTCGGCGCTTGCAATCACGAAATAGTCCGTGACGATAGTCAATCCGCGTACGTCGAGCGCAACAACGTCGTGCGCCTTCTTTTCATCCGCAATCCGAATGATATTTCGGACGATCTCTTCAGCGCTCGTCTCGGAAGTTTTGATATCTACCCCCTTGCACGCGATGCATCCCGCTTTCTGATCACGGTCAGCTCAGGCCTCCTGCCACAAGCTAGCTCAGCTTCTGGCGCAACATTTCGTTCACGAGCTGCGGGTTGGCCTTTCCCTTGGTTTGCTTCATGACTTGCCCGACCAGGAACGCCAAAGCTTTCGTCTTGCCGCGCCGGTACGATTCTACCGGCTCAGGATTAGCCTCCAGTACCGCATCGATGATTTCCTCGATCTGATCGGAATCGGTTATCTGCTGCAGTCCTTTTTCGCGAACGATCTCGGCAGGTGCTTTCCCCGTCGCAAACATCTCCTCGAAAACGGTCTTGGCGATCTTCCCGCTAATGGTCCTGGCTTCTATCAGGTTCAGCATTTCGGTAAGACCCTGCGGTGTTATCTTACACGCGGTTACAGCGGTTCCCGTATCACGAAGGCGAAATTGAAGCTCGCCCATTATCCAGTTACTCGCCGCTTTCGGGTCGGCCCCGCAACGGACGCACTCCTCGTAATAATCGGCGACATCTTTCGAAGCCGTCAGCACACCTGCATCGTATTCCGGTATCCCGTATTCGCTGACGAGTCTCCCTCGGCGGGCGGCCGGCAGCTCGGGCAAACCCTTCCTGAGCCGCTCAATCCAGTTTTCGTCGACCACGATCGGTACGAGGTCTGGCTCCGGGAAATAGCGGTAATCGTGCGCCCGCTCTTTTGATCGCATGGCTACCGTTATTCCCCTCTGCTCATCCCACATCCGGGTCTCCTGGACTATGCTCCCTCCTGAGGATAGCACCTGGCTCTGTCTGTCGATCTCGTATTCAAGCGCGCGCTGAACGCCTTTGAACGAGTTGACGTTCTTTATCTCGGTCTTTGTGCCGAACTGCGCTGACCGCCTGCGACGCAGGGATACATTCGCCTCCGCCCGGAGCGATCCTTGCTCCATATTGCAGTCACTCACCCCGAGATACTCGACGATAGCCTTCAGACTTTGAAGATATCCGTACGCTTCCTGCGGCGAAGCTATGTCCGGCTCACTAACGATCTCCATGAGCGGCACACCACACCGGTTGAAATCCACCTGGCTGTATGAAGCACCTTCCGGGTGCAGGTTCTTGCCCGTATCCTCCTCGAGATGCACCCGCGTTATCCCCACTCGCTTACGCTCCCCATCAACGTCCACCTCGAGAAAACCGCCGTACGCAAGCGGTAAATCGTATTGCGATATTTGATAATTCTTCGGCAAGTCAGGGTAAAAGTAGTTCTTTCTGTCGAGTTTCGACCAAGTTGACACTGTGCAGTTGAACGCAAGACCTGTCATAACGACGAACTCTACCGCCCGCTTATTGAGCATCGGCAGAACTCCCGGCATCCCAAGGCAGATCGGGCACACCTGGGAATTCGGCGGTGCACCGAACGCCGTGCTGCACCTGCAGAACACCTTGGAGCGGGTGAGCAGCTCGACGTGAACTTCGATTCCTATGACCGGTTCGTACTCCATCGTCTAGTTCGCCTTGCCACCGTTCAGGGAAGGCCTTCTCAGCGCGAATCCCCGGTTCCGCTCATACGCGGCTGCAACCCGGAGCACCGTCAGCTCATCGAACGGTTTGGCAACAATCTGCAGACCGATCGGGAGACATTCTGAGGTATAGCCGCACGGCATCGAGAGCGCCGGGAGCCCCGCCAAATTTGCTGAGATCGTGAACACGTCGGAGAGGTACATTTGCAGCGGATCGTCCGTTTTCTCGCCTATCCGGAACGCCGCGGTCGGCGACGTCGGCATGACCAGCGCGTCACACGCGGCAAAAGCTTGCTCGAAATCCCTGCGGAACAATGTTCTCACTTTCTGCGCTTTAAGGTAATAGGCGTCGTAGTAACCGCTGCTGAGAGCATATGTACCCAGCATGATACGTCGCTTCACTTCCGGACCGAACCCCCGGGACCTCGTCTTCTCGTACATGCTCATGGTATCGTTCGCGTCGGGATCGCGAAAACCGTACTTGACGCCATCGTATCTCGCCAGATTGGCGCTTGCTTCCGCGTTGGCCACGATATAATAAACCGGTATGGCGTACTCAGTATGCGGCAGGGAAACCTCGCTCACGTCTGCTCCGCAATGTCTCATCCGGTCTATCGCTTGCTCGACGGCGTGACGAACCTCATCATCGATCCCCTCACCGAAGCACTCCGCCGGTACCCCGACTCTGGTTCCTTTGAGTTGGTCGTGCAGCGATGAACCGAAGTCCGGCACCGGCATATCCGCCGATGTGGCATCGAGCGGATCCCTGCCCGCAATCACGTTCATCAGCACGGCGACATCCTCGACATCTTTCGCCAGCGGACCAATTTGATCGAGCGACGATGCAAACGCCACGAGACCGTACCGCGACACCCTACCATACGTGGGTTTCAGCCCGACTATGCCGCACAGGGCAGCCGGCTGACGTATCGAACCGCCCGTGTCCGAACCCAGCGCAACGGTTGTCTCGTCCGCCGCCACGGCCGCGGCCGATCCGCCGCTCGAACCTCCAGGCACGCGGCTCAGATCCCACGGGTTGGCGGTCATCTGGAACGCGGAGTTCTCGGTCGATGACCCCATCGCAAACTCGTCCAGGTTGGTCTTCCCGACAAAGACGGTTCCCGCGTCACGGAGCCGTCGCACCACCGTGGCATCATACGGAGCCTCGAAATCCGCCAGTATGCGGGAGGCGCACGTGGTGCGTCCTTCGACAGTGCACAGGTTGTCCTTAAGCGCGACCGGAATACCTTCGAGCGGGCCGAGTTCGTCGCCCCGGTCAATCTTGTCATCGACGCGCGCAGCTTGCTGGAGCGCCGTGTCTCTGAACAAGCACAAATATGCCTTGACCTTGGGCTCGACCTGATCGATCCGAGCGAATACCGACTGAATAATCTCCGTGCACGTGAGCCGTGCTTGCTGCATCAGATCGTGCAGTTCATGTGCCGTAAGACCGCTGAAATCCGCGCCTTCAGTATGTCCCGCTGAACTCTGCATCGTATTGAACATCGCTCCCAAAAGAAAAACGAAGTCGGGTGGGACCGAACCTGGTCAAAAAAGCGCCGTGTTGAAAACTTGCCCGGGCGAGGCGTACCCGCCATGACACATGGGAGGAGTCATCAGGCCGCTCACAACCCAGCGTACCTCCCGCCGTCACCAGCGGATCACCCTGCCGTTTACTCAATGATCTTAGGCACCTTGAAAAAGCCGTCGTCTCTAGCCGGTGCATTTTTCAGCACTTCTTCGGCCGACAGCGATGGGCGCACCTCGTCTTCCCGAAAAACATTCGCCACTTCCAGCACGTGGAATGTCGGCTCGATACCTTCAGTATCAAGCTCGTTCAACTTCTCGATATGGCCGAGTATCGAACAGAGCTGCGATGTCAAAGTATTCTTCTCGTCTTCGGTCAGCTCGATTCGCGCGAGTCTCGCGACGTACTCGACATCTTCTCTCGATACAGCCATTGGCCGGGTCTCCAGCTTACTCGACAACCATCTTTCTTCCTGCAGCGCGCTTCCCGCACCTCGGCGATGATACCACATTCACCCAGCCGAGCACAACGAGCCGCGAGCACGAAGCACTTCATCCACCAGGTCAACGCTCCGGGCAACCGCACCGCCTCCTGACACGACCGCTTCTTTGGCGCTCCGCCCGACCTGCTGCCGTTTGTGCTCATCGATCAGGAGTTCAAGGCATCTGCCGTAAAGCTCATCAGCCGTATTCACCTGGATACACCCGCCGTGGCGATGAAGCAACTTCACCGGACCGCCGAAGTTTTCCATATGCGGACCGAAAAGCACCGGAACGCCGGCCGCGGCAGGCTCGAGCGGGTTATGCCCCCCTCTGTTCTGGAGAAAACTCTTCCCGACAATGGCTATCTCGCCGAGCGCATAAAGTGTTGCCAACTCGCCGGTCGTGTTCAGAATGATCACCTGCCGTCTCCCGCCGTCGCCCTGTGCATCTGTCCTGAGAACAAACTCAAATCCCGCGCGTCTCACTGCATCGCACACCTGGCCGAGGCGCGTGATGTGTCGTGGCGCCAGGAGAAGCACAGCCGTCGGTACCTCTTGACGGAGGCGTCCGAACACGTCAAGAATGAGCGCCTCCTCGCCCGGATGCGTGCTGCCGGCCACAATAAGCCTTTCAGTGTCGTGCAGCGCTATGTCGCGAGCCGCGTCCGTCTTGCGCTTATTATTCACCGAGAGTAAGCTGGCTTCGAACTTGATATTGCCGACAACGGCCACCTTGGCGGGATCAGCACCTATCTGTTGTATGCGCTGAGCATCCTCCCCTGATCGCATGCCAAGCGCATCGAAGGCGTTCAGCGTGTATGTGATGAGAGGTGCAATAAACCGGTACCATTTCACGGATGACGCCGAGAGTCTACCGTTCAAAAGAATGACGGGAATGCCATGTGCAGCGGTTTCCCGTATGATATTGGGCCAGAGTTCCGTCTCGAGCAGTACCAGCGCGCGCGGCCTGATCGCGGACAGCGCACGTTGCACCGCGAACGAAATGTCAAAAGGAAAGAACGTAACGAAGACGTCGTGCCCCGCGAACGTCCTTATCGCGGCGTCCTGACCCGTCGTGGTAGAAGTGCTCACCACCAGCGGCAGCTCAGGAAACCTTTCTTTCAAAGCGAACACGATCGGCTTCGCGGCAGCGACCTCGCCCACGGAAACCGCGTGGACCCACAGACCTCCTGGAGGGATAGTCGTCGGGTATGGTCCAAACCTTCGCACGACGCGCCTGAAACCTCTGTCGAAGAGGGAACGGACTATGAGGTAGGGTCCAGCGCAGAACAGGACTACGTAAAGGAAAGCGTTATATGCTCTCAGCAGATTCATCTTGCGGATGTTATGGTGCGGCATCCTCAGCACCGCTGTATGCATTCGGGAACGTACCGCCCGACGCCCCCTGCCGGACGGCAGACCAGTACCGTGCGACCAAACACGAAGGGTTCACTTGATACGTCCGCATATAAATCGGCAAGTGAACCCTTCTCAATCAGCAAACACCGTATCCAGACGCGGCGACGCCGCTTTATCGGATCGCCCCTCTTACCGTCAACCCGGTTCAAAGAACTTGGCGCCTGTGGTGTCAATAATAGTCGGCGTCACGAAGATCAGCAAGCTCCTTTGGCTTGACGATTTACCCTCGCCTCTAAACAGCCTGCCTATCACCGGCCAATCTGAGATCCACGGCAACTTTTCCGTTACTTCAAGTTCCTGGTCCTCGACCATGCCGCCGAGAACCAGCGTGTCGCCGTCGTGAACGATAACGTTCGACCAGACCGCTTTCACATCAGTGACGGGAAGCGTCTGGCTGCTCTCATACGTAACATCCTGAACCGTTGTCGTGGTAGTGAACGTCTTCTCTCCGACGCGGTCGATCACCTGGGGGTTGAGCCACAGTCTGATCTGGTCTCCCTTCCCTATCTGAGCCGTTACCGATAACGTGATGCCGAATATCCAGAAAGTGGGAGTTACGGTTTCAACCACCCCGGGCGACGTTGCGCCACCATAGTAGAATCCCGAGCTGACGATCTGCGTGTACCGATACGCGTCAAACGGTTCCGACTTAACGTCGGCGAACATCGCCGGTTTTCGGTTCAGGGCGACCACTTTGGGTGCCGACAACAGTTCAGAATGCTCCAGCTCCGAAAGGAACTCGATCGTCGCCTGAATGAAATCGCCGTCCTCGTTTTTCTTCAGCAGCGCCGTGACCGCGAAGTTCCGGCCCATACCGCTCACCAGCGCGTCCGCAAGATCGACCACACCTCTGGTAAATGAGTTGTTCAGAGCACTTGTGCCGTCCGGGTTAATATAGTACGGGACGTCAATCTCATTTCCGTCGGCATCGATAACGACCGGGTGCGTATCCGTTATGAGATTACCCTCAGCGTCGGTATGGAGCCTGGGTCTTCTGTCGAGGTCGGAGAGCGCGCCGCCATATGAGAAACCTAACTTATCCATATCGCTCGATTGGACAGTCAGGAACTTCGCCTCCACAGCCACCTGGCGCGGTGTCAGGTCGAGGTTGTCGAGCATCTCCTCGATAATCTCGAAATTCGACGGTGTGTTATGTATGATAAGCAGGTTTGTCGTCGGGCTGAAATCCATGTAGGAGAGCACCTCGCCGGTGTTCAGATCGATGATGTCAGGCACCACCGCGCGCAATATAAGTATTATCTCGATGTTCCCGGGAGCTACTGCACCGGCACCGGCACCAAGTGCTCCTCCGGCTCCAGCACCTGTCGTAGTTCCGTACTGCCCGCCACCGAGACCGGTATACGCGCTCGTTCCTGTCGTGCCTCCCAGCCCCGCACCGCCAGTCCCGGTCGTTCCGCCACCAAGCTGGCCGCTCAGCCCTATCACCGGTTCAACCTCTCCGACGAGGTAGTGATCTACCGACATGAACAGCTCCATGATGTTACTGAACGTCATACCACCGCCGCCGCCCATGCCGCCGCCCATGCCGCCGCCGTAGCCGCCCATGCCGCCGCCGT
>Ga0180434_10001173_pt1 | contig 38061 bp, 29 predicted proteins | sample SS_ome_7_FD_132453 | JGI IMG/M metagenome (GOLD analysis project Ga0180434, IMG submission 132453) | Hypersaline lake sediment archaeal communities from the Salton Sea, California, USA - SS_1_D_2 metaG | ecosystem: Environmental > Aquatic > Non-marine Saline and Alkaline > Hypersaline >... | reverse complement strand
TTACCATATAGGCAAGCCGATCTCACTGCATCTGCTTTGTTACAGGGTACTCGCGGTGAAGGACCACAGCTTCGCACCCTGTGCCTCGCATCTGCAGCAACCTCGGCTTGTGAATAATCCAGGCTATTTGATTAGAATCCATAACAAAGCTAAAGTATAAAAGGAGTTTATTATGTCCATTCGAGTCGGGATCATCGGACTGGGTAAAATGGGGATACTGCATACAGCTCAACTGAAAACCATCCCCCAGGTTCAAATCGCGGCCACTATGGATGTGGATAAACGACTGGCTCCTTATTCTCGAAAAATAAATCCGGATATCCCTTTTTATTCAGATTTAGAAAACATGTTCCACTCAGAATCTATCGACGTTGTCTACATCTGCACCCCGGCTTTTACGCACTACAGGGTGTCTCGTACCTGCTCTGAGAATAAGGTCCATCAATTCATCGAAAAACCATTAGCCCATAATCTTGAATCAGCAAAAAAAATTATTGACTCGTCCAGAGCAGAAATGATTTTTGCCACGGGTTATTCCTTTGCCTTCCATCCCATATTCCACAAGACAAAAGAGCTTTTGGAACAAAAATTATTGGGTAATATCTATCGTGTTTATTCCTCCACTTTTATCAGTGTGGTTCGGAAGAAACAGTCAGGGTGGCTCTATAAAAAGGAAAAATCAGGAGGAGGAATCGTTATTAACAGCGCTTCTCATTTGATTCATCTGCTATGGTGGTACTTTGGAGACATCAGATCCATATATTCCCGATCAAGAAGCGTTTATACAGATGTGGAAGATTGTGCGTTTGTTTGTATGGAATTTAAAAACGGCATCCAAAATATGATGGATGTTTCTTGGTGCACTCCAGGATACAGACTTCAGGAAATCAACTTGACCATTGAAGGAACCCATGGAAAAATGGAAGTGTCCAATGATATGATCAAATTGTATTTAAAAAAGTCTTCCCCTTCCTTTAAAAAAGGCTGGACCACATTACATAAAATCGACATCAGAGATTCAGCTAAATTCTTTTTAGGAAGCGAAGAGTTCAACATCGAAGATAACCATTTTATAGATTGTTGTTTGAATAAAAAAACTCCCCTGGTTTCAGGAAAAGACGGATATGAGGTGCAGCGAATTATCCAAGGCATTTACCGCTCAGGAGAGCAGAATAAAGTCGTGGACCTGGATAAGGAGATTCCTCATGTTTAAATTACCAAAGATTATATTAGGCTCGAACCCTTTTGATGGAGTGAGTTATCTCTCCAGATCCCAAGCCAAGAATTATCTGGAAAAATTCAGTGATGAGGCTGAAATATTCAAAGTAATAGAAGCGGCTTCTAAAAGCGGAATCAAAGCCATCACTTGCGCTTATAATGAAAAAGTTCTTAATTCCTTAGATAAACTTCCACAGGAAAAAAGAATGAAAGTCGTACCCGTAGTTCCCAATGCCTACGAATACATTAGGGAATCCAGCAGCAAAGGACTTCTGGGAACAGTCACAGATAAACTGAAACGAACTGATACTTTCCAGAAAGTAAAACTGATCATAAAAGGGACAGGTCAAATAAAGGGGATTATTTCCAAAGATATAGGGACATTGATATCAAGCATGCTTGATATCGAATTGGCTCCCTTTAAAAAACATGATGTCCCTGCTGTCATCCTCCACGGCCATATCGCTGATTTGGCTCTAGTCAATGACAAAAGAGAAGTGTTTGATGTATACTGTGATGCCATTAGAAATACCTTTAAAGCCGAACCTTTTATCGCCACTCATAATTTTGGCCGGTCTCTCCCTAAGTATAAAGAGTGGAACCTGGATGTAACTGGAATTCATGCTTCTTTTAACAAAAAAGGATTTATGATGAGACCTTCTGCACAGGAATGTGAAGAATTGTTGGAGAAAACAGATAAGTATATTTTAGCCAAAAAGATCCTTGCCGGAGGAACTCTTGAACCTGAAGAAGCTTTTGATTATGTAAAGGGAAAAAATATCCATTCAGTAGCGATTGGATTGGGAAGTGTCTCAGAAGTTTACCACACCCTAGCCATAGCCAGAGCTGCTTTAGATTAAACCTTTATAAACATCATAATGGCTGATTGATTCCATTTCTCATTTTCTTTCTAAAAATATTTTTTCTGGAGAACTTTGATAACCTGCTCAGGAGTGATTTTTTCCAGACATAAATTTCTCTTACACCGAGTATCCTTATTAGTATAGACATTCAAACACGGACTGCAGGGAAGATTAGAATAAAAAATAGTGTTTTTATCGCTGGAATGGCCATAAACATCTGGAGATTCAGGCCCGAAGAAACTTATACTAGGCACTTCACAAGCCTCTGCTATGTGGAGAGGACCGCTGTCATTTCCCAAATAAAGATGGCTCTGTTTTAATAAAGAAATGAGTTCCTTTATGGATATCTGACCCGCCAAATTTATTACTCTATCTTTATTTCTTATTTTTCTCTCTAGTTGAGAAACATAAGATATATCTTCCTTAGCTCCTATGAGGATTATCTTCACTCCTTTTATCTCGAGAAGATAAAGGATAACTTTCTGGTAATATTCAAAAGGCCATTTTCTGATAACCGACATCTCACTGGCGTTGATATTGACAACCACCAAGAAATCCTGTTCCGGCTGAATATGATAATCCTTAAACAGAGTGATAATCCGTTCCTTGGCTTTATGATCCTCTTCTAATAAAGTTAATCTTTTATCATCTTCTGAAAGGGATGAAATAAAAACTCTGGCAAAATTATAAAATTTGGATACCACATGAGTCTTGTTTTCATAAGATACGATATGCTGGCAAAGTGTTTTTCTGTATTCATGTCTCCCCCCAAAACAAACCACTTGTCTGGCTCCAGAGAGAGATGAAAGGAAAAGCGAAAAGTTTGAGAAAAATTCAAGATTGAACACAACCTCATAGTCTTCTCTTCTTATCCTCAACAGGCACTTAAAAAAAGACAGTAAAAATTTCCAGTATGAATCTTTTTCTAAATACAAAGTTTTATCGATAAAAGGAATAGAATGACAGACTTGAATATTACTTTTAAAGGTAAGGAAATGTATTTTGCAGGAAGGATAATTTCTTTTTAATTCCCTGATCATAGGTGTAGTCATAAGGATTGAGCCAAATCCTAAAAATTTCATCAATAATAATTTTTTCTCATTAAGATTCTGAGGGAGAGAAGGATTGTGTTTGTTCTTTCTTCCTGTTTTTGAAACCAAAGCAAGAAATCCGCATAAAAGAAAACCAACCGTAAAATCAATCCTTCGCATTATGGAAAATTTCATTTTATTCAAACGGCTCAGAAAATAACTCAAACAAAGAAAAACAAGCCATATATCTTCCACCCAAACAAAATTGATTCAATGGTATAGAATAATAAAACCATAGTCAACAAAGAGAAAAACAAGCTTTTTGTATTCCACAATAATTTCATATTCCTTGGGGGTAAAAGACAAGGCCTTTTCTCTCCTTTAAATGTTTCTCTTTTCATTTTGTGACTTCTGTTGACAAAACAAGTTTTCTGCATATAGAATTTTTAATAACAAAAACGAGAGGAGTCAATACCTAATGAAATGAGAATCCATTTTATCAAATCAAATAAGGATTTCTTTATAACAATCAAATGAAGGAGAGAGAATCATGGAAGCAAAAGATTTCACACGTCGTGAATTCTTGAAAATTTCCGGACTGGGAGCAGCCTCACTGACATTCCTGGGAATCTTGGGCTGCGATTCTACAAAACAGAGACTTGCGCCTAATATCATCATCATTTTCTGTGACGACTTGGGTTTCGGTGACCTGGGAGCTTTTGGTCATCCCACCATATATACTCCTAATCTGGACAAAATGGCTGTGCAAGGGCAGAGGTGGAACAGCTTTTACGTGGCAGCCAGCGTCTGCACACCCAGTCGAGCAGCGCTTATCACCGGACGTTATCCCATTCGCAGCGGTATGTGTAGTGATGAACGCCGGGTCCTGTTTCCGGATTCCACGGGCGGGATACCAGAGACTGAAGTCACTCTGGCTCAAGCCCTAAAAAAAGTGGGCTATGCCACGGCTTGTATCGGTAAGTGGCACTTGGGACATCTACCCCCTTATCTTCCCACAGAACATGGTTTTGATTACTACTACGGCATCCCCTATTCCAATGACATGGATTATGTGGGTGGTGCAAACGCATTCGAGAAATTACGGTACAATCCGAAAACCGAATACTGGAATGTTCCATTGATGCGGAACAAAGAAGTCATTGAACGTCCTGCTGACCAAAATACCATCACCAAGCGTTACACCAACCAAGCCGTCAAATTCATCAAACAAAACAAAAACAAACCTTTCTTTATTTATTTTCCCCACAGCATGGTCCATACGCCCTTATTTGCATCAGATGAATTCGACGGCACTAGCAGACGCGGTCTGTTCGGAGATGTCATGGCAGAGGTAGACTGGAGTGTGGGAACAATTATCAAAACACTGGAGGAAGAAAATCTTGCAGACAACACACTGGTCATATTTAGTTCAGATAATGGACCCTGGCTTTCTATGCTCCAGGCAGGAGGATCGGCTGGATTGCTTCGGATGGGCAAAGGGACTACCTGGGAAGGTGGTATGCGTGAACCTACTATTTTCTATTGGCCCGGCCGAATCAAACCAGGTAAGGTTATGGATATGGGCTCCACTCTAGACCTCTTTCCCACTGTTTGTGCTCTGACAGGGGCAGATGTTCCGGGTGACAGGATAATGGATGGATATGACCTTTCGCCAGTTCTTTTCCATGGACAGACTAGCCCCAGAAAAACTATGATTTATTACCGCGGTGAGCAGGTCTATGCTGCCAGAAAGGGATCCTTTAAAGCCCACTATATCACCCAGGGAGCTTACAATATGGGTGGAGAACGTACGGAACATGAAATTCCCCTTCTGTTCAACCTGGATCATGATCCTAGTGAAAAATACAATATAGCGGATCAGCATCCTGAAGTGATCAAAGAAATTTCTCAGATAGTGGAGGAACATAAAAAAACAGTCAAACCAGTAGAGGATCAGCTGGAAAAACGCAATCAATAGAGTCAAAAATTTTTTCAGAATTCAAAAAAATTATTCATCAAAAGCGGAAAAAAAGAATGTCAGACCCAATACCTCATCTAATCATTTAAAACCAAGGTCAGAGTGAAAAACAGCATTAGGGTCGGTCAACAAACGATTGAATCTTGGATTCTGACGAAGAGAATCCCAGAAAGGATCGATCTTTATGATCGGGATGGTGTATACATTGCCGCAGGAATGAGAAAATAAATATTCCAACTGCTGGATAGCGTTTTCCTCATCCTCAATCAACAAATATATCCGAGCCAGGATCAATATATAACGATATAACGCGGTCCTTCAAAAGCATCCGCCCAAATCTGTGTTTCACCACTTGTCTTGACTAACTGAGAGGTGAACCTAATCCGATCTGACTGAGTGGGATCCCGACTCCACCGAACACTTCCTTCAAGGACATAATCCGAATTCAGTTCTTTTCCAATCTTGGATATGGTTTTGGGACTGTTTTTATACTGCTGGGCGCTTAACGGATTAGGCAGTACTTCCGCACAGGCTGGCCGACTCAATCAATCGAAGATCTTTTGGGAAAAAGCCCTGAATATTAATCCCTCTTTCTCTGCCCCTCTTTTTAATTCTGGATTGGCTCACAGGGCGCTGGGAAACACGGACAAAGCCCTGTCTTGTTTAATCTGGTATAAGAACCTACCTTCTCATCATCTCAGCCCAAGTGAGCAAAAAAAACTCATTGCCCTCCTGGTTGAACTCCAAAATTAATTTTTATGATTCAGCCATCTCTGCAAATTCCCCTCAACCCAACTCATAAGGGACGAATTAAGCAAAAGTTTGGTGTATAACCCAGGTTAAAAATCTAGATCACAACTTATTTTCTTTTATTGACAGGATGAGTTTCTTTCCTGTAATATTTCAAACTCAACTTTTTAATGTTCAATCAAAATGGACTTTTTCTCCATAAATTACAGAAATCAATATAAATTTATGCCATACCATTCAAACTTAAGGAAATCACCATGAACAGATATCTAAAATCAGGAATTTTTCTATTAATACTATTGGCCGGGTTGGTGTTTGGATCCTCTTTGGTCAAGAATCAAGGAGAGCTCCAATTTGAAATCACTTTTAACAAGGGAGTGCACCCGGCTCCTATTACCGGACGTGTCTATGTGATCATCTCTCAAAACAAGAAACGCGAACCTCGGTTACAGACAGGCTACACCGGGGTCCCTTTCTGGGGAAAAAATATTCATTCCCTGAAACCTGGAGAGACTTCTGTCATCAACTCTGATGTATTCGGATATCCTCTGGAAAGCATCCGTGACATTCCTGTGGGTGACTATTACGTTCAGGGATTCATTAATGTGTATACAGAATTCAAACGCTCTGACGGTCATGTACTGTGGCTGCATAACGACCAATGGGAAGGTCAGCACTGGAACCGTTCTCCAGGTAATCTCTATAGCGATGCACAGAAGATCCACATTGATCCCTCCTCCTCAAAGACTATTAGACTTGTCTGCAAAAACGTCATTCCTCCGGTTGAGATTCCCCCTGACACTCAATGGGTCAAACGCATCAAGTTCCAGAGCAAAATCCTTAGTGCGTTTTGGGGACAGCCCATCTATTTGGGGGCTACTGTGCTCCTGCCTTTCGGGTATCATGATCATCCTGATGTCTATTATCCTGTAAACTACATCCAAGGACATTTTTCACTTCGGGCTCCCTATGGATTTCGGAAAGAAGAGCCAGGAAAAGAAAATCCCTGGGCGCGCAGAGGATATGATTTTTATAAGGCTTGGACATCACCCGACTTTCCTCGAATGATCGCTGTAACCTTCCAGCATCCCTGTCCCTATTACGACGATTCTTATGCTGTGAATTCGCCCAATGTGGGCCCCTATCAAGACGCCATCATGAAGGAACTCATTCCGGAAATCGAAAACCGTTTCCGAATCATCCGCGAGCCTTTTGCCCGGATCCTTTCTGGTGGCTCCACAGGGGGGTGGATCTCCTTAGCCCTTCAGGTATATCAGCCTGACTTTTTCGGGGGTACATTTTCTCTGTGTCCTGATCCTGTGGATTTCAGGTATCATCAGATCGTAAACATCTACCAAGACAAAAATGCCTATTTTAAGAAATTTGGCTGGCTCAAGGTGGAAAGGCCCAACATCCGATCAACAGATGGGTCTATACGGAACATGATGAAGGACGAAAATCACTACGAAATGGTAGTCGGTAATAAAAGCCGCGGTGGAGGGCAATGGGATATCTGGGAAGCAGCCTGGGGACCTATCGGAGAAGACGGTTATCCCAAACCTATCTGGGACAAGAAGACGGGTGTGATTGACCATGAAGTTGCAGAATACTGGAAAGAGCACTGGGACATCCGGCATTATCTAGAAACAAATTGGAAAGAGATAGGACCCAAACTCGAGGGCAAGCTGCACATCTATACCGGCGATATGGACAGCTTTTACCTCAACAATGCCGTGGCACTTCTTGAGGAATTTCTGGAAAGCACCAAAGATCCTTACTATGATGGAGTGATTGAATACGGCGATGGCAAGCCACACTGCTGGGGACCGCGGGGAATGGAACTGCTCAAGCTCATGGAAAAGCACATCCTGAATTTTGCACCAAAAGAAGAAGATACATCCCTTTGGCGTTATTAGCCATCTACAGTTAAATATCCTATAAAATTTTTTCCTATTGACAATATGAGTTTAAAGCCTGTAATATTTTATCTGTCCCTTGAATGAATCTGCCAAAAATGATTGACCATATCATCAAATCAACAAAAAGACTTCTTATAACCTTTCATGGAGGAGAAAAAAAATGAAAAAATGTACTACAATACTATTAATCTTAATTGTCGGATTTTTCTATGCGGATCTATCTGCACAGAAAATCGATATATACAACCGACCTATTCAGGAAGAACCCAGTAGGGATTTTGACGTTCTGCATTACCGGGTCATCCTGACTTTCGACCTGGATAATAAGAGATTTGAAGGGCGGAATGAAATCAGTTTGACGCCTTTTCGGGATGGTCTGGATCAATGCACTCTGCATGTCCAAGAGCTTACTGTTACAGATGTGAAGTCAGATTCGGGTCAGTCCTTAGATTTCCAACAGACTGACACCCATTTGCACATCAGTTTCCTCAGATCTTACGAATATGACGACACAGTAAAGTTTACTGTCTTTTACTATGGCGTGAATCCCAAGCAAGGACTGTATTTTGATGATAAGACAGAGCGTCATCCCCAAATGGTTTCTACAGTATCCTTTCCCAACCGGGCCCGCCATTGGTTTCCATGTTATGATCATCCTCATGACAAAGCCACCCAAGAGATGATCATCACTGTGCAGGATCCCCTGAAAGTTCTCTCAAACGGCCGGTTTGTTGATATGAATATCAATAAAGAGAATGGAACCCGAACATATCACTGGCATCAGGATCTTCCTCACTCCACATATTTAGCCATGCTGGCCATTGGACCCTTTGCGGTAATCAAAGATTCCCTAGGACCATTACCTGTAAACTATTGGGTATACCCTCAAGATGAAGAGGAAGCCCGGTGGGTTTTTCGCAATACACCTAAAATAATCCGTTTTTTCAGCGATTTATTTGACTATCCTTATCCCTGGGCAAAATATGATCAAGTAGTCAGTCCCAGACAAGGCGGCGGCGCAGAAGCCACCTCCGCCACTGTGTTGGGAGAAAGGGTGATCTATGACAAAAAGGCGGAACAGGATTTTTCATCCGAGAAACTCATTGCCCATGAACTGGGTCATCAGTGGTGGGGAGATCTTATTACCCTACGTTACTGGGAGCAAACTTGGCTTAATGAAAGTTTCGGCACCTACTCTGATTACTTGTATACCCGTTTTGCTGAGGGAGAAGATGTCGGGGCTTGGGACCTTAAGAGAAAGAAGGAGCAGTATCTCCGGGAAGCCCACACACGTTATATGCGACCCATCGTGTTCAAACGCTGGGAGAGTCCAGGACAAAATTTCGACAGCCATACTTACCCCAAGGGGGCAGTAGTAATGCATATGCTTCGATTCATCCTGGGAGATGATCCATTTTTCAGAACCCTCTCCTATTTCCTCCACCAGCATGCCTTTCAACCTGTAGACACCCATGACTTTATGAAAGCCGTAAAAGAAGCCACTGGACAGAATATGGATTGGTTTTTCCACCAGTACTTGTTCAAACCCGGACATCCCGTTTTCAACATAAGATGGACTTGGGATGAATCCCAACAAGAAGTTCATCTTCAGATTACCCAAATACAGGACACCAAAAAGGGTATTCCTATATATCGAACTCCTGTAATCATTGGGATTCACACTGACGAAGGAGAAAGTCAGAAGAAGATATGGATAGAAAAACAAGAGGAGATATTTAGTTTTCCAGCGGAACAAAAACCTATGATGGTTCGATTTGATGTGGGCAATTTTCTGCTCAAAGAGTGGACCTTTGAAAAGGACCTAGGCGAACTCCTTTACCAATTGAAACATGATGATGTGATCGGCCGAGCTTGGGCTGCCTCAGAGCTATCATCGTTCAGTGAAGAGCCTGGAGTAATCCAAACGCTGGCGGAGCAAGCAGAAAAAGACCCATTCTGGGGGGTTCGAAAAACCGCCTTAACCAATCTAGCTGATACAAAACCAAAAGGCTTCCGCAATCTTTACCGCAATTTATGCACCGATCCCAACTCCCAGGTACGTACAGAAGCCCTGCGTATTTTAGGGGAGACGGGTGACTCCTCGCTGGTATCATTTTTTAAGGAACGATATTATGCTGAAGACAGCTACAGAGCCCAGGCAGAGGCAGTGCGGTCCGTAGGCAAATGCGGCTCTACAAATGACTTGAAATTTCTGAAAAAAGCAGCAATGGAATCATCTTACAGGAATATTATTGGAGAGGCGGCAGAATGGGCTATAGAACAAATTCAATCACGATAACGTTCAATAATTCTGTATCAATGCTACTGAAGAAGATAAGTTAAAATTCTAATAGGAAAAATTATATTATTATATTAGAAATCCATCCCTCTATGTGAAGAGCTTAAATCAATCCGGCAACTACACACAAATATGAATGATTGTCCCCTGCAACTTTTTAAGTTCAAACTTCGTCTATACAGTTAGAACAAATTCAATCAATTCACCCTATTGAGTACTTCTCTGGCTAGGTGTTTTTTTAAATAGTCAATCCAGGAAAACCAGGAGGGAATTTTTATGGTCAATAATTATTTTAAAGTCGCTGTGAGAAATATTTTCAAACACAAAGCTTTTTCCCTTATCAATATCTTGGGTCTGTCAATAGGGATTGCCTGCAGTGTCCTGATCCTTCTCTTTGTGACTCATGAATTGAGCTATGACAGGTTTCATGAAAAGGCAGACCGAATACACCGGATTGCGGTCAGAGCTTCAATAGGGAACACCAAGATCCGCCAGACCTATTCCTCTGCAGAGACATTTCGAAAACTTCTTATTGATTAACCGGAAATCGAAGCCGGGGTTAAATTCCTGAATCTCGGAGATGTCCCCGTCATATCAGGAGAAAGGACCTTTTATGAATCCCGGTTTTATGCTGTGGATAAGACCTTTTATGAAATATTCACCGTTCCTCTTATCCATGGTAACCCCAAAGCCGTACTGCAGGAACCTCATGCCATGTTTCTTTCCAAAGATACCGCCTTGAAATACTTTGGAACCACAGAGGTCACGGGCCAAATCTTGAGTGCGAATTTCTCAAGGGGCCAAGAAAAAGTAGACTTTGAGGTTACAGGAGTTTCAGAGAATATGCCGATAAATTCCCATTTTTACTCCGACATCCTGGTATCCTCCTCCTCATTTCCCGAGATGATCAATAACACGGGTTGGTCAGCAAACAACTTTATCACTTATCTTCTCCTTAAAAAGGGAACCACTTCAGAAGTCTTTAATGAAAAACTCAAGGATTTCACACGAAAATACATGGGCGGCGATCGGTATGATGCTTGGATAGCCAGGGGTAATTCTTGGGAATATTATCTTCAGCCCATCACTCGAATCCACCTGACTTCTGACCTCAACGGGGAATTCGAAGCCAACGGAAATGAGACCTAGGTGTATGTCTTTTCCATCATCAGTTTTATCATCCTCATTATTGCCTGCATTAATTTCATGAATCTGTCTACGGCAAAATCATCCCTCAGAGCCAAAGAAGTGGGAATGAGAAAAGTGGTGGGTTCCAAAAAGAGACAGTTAATGATCCAGTTTGTCAGCGAGTCAATCATTCTGAGTTTTATCGTGTTTTCCCTTCTGGCCCGATTGATCGCATTAATCACAGTAAGCTTCCAGACGATTAAGGCTGCATCCAAAAATCCAGCAGAATCACTACGCTTCGAATGAAAAGGAACCGTGGTCCTCTTCTTCTATTCATAACGCAGATTATGTGCGGGATTGGATAGAGCTGCTCTAACAGTCTGAAAACTCATGGTGGCTGTAGCAATAAAGAGAGCCAAAGTTCCGGCCAGAATAAAGCCCCACAGCTCCATATCTGTGCGGTAGGCAAAATTTTGGAGCCACTTTCTCATGATCAAATAAGCGGTGGGCCAGGCAATGATGTTGGCTAATAACACCCATTTGGCGTAATCTTTAAACAGAAGAAACATCAGGTTGGGGATAGAAGCCCCCAACACCTTACGGATACCGATTTCTTTGATGCGCTGCTCTGCGGCAAAAGAGGCCAGACCAAAAAGGCCCAGACAGGCAATGAATAAAGCCAGGATTGAAAAATAGATTAACGTCTTTTCCAGGCTGTGTTCTGATTTGTAAAGGCTGTCCAATCTATTGTCCATGAATGAATAGTCTAAAGGACTTCCCTGGGCAAACCGGTCCCAGGTTTGTCCAATAGTTTCCATAGCCTTGGTCACACTGCCAGGTCCGGTCTTGACCACAAAATATTTGGCTCTCACAGGAACCAGAACCATCATCATAGGCGCGATCATGTGGTGCAGGGAGTTGAAATGAAAATCGTGGACCATGCCTATGACTTCACCTTTTTGACTTCCCCCGACGATTTCCAACTTTTTCCCTACAGGAAACTCCCAACCCAAGGTATGGGCTGCTGAATGGTTGATGATAAAAGCCCGTCCTCTGTCCGAGACAAAATCTCTAGAAAAATTTCGGCCTTCAGCCATTTGGATGCCCATGGTTTCTGCGAAATTATAATCCACCAAAAGGACATCCATGGAAATGGCTTCTTTAAACTCAGATCCTTCAGGCCGCACTGTAGTGCTGCTCAATTCCATTCCAGGAACTCCAGAGGATACAGATACGGCCTCCACATTGGGATGCTTTAAAAGCTCTTCTTTAAAAGCTTTGTATTTGGGAATGACCTCTCTGAATGGGTCTTTGATAACAACCAGGTTCTGCTGATCAAAACCAAGTTTCTTGTTCTGGATAAAAATCATCTGGTCATGGATGATGAAGGTTCCAATAATGAGCATGATGGAAATGGTGAATTGAAAGACCACCAGAAATGTCCTGACTAAAGGTGTTGAATTCTTGGCAAAAACCCCCCCTCTCAGCACAGCAGCGGGCCGGAATGATGAGAGAAGGAAAGCAGGGTAGCTGCCGGATATCCCTCCCACCAGCACAAAAATCCCTGCTAAAAAACCAACCATGGCACCAGCACTTAGATCAAACAAGGCAAGCTCCTTCCCTGAAAGAGCATTGAATGAAGGAAGAAAAAGAAAGATCAGGACCAGAGCTAAAAAAAGTGATATCAGTACAAACACAGATGACTCACCTAAAAACTGCTTGATGAGCTCATTTCTTTTCGCTCCCACCACTTTTCGAATACCCACCTCTTTAGCTCTGGTGAAAGATCGAGCTGTGGATAGATTCATGAAATTGATGCAGGCTATCACAAGAATAAACAGGGCGGCGGCGGTAAAGACAACCACCAAGGAAATATCGCTGTTTGGTTCAATCTCATTGCTGAGGTGAGAATGGAGATGGATGCTTTCTAAAGGCTGAAAATGGAACTGATACCAAGAGGGAACCCTATCCAGGTCATCTCCAAACAGCTCTTTGAAGCTTCCCCCTATGTATTTCATGGAAAATTGAGACATCTTGTCTTCTAACGATTTGATGTCAGCATCCTCTGCCAACAGGATGTAGTTATAGTAATTGATATTTCCCCAGTAATGGATCATTCCTTTTTGCTTTTCGAACAGGGTCTCAAAAGGAGCAATACAATTTATGTGAAAATGAGAATTTTGAGGAATAGCCTCTAAGATTCCCGTCACTTGAAAGTCTTTTTGGCCGTTTATAGAGATTGTCTTTCCTACAGGATTTTGGTTTCCAAAATATTTCCTGGCCATCTCTTGAGTGAGGATTAAAGAATAGGGATCTCTGAGCGCTGTTTCTGGATCTCCCACAACCAGAGGCATGGTAAAAACTTCAAACAAACGGCTATCTGCATAGCACAGTTCTTCATAAAATCTTTTATCTCCATGAAGCATAAAAACATCCTGGAAGCTAAGACGGGTGAAATTTTTGACCTCTGGATAATCATTGAGCAAAGCCGGACCCAGAGGAGCTGGGGTCATGGCAGTGTTGGATAAACTGCCCGGCCGGTTTATCTCATAGACTACTCTGTAGATCCGATCCGCCTTCTCATGAAATTGGTCATAACTCAATTCATCCTCCACCTGAAGGGAAATGAGAATAAAACAGGCGATGCCCACAGAAAGACCGGCGATGTTGATGAAAGAATAGACCTTGTTCTTTTTTATGTTCCTGAATACGATTTTTAGGTTGTTGAAAAACATGGATATCCCCCAATAAATAGCATTTTTTGTATAAGGTGGGACAGCGCTTATAATCTGCAGCCAGTACCACAGCTTGGCTCTTAAAACACCTCTGTGTTTGGCCAGCTCATGAAACTGCTCCTCTAAATCTCCCATTATGCTTTGAGGGTGTTTATGATTCAGAAGAATCCAAAGGAAAAACCTCCCTAAAACAGGAGAACGGAATTTCTTTTCTTGTTTTTGTAACGCCATTAGCTTTTTTTAAAGGAAGGGTCTGGAAGGTCCTGCCAGAATCGGTCATAAACCTTCTGCAGTGCCTCTAATTGAGCCAGTCCCTCTTGAGTGATTCGATAATAACGCTTGCTTTTACCTCCGCGTTCAGCCGTGGCTTCTCCCATATAGGAATCCAAATAACCTTTATTTTCCAGCCGGTCTAAAGGCACATAAATAGAACCAATGGACCAGTATTTTCCGGTCATTTTCTGGATATATTTACGAATTTTCACTCCATAGGCTTCATCCTTTAATTTCCAAACCGTAATAAGAACCAACTCTTCGGGCCGAGATAAATATTTCATGAGCTTATCTTTATTTTCTATAATATAGAAATTATAAACAGTAAAGTCAAGGACTTTTTTTTTATGATAATATGCAGGTGTTCTGTGTCTTTTTTTGTCCTGATGATTATGATAATATTATAGAGGCAGTTGGCGCCTTTTTAGTCAGTTAAAAACATTTAAAATGAAAAAAAAGAAAAAAGGAGTCATTATAAAACGAATCCAATCCCACTCTCCTGTTCGAATCAATGATATTGGGGGGTGGACAGACACTTGGTTCTCAAAAAAAGGCAAGGTTCTCAATACCGCAGTATCTCCTGGAGTTGAAGTGGAAATAAAGGTATTTCATAATATAAACTATGAAAAAGACCGAGTATTGATCCATGCACAAAACTATAACCACACCTTTTCAGTAAATCCTGATAACCCAAAATACCATGTCCATCCTTTACTCCAAGCCGCGGTTAATTCACTTCCCATTCCCAAAGAACTCAAACTAGACATCAAACTAAATTCATCCATTCCTGCAGGCAGCTCTACCGGGACCTCTGGGTCTGTATGTGTGGCTCTTTTAGGAGCTCTTGATTTCCTCCTCTCCCCTCCCCAACACTCCCCAGAAGAGATTGCCTCTTTAGCCCATAAAGTAGAAACGGAAAAACTCGGAGGGCAGAGTGGGATCCAAGATCAAATATGCGCCGCTTGTGGGGGAGTTTGTTTTATTGATATGTACTGTTATCCTCAATCAGACATCACAAAATTAAAACTCAATAAACAAACAGAAAATGCTCTGAATAACAGGCTCTGTCTTATTTACCTTGGCAGCGGGCACCGCTCTTCTGCCCTTCATGAGAAAGTCATCCGCTTTCTCGAAAAAGAAGGCTCCGGATTCAAACCCATAAATCAAATGAGAGACTTAGCCCAAAAATCCAAAGATTGTTTAGTCAAAGGCGACCTAAATTCTTTTGGGGAAATCATGATCGAAAACAACGAATATCAACGCTCTCTCCATTCCGAGCTCATCCCTAAAGAAGCAGAATTAGTGATTAAGACCGCAAAAAAATACCAAGCCAAGGGATGGAAAGTCAATGGAGCCGGAGGAAAAGGCGGTTCTCTCACCATATTAAGCAGCGATCAACAAAATCAAAAAACAAAAATGCTGGATGAAATAAACTCCCTGGGAATGGGAATAAAATCCATTCCTGTGTCTTTAAATCTTTCAGGACTTACCGTCACCACCCAGGAAATCAATAACTAATAACAAAACAATAATTGTTTGGCTACGGAAATTCCTAAGCAAACGGTTGGTCAATAGACGGGGAAGGTTGGGAAAAATATCGGGGGCCTTTTTCTGTGATATGAAAACAGTCTTCCAATCTTATCCCATATTTCCCTGGCAGCACCAACATGGGCTCATTACTGAAACACATTCCAGGTTCCATAGGGCGTTTGTTTCCTTTCACTAGATTTATCCATTCATGGCCATCCAAGCCTATCCCGTGGCCAGTGCGATGAGGACAGCCGGGAAGCTTATATCCACCAGGAAATCCATAGTCTTTATATACTTTTCGTGGAGCAGCATCCACCTCTTCACACGGCACTCCCAGCCCTGCTGTTTCAAAGGCAGCGGTCTGTGCCTTTTTTGCTAGGTTCCACATCTCGATCTGCCTTTTGGTTGGCTCTCCGAACACAATAGTCCGACTGATATCAGACCGATAGCCTTCCACACTGCAGCCTCCGTCCATAAGAACAATGTCGCCCTTTTTAAGTTCTATCCTCTTCACGCTTCCATGTGGGCTGGCAGAAGCTTCAGCGATTTGAGCCCCTATTCCACCACTAACTCCTAAGGCCTGGTGAGCTGCAGATGAAATAGAACTGAAATCTTCTTTGGTCATTCCTTGCTCCAGCATCGCCACGGATGCCTTGTATGCCTCGATGGTAATATCAGCTGCTTTCTGCATTAAGGCAATTTCAGCAGAAGATTTTCGAACCCGGCATTCCACAGTCACCGGATCAGCACTCACATATTGCAGATGAGGGGCTTGTTTGCGGATTCCATCAAATAGAAAAAATCGCACTCTTTCTTCAATACCGATTTTACCCGAACGTATTCCCCTGTCCATAAAAGCTTGCGCCACTCTCTTATATGGACTTTCATGTTCCTCCCAGGTTCTAATATCATCGCCAAACTGTATCTGCTCCCTAGCTCTTCCTTCTTCAAAAGCAGGGCAAATCCACACCAAATCTCCTTGAGCAGGAAGTACAACCGCAAACATCCTCTCGCTTCTCCACCAGTTAGCTCCTGTAAAATAAAACATACTTGAACCGGGCTCAAGGTATATGGCTTCAAGATCGTTTTCTCTCATCAAACGTCTCGCCTTTTCCATACGCTGAATCCGTTCTTGATCAGAAATGGGGACCACATCATCAGTCATGGGGCTAAGCTGACTTATAGGATCATCCTTTTTTCGTTGGTTTCTGTTTGATGAGCAGGCTGAATCAAATAAAGCTACCCCTGCAGAACAAGCTCCTAATTTAAGAAAGTCTCTTCTTTTTATTGTCATAAGTAAGCTCCCTTTATGATTTTATCCATATTAAAATTAGGATACATAAAAAATTATAAAATTCAAAACATAACAAAAGAAAAACCAAATTTAGAGATGACCTGTCTTTTCATTTCTCTCCCATATTCCCAGAAGTCGTCTTCGCCCCCACAGACTATTGACTTCAAACACAGCCACAGCTCCCTCATAAATATCAATAATATTGAAAGAATTTCCAAAAATACTCCTTTGATACATACTGCTCAATGAATTGGCATTGACAACAATGGAATTTTCAACCCTTGCCGCAAAAGGATGAGAAGAAGTGCCGGTGAGAACAAGATCTATTTGAGAATCCACCAATTCTCTTAGCAGGTCGCCGCTGTCCTCCAAAAGACCTTTTTCTCTGCTGTGAGGAATAGGGAGTACATTATGATGAATGAACACCGCTTTAAAATCTTCCGGAGAATTCAGCTTTCTGAGCAAAACTTTTCTCTGGCTCGGGCCCACGATCCCTTCTTGAGAATCATATTGGGCAGAAGACACCCCTTGAAACAGTATTTCCCCCTTAGAGAATCTCTGGTCAATATCACCGAAATAGGTGGGAAAAAGATAATATCCAAGATAATTGATATCCCGTCCTGCCGGGGTATAAACAATGGGAAATTTAAGTTCTGTCATATAATTGACGGCTTCATCATAATCTTTGGCAATGCCTTCCTTAACAACACCTCCACAGTGAACCATAAGATCAGGTTCTAATTTTTTTATAGTATCCATTGCATTGACAAAATTACGTCTTAGGAAAGCTCGCGAATCAGAAATTAAGGTATTGGCTATCTGCACGGCTCTAAACTTTCTCTCTCCAAAATCAGAAAAAACCCGTTTTTCCCGCTTTGGAAAAGAATAAGACTGTGTTTTTCCGTCAATTCTTATGGTTCTCACTTTTCTGGTTTTTTGATCGATATCTATAATATTGTATGAATTAACATCTCCACATCGGGTTTTTGTAGCACTGGTAGTCCCTGCATTGATGAATACTGTATTCTCAATCTGGTATATATTAGGGTAATGACGATGACCTGAAAGAACCAGGTCAACATCCTCTTTTAAAATAATATCCAGCATATCTCCTGCATTATAGAGGACATTTCTTTCTCTGCCAGCCATAGGAATGGGAATCACATGATGATGGATGGCTATTATTTTTATCAGCTTCTCACTGCAATCATTCAGAGCTTTCCGCATCAAATTGAACTTCACCATCCCCACGCGGCCCTGGTCCTTATCATCCACCGCACTGTTCACATAAATGACCACAGCATCCCCCAGCTCCCGTACTCCATTTAAGGGACCTATATATTCTTCGAAAAGAGAAAGCCCCCCTGATCGAGCGTCGTGATTTCCTGCCAGCGCAATATAAGGAATATCAATATCAGATAGAATTTCTTTTGCCTGGATGAACTGCTCTCTTCTTCCTCCCTGAGTGAGATCCCCGGAATGAATGATCAAATCATAGCTTTCCTGTTCAGCTTGTTTTAACGTCTTTTCCAGAGCTTCTTCACAGAAATCCAAAGCCCCTCCTATATGTGTATCTGAAATATGCAGAATTTTCATCTTATTCTCTTGATATATAGGTCTCCAGTTTTTGCCTCACCATATGCTCAAGGTCCCGCAAAGTGACGATGCCTACCACTTTGCCTTTTTCTGTTACCAGTAAATGTTTAATCTTATTTTTAGACATGGTTTCAAGCACTTCTCTCACAGAAGAGCTTATATCCACTGTGATTAAGTCAATGGTCATTATCTGCTCCATTTTAACATCGGGGGTGAGTCCTTGGGCAACCGCCCGCTTTACATCTGTGTCAGTCATAAAGCCCACAACCCTGTCATGATTGGTTGCTACCAAAGAGCTGATGTTAAACTCCACCATCTTGGAAACGCCTTCCCTGAAAGAAGCGTTTTGGTTCACTCCTATAAGCCGTTTGGTTACAATCTCCCTGATCGGTCTTTTTAAGTCATAAACAGCAGGATAATGAAGATTCATTTGTTGACCTCCTCCAATTTAGTGATGATATCATCCATAATGATGCGGATCGTGTTGTCAATATTCTCATTTTCAATAACCATAATTCCCTTTTCCTCAGCCATATCTTTAATAAAAGATTGAATTTCGCGGATATTTTTTATCTGATCAACATAGCGCTCAGGGTCCCGGCGGCTTCCCTCAGACCGGTAATAAATCTGCTGAATATGACTTTGGACGTCTGATAAATGAAGAATATAATGAAAGCAGTACATATCGTTTTTTTCGTCTTCAAGGTCAATATAGCCAGGCACAAGATGAATTCCATTGACCATGGTGTGAATCCCTTCTTTCACTCCTCTTTTAATAAAGGCATGAACTCCTTCAGCCACTGAATTGACCTGTTGAGTGAAGGCAAAAATAAGACTTTCTTTAACATAGGGATTTTCCAGTCTTTTGCCTGCTATAAAGCTTGACTCATGAAGAATAGGCATGAAATTATAAGGAACCATGTACCTCATAATCTCCCTTATCCCATCAGAACCTATGGAACGGGTTATTCCCAATCGGTGAGCCGCTTCAGCGGCAATGGTCGATTTCCCAACTCCGGTCCCTCCACCAATCATAATCACTAAAGGCTTGCGTAAATACTTGATTTCCCTGGTTATTCGATAATACCTCTCTTCAGTTTCATATCCTCGAACAAGAAGACATTCACAAACCAAATTTTTTATGTAACTGCTAGCCACTTCATCCTTTTCTTTGCCTTTAACCTTCTTTTGAATCTCATTGACGATCTCATAGATTTCGCTCATTGGTATTCCTGTTCGAGTGATGGACTTGGCCAGAATGCCTTTTGAAAAAGGATACCGCTTTTTCCCCTTAATCACTTCTGTCATCTTTTCCCCCCTTTAAGGCTGATTCACACAAATCCAATACAGACCCCTCGAAATTCTCAATAGTTCCCCCTACCAGTATGGATTTATTATGCATAAAAACAATATCACAGCCCTGTTCTCTGGCTGATCTGGCTGCCACATCTATAGAAGCGGCTTTTATCTCTGTAAGGAGCACCTCTGCTTCCTTAAGCCCTGCCTTGAGGTCATAACGTAACCCTTTCCGGTTAGAAAGATTGGTCGAAATCCCAACCACTGAGCACTGGTATGTTTCCTCCACATAGTTTCCTAATTTATCTTTCATTATGGGGTTTGCAGTAGATGCCATAAAAACCTTTTTTCCGGTGATATCATGATGTGGTTCTGGCCTAAATATGGTTAGGGCAATTTCTACTTCAGGAAAAAGTTTGGTTATTTCTTTTTCTATTTGATTGACTTTTTCTCTGCTGACCATAGGCTCTTCACACATGGTAACTACCACAAGATCTGACCGCATAAGTCGGTATTCACCAAAATAACCTGTAACATGTCTTATAGGTTGGGCTGCACCCACTACGGCAATACAAGCATCTGTAGCAACAGGCGGTAGAGTGGGTCCTGAACCTTCCATGACCACAAATTTTTGGGGCATTTCATTTGCTTTATTGGCTCCATCCATCACATTGGATAGAACAGGGCTTCCAGCCATACCTCCCCCGCATCTTCGGCATCCCACTGTAGGAACTCCAGCCAATACCGCATCCTCCCAATAATCAGAAGCTGCATGTCCTCCTTTCTCTGCTATATTTATGAGCAGTTCTGCGGATATTTCAAGCTCACTTGGCACAATGATTTCTGGCTCCGGAGGTCCTCCCCGTCCCATAGCCACTACCACGGGGTCAAATCCTTTCTGGTTAAGCAGACGGGCAATAGTCACACTCACTGCAGTTTTTCCTACTCTTTTTCCAGTCCCAATAATACTCAAACTCGGTTTTTCTAAAATCTTCTTTCTTAGAGGAGGCACAAATTTAAAATCAGCTCCCATATAAATGATGTCTTTGTATAAAAGCATTGAAGCGATCCGAAAGCGTTGGTCATAGTCAACCACTGGCTCATCAGATAGGTCCACTACCAACTCACAATTCGTTTCAATAGCCGCTTTCAATAGAATCAAGAGTGTATCCGAAAAAAAATCACTTCCAGTATAAATCTGGTATCCATCCCCACAACTCTGCAGTTCTTCTACAGCATTTTCTACTTTTTCTGTTCCTCCTATAAAAAACACACCCACTACTTTTCCCCCTGACTTTTCAAGCTCTTTAAGGGTCCACTTTGTTACAGGAGGATAATGCTCCCCGTCAACCAAGCAAAAAATTCTCTTCCCTTTAATATCGGCTCTGTCAATCATGAATTCATCTCTCTTTAGGCTGGTACTCATGTTATTATATGCTTAGATTCAGATAAATGGAATTCTATTCCTTTGGATATGAAGGAACCAGAGAACATATCTATCTTCCTGTACAGATTATAATACAATTGCAGGTCAATCTTAACCCCTTTTTAATCTGATGGCCACAAAAATATGATTGAGATGGGGCGTGGGAAATGGAAAAATCAGAGTCACTGTTAATGTCAGGACTTATATGAACGGGGAAGCATGGCACAGTATAGGAATAAAACCAAATATAGAGGATTAAAAAAGCAGGATGGATATCTTTCATCATCACGATCCCGTGATTAAAAAAGCATTGAATTTATAAAAAATTCAAATCAGAAATAATTAAAGGCTGCAGGCAAAAGGATCTGGACAGCCCCCGGAGTATTCAGAATCAGCATTGACATATTCAGTTTCTGTTTTCCCTTTCTTTCTTCTGAGTATATGACCGATATTCAATACTTGTTTATCCTTGCTTCCATACCGATATATAGTGATTCCTTTGCATCTAAGCTTGTGGGCGAGCAGGTAGACCCTTCTCACATCATCAGATGAGGTATCAATGGGTAAGTTCACTGTTTTAGAGACCGCATTATCTGTGTGTTTCTGAAAGGCAGCCTGCATCTTGACATGCCAATCAGGGCCTATTTCCAAAGCCGTGAGGAACAACCTCTTCACATCATGAGGGATATCCTCTATATCTTGTACGGAACCTTTTCTGGCTATTTGATTCATAAGCTCCTTGCTGTAAAATCCTCTTTGTTTGGCCTTTTTTTCAAACAAATCATTAGTCTCTAACAGTTTTGTTCCTTCCATGACATTTCTAACAAAAGCTACGGCGAATAAAGGTTCTATTCCACTGGAACAACCAGCGATCACACTGATGGTCCCGGTCGGTGCAATGGTTGTTACTGTGGCATTCCTCATTGTTTTATACCCATTTTTATCCCACACACTTCCCTTGAAATTTGTAAAGGAGCCTCTTTCTTTTCCAAGCTCAACTGATTTTTGACGGGCTTGTTTTGAGATAAATTTCATAAGTTTATCTGCTGTGTTCACAGCCTTTTGGGAATCATAGGGAACACCTAGTTTGATCAGCATCTCTGCAAAACCCATGACTCCAAGTCCAATTTTTCTATTGGACAGGGTTATTTCTTTGATTTCAGGAAGAGGGTACTTGTTTTCATCTATAATATTATCCAGAAAATGGACCCCGAGTCTTACTGTTTTCCTTAATTTTTGCCAATTGATTTCTTGCTTATCTTCATCCACCATTTTTGACAGGTTTATGGAGCCTAAGTTACAACTTTCATAAGGAAATAACGGAACTTCCCCACAAGGATTGGTGCACTCTATATTCCCTACCTGAGGAGTAGGATTTTTCCTGTTGATTTCATCAAGAAAGCTTATTCCTGGATCTCCTGCTTTCCATGCCAAAGTGGCTATCAAATCAAAAACATGTTTGGCGGATAATTCTCCCTGTTTTTCCCCGGTTCTAGGGTTTATTAAAAAATATTTTTTATTTTTTTTCACTTTGTCCATAAAATCATCTGTTACGGCAACGGATAAATTGAAATTAGAAAATTCATTTTCTCTGCTTTTGGCATTAATGAATTCCAGAATGTCCGGATGGTCCACATTCAAAATTCCCATATTAGCCCCTCTTCTTCTTCCTCCTTGCTTGATCACATCCGTAGCCACATTAAAAACTCTCATAAATGAAAGAGGTCCAGACGCCACTCCTTTTGTTGACCTGACTATGTCTCCACAAGGCCGAAGTTTTGAGAATGAGAATCCTGTTCCTCCACCAGACTGATGGATGAGGGCCATGTGTTTGACAGAATCAAAAATCCCTTCTATAGAATCCTCGACCGGTAACACAAAACACGCGGAAAGCTGCCCCAGGGAAAGACCGGCGTTCATCAAGGTGGGTGAATTGGGAACAAATTCCAATTCCAGCATCGCTTGATAAAAAACCTTTTCAGTCATCTCCATATTGTTATCTCCATAGAGTTCATCAATTTGAGCCGCTGCCCGGGCGACCCGTCTGAACATTTGCACAGGAGTTTCCTTGATTTCTCCCTCCTCATTTTTTGCCAAATATCTTTTTTTTAATACACGAATGGCATTGATTCCTAGTTTCAAATCATCCTTAACTCCAAGCAAATCCTTGGCATTTCGAATCTCAGCATGTTTTTGACGGTATAAAATATAAGCTTTGGCCGCATCTGAAAAATTATTTTTAATCAAGACTTTTTCTACTGTGTCTTGAATATCTTCTATATTGATATTCTTGGAAGGATATTCTTTTTCAAGCTCCTTCACTACTTGCTTGGATAAAGAGGGAGCTTCTTTTTCGTCTTTTCCAGCAGCGAATAAAGCTTTTTTTATGGCTTTGGTTATTTTCGATTTATCAAAAAGTACCTCACGGCCATCTCTCTTGACTACTCTCTCAATTTCCGCCATTGTTTATCCTCCATAAAAACCTCTAAATAAAATTAGGGGTATTATTTGTTTTTAAGGGATTATAGCTCTTATTATTATACTATAAGTAAGATAGTTTTCTGTCAAAAAATCCTTTGACTCTTGGATTGTATCCCAAAAAATACTTCACATTTGATCCTATTTTTTATATATATATGCTGGAAACTATTTTATCGAAGGAGGATAGGGTGAAAATAAACCGCCGTGATTTTATCAAAAAAAGCGCTTCGATAGGTGCTTTTTCAGTATTTGGTATAGGACTCACAAGTCGCTTCAAAACAAAACGAGCTTCAATAGGAAGAAAAGCAGCCAGCATAGATATCTCTGTAGCTCAGGGAGAAGATTATTTCGCCAATACCCTAAAGGCTGTGGAAAATCTGGGTGGTATGGAAGGATTTGTTCCTAAAGGATCAAAGGTGGCTATCTTAGCCAATCCCCAGAGGAATAATCCTGGTGCCTTTACAAAACCCGAAGTTCTTCAAGCCGCCATCAAAATGTGCCAACAAGCAGGAGCTGGAAATATCACTTGCATCAGTCAGCTTCCAGATCAGAATTGGGAAGCAACCGGATTAAAAAAAGTGGTTTTGGATGAAGGAGCCCACATAGTGATTATAGATAGAAGCGATGAATCTCAATTCAAAACTGTCCTCATCCCCAATGGAAAGGCCTTGACTGAAGCCCAAATCATGAAAGAGTTTTTTAACTATGATGTGTTTATTGATATGCCCATCACCAAAGACCATGCTGGCAATAAATTCACAGGCACTATGAAAAACCTAATGGGGCTGAGCTCTTCCAAGACAAACCGATCATTTCACAAGAAGGGGTGGCAAACAGATATCAATGCCATTGACCATTTGGAGCAGTGCATCGCAGATCTGAATACAATCATCCAGCCTGATCTCTGTATTGTGGACGCTACTGAATTTATCACTACGAATGGACCCTTTGGGCCGGGAGAAATCGTAACGCCCCAAAAAGTGATAGCCGGTACTGATAGGGTGGCTGTTGACAGTTACTGCTGCTCATTATGGGGTCTGGAAGGCAAAGATATTCTTCAGATCAACAAAGCTTTTCACCATGGTCTGGGTGAAATCGATCTGAATAAAGTCAAAATAAAAGAGGTGTCCCTCTAGAAAACAAATAGGACTTTTTTAACAAAAACTCAAAAAATCAACAACATTCAAAAAAGCTGTGGAGGTTCCATGAAGATCCGGATTTTGTTTTATACAGCTGTTCTTTTTTTGATCTTTGATGCCTGCTTTTCATATTCAAGTCAGCAAAAATCTCCTGAAAGCATACTCAACTATCTCCCTACAGAGAGTACGTTGAAAAAATGGAGTCCTATGGGTGATCCTCAAACCGCAGAAGGAGAGAACCTTTTTCAACTTATCAACGGCGGAGCTGAGATTTATCATGAATATGGATTTAAAAGAGCGGTCATCCATTCATATGAATGTGAAAGCGGACTCTCTTTAAATATTGAAATATATGAGATGGAAGACTCGTTCAGTGCTTACGGGGTCTTTTCTTTCAAGACAGGAAGACAAGGGAGAAAAGTTGATATTGGAATGGATGCCATCCTGGAAGATTATTATCTTAATTTCTGGAAAAGCAATTATGTGGTCACTCTTATTGGATTTGATACTTCACAAGCCACCCAACAAGCTTTAAAGGAGTTCGCCAAAATTATCGAACCAAAACTTCCGGATGGGGGAGAATACCCTCCCCTGATACATCATTTTACCGCTAAAGAGACTGAGGCTGTCCGAACAGTTTATATGGAAGGGAATTTAGCTATTTTCAATCAATATGAATTCCATACCGAAAATATTTTCGGTATCAAAAAAGGGGTGTCTGCCTATTTCCCAGACCACACCTTGTTTATACTTGAATATAACGGTAATAGCGAAGCTCGGGATTGGTTTCAGAACGCCTGGAAACACTTAAAACAGAGTGAAAAGTTCCATGGATTTGAAGGATCTTCTGGAGGCGCTGTATTTCAGGATAAAAATGGAAATTATATTGTGGCAACTCCTTTCCAGAAATATATTCTTGTTTATCTGGGAAAAAATGAATCAAAAGCAAAAGACAGTCTAAAAAAACTTAAGATCAGTATTGTCAAAAATGGGAACTCTCACCATTCACATATTTCCCTATGGGGGGAGGCAAAACATCCTGTTCCTGATAGATTTTTTCCTGCCTCTTTTTCAATCAATCGATATTTGAATACTACATAAGCCACCATATCAATCCTGTTTTCTGGTTTTTCTTCCTTAAAGTATCTTACCTCAGTCTCAGGAATTCTGCTCACAAAAACATGTTTAACCTCAAACTCAAAATCTCTCCCAGAATATTTTTTGAATAATCCCGGTATATCTTTACCTGAAATGAATTTTATCGCGGGGCTGTCACTTTCTATTTGAGCATTTAACTGTTTGAGTGTTTCGCCTGGTTCAGTTTCTTCTGCTTCGTGTGTCCATTCTGTCATTAATTGACCCTTGATTTCAATGAGGCGATCAGCAAGTTTTTCTTTGGGATTTATTTCCCATTTTCCCTTATCCATTTCTTCTTTAATATATTGTTCTGCCTCTTCACAAAAAACCATTTTCGCCTTCAGGCTTTCTCTTCCTGTCATTTCCTTGACTTCCCCGGTCCTGGTTTCAATACCCGGAGATTCCTTCTGGAATTTGGTGCTTTTTTCTGATTGGCATAAAGTCAAGGCAAATAAACAGAAGAAAAACAAAGAAAAAATCATCACACTTCTTAATTTCATCATACCCTCCGATTTAAACCGCAAAATATCTATCATAATATCATTTTCTCTCATTTTTTAAGGGAAAATGACAATTTTTTCATAAATCACCATATTTTTTCATGTTTTGATGGTATCTTTCCCGTTGTTGTTCCAGAATTTCAACAACTCTTGGATTTTTGCGGATATTATCATAACAAGGATGCCTGTCAAGTATGGGAAAGGAGTACATATATTGTTGGTTTTTTTGGAATCCATTCTCTATTCCAAATAGTATATTATCGATCGCTTCATCCTTCATTCCTAAAAGGGAATAAATACAGGTAAACGTCAGAAAATACCGATTATCACTATTTTTTATGAATTCTAAAGCACGATCTTTCTCCCCTTTCTTTGCCCATAAAAGAGCTTTATAGATTCTCAAATAACCCTCATTATTCGGATTCAGTTTCATGATTTCATTGAATTCTTCTTGGGCTTGATCGAATCGATCCATCATAATGAGATTTCTGGCACACATGAGATGTATTTGGGGGTTGTCTTTTTCTATTTCATATCTCTTCTCTAGGGTTTTTAACCCCTCTTCAAATTCCCCAATGTACCAGTGACAGGAAGCTTTGTGCAAATAGGCTCTCAAATAAGAAGGCTCGATCTGAATAGCTCTGGAAAAAAGTCCGATGGCTGGGCGGTACAAACCTATGCTTGCCAGAAATGCCCCGGCATCAGTAATGACCAGGGGATCATAAGGACCGATTTCCAAAGCTCTCTTAAAACTTTTATAAGACTCACTCAAATCTTCTTTATAAAAATGAGCCCACCCTAGAGATATGTTGGTTTCTGCTAAATCCGGATTTAAATCATGGGCTTTTTCAAAAAATTTCATCGTCTGCAACAGGCTTTCTCTCTGCTTGGTTTCCACATAGCAAACTTCATGGACTGCGCCTTTCCCCCAGTAAGCCAATGCAAAACTGGGATCAATAGCCAGGGCCTGATCAAATTTATTGATGGCTTTTAAAAACCACTCATCAAGACTGGAAAACTGACTTCTTTTATAGAGTATGTCCCATCCTTCCTGATAAAGCAGAGAAGCTTCAATTTTTTCGCTTTCTCTTTTTCTGGCTTGGATCAGACCGCTCTCCCTAAAGTATACACCCATGTCTTCCACCACACTTTTGGATATCTCATCCTGAATCACCAAATAATCTGTCAGTTCCGACTCTTGAGAGTAGGCTTTGATAAATCTTTCGTCCTTAACAGATATAAGTTCCGCATCAATCCTGACTTTTTTAGCTTCTGTCTGAACTTTAGCAGTCAGAATATGTTGAACTTTTAAGTTACTGCCGATTTTGCTGATATCATCAAGAGGGCTCTGATATTTTTCCACAGAAGCAAAAGGAACCACTCTCAGCTCCTGACTTAACTTTGCGAGACGATCAATCACGCCTTTGGTCAACCAAAAACACAGGGCTTTATCTTCTTCTTCTGGAATCACACCTTCAAAAGGCAAAACAGCGATGGATTTTTTATACTGTAAAGGCTTTTCAAACCAACGGGAAATGAAATAACCCCCTGTAATAAGCAACAAAGAGGCTATAAACACCATCGGTGCTATGAGCTTCTTATGGCGCTGGATCTTCTCTGTAATGTCTGTCATGTCTGTTTTTTGGGTAGAAGGGACATAACCTTTTTCTATTTCCTCTTTCAATTGTTTTAAATCTGCTTTGAGCTCTACCATGTTTTGATACCGACGATCGGGATCTTTATTCAGACATTTTTTAACTATTTTTTCTAATCTGTAGGGTATATTTCTTCGCAATTTTTTAAGTGAAACAGGTTCTTCCTTGAGTATAGAATTCAAAACTAATTGTTGGTGACTGCTCTCAAAGGGAAGACATCCTGAAAGCATTTCATACATCACTACTCCTAAAGACCAGATATCTGTCCGATGGTCAATTTTTTTTCCTGATGCCTGCTCGGGCGACATGTATGAAACAGTCCCTTTTAAAGTCCGGGTTTCTGATAGTTCTGGGTCCCCTTTTATTTTTGCTAATCCAAAATCCATAATCTTAATCTGGTTTTTCCTCGTCACAATGATATTTGAGCTCTTTATATCCCTGTGTATAATCCCCTTTTCGTGGGCTTCCTGCAAACCCTCTGCAATTTGGATGCTGAAAGCTAAGGCTTCCTCAAGTTCCAACAGACCCTTTTTTGTTAATTCTCTCAAACTAGGGCCTTTGATATATTCCATGGCAATAAATGTATTCCCCTCTTGTTCGTCAATTTCGTAAACCGTACAAATATGAGGATGATTAAGAGAAGCAGCGGCCCGGGCTTCTTGATTGAACTTTAAGGCATTTCTTTTTTTCTTGACGATTTGAGGAAGGATAAACTTTAAAGCCACTTTGCGGTCAAGCTTATTATCATGAGCTTTGTAAACCACTCCCATTCCTCCAGAACCCAATTCATCCAGGATCTTGTAATGAGAAATCTCTTGCCCAATCATGAGTCTTTGATGTTATTTTGTTGAATCCAAAATATGCTTATTTCCCTCCGGTTAATTTTTTTATATCAAAGCAGCATGGTTTAGTCAATAATACTCTAACTAACCTGACCTATTCATAAAAAAATGGCGATGCATTCATTATTAATTTATTTTCAGCGATATACAAGATTATTTACAGGAACCCTTATATGAACATTTTTCTTGTTATTATTTTTAATTTTAATCGCCGTTTTTCACCCATTGAGGCAAGCCGATCTTACTGCATCTGTTTTGTTACAGGGCATTCGCAGTGAAGGACCACGGACTTCATGCCCTGCGCCTTGTATCTGCAGCAACCGCAACTTGTGAATAATCCAGGCTAATAACTATTGTGCCCTACCTGGTTTTATTGTAGACTTAAGAGAAAAGTATTCATATAACGCTTGATAAAATTGTCATTTATGAATCCTTGAAATTAGCTTCTCTCAATAAATGAAGATATTAATAGTGGAATGTCAGATCTAAAATGGAAAAAAGGGATCTGCGGGATTTGCCCTGCCGGCTGTTGGGTTGATATAGGACTCAAAAATGGGAGACTTGAGGATATAAAAGCGGATAAAGACCACCGCTTGGGCATGATGTGCCGCAGAGGAGAACACGCTCCTGAAATCATCTATTCCAAACACAGGATTCGTTTCCCTCTTAAAAGAACAGGGGCCAAAGGGAAATATGAGTTTGAAAACATAACCTGGGACCAAGCTTATGAACTCATCGTCAAAAACCTAAATAAAATAAAAAAAGAATCAGGTCCTGAAGCCGCTGCAGTTTATACAGGGCGAGGAGCTTTTGAACTTTCCCTCAATGACATATACAAACCAAAACAAGCGGCTGTCTCTTCCGCCTCCAACATACTTTTTCCATTTGGTTCTCCAAACACCATGGGAGTAGGAGCACTCTGTTATGTCTCTTTTGCTGTGCTCGCTCCTCAATTAACTCTGGGAAGAATGCTCGTCAATATGTTTACAGACATAGAGAACGCAGAGCTCATTTTGGTGTGGGGAGCTAATCCTGCCACAGACTCTCCTCCCTTGGATATGTACAGACTGGAGCGAGCAGCAAAAAGAGGGGCTGAAATCATCAATATTGATCCCCGTTTCACAGAAACAGCCCAACGAACAAACGCCAGATGGATTCCCATCAGGCCAGGTACAGATGGAGCCCTGGCTTTAAGCATGATTCAAGTGATGATACAAGAAGAACTCTATGATGAGGATTTTATCCAACACTGGTGCCATGGCTATGAAGAGCTCAAATCCTATGTTCAGCACTTCACGCCTGAAAAAACAGAATATATCACCGGCATTCCTGCTAAAACTATCAAAGAATTCGCCAAAAAAATATCCTCGGCTAAAGGAGCGTGCCCTGTTATGTATACAGGTCTTGAATATTCCAACTCTGGAATACAGGCTATACGAGCCGTGCTCACTCTTTTTTCTATGGCAGGACAATTGGATGTTCCCGGAGGCATAGGGCTTGCTATGAATGGCTCCCATTTCCCCATAAATCGTTCATGCAACCAGAAAAATCCAGCTGTGGATAAAGCAGTAGCCAGGGATTTATTTCCTCTTTATACTCTTTACCGGGAAGAGTCCCATGCCTCAGGTCTTGTCGACTCTGTACTCAAGTCAGAACCCTATAAAATCCGAAGCCTGATTATCCATGGAGGTTCTCTTCTCACATCCTGGCCCCAAACCCCTATATGGAGGAAGACTCTTTCTCATCTGGATTTTCTGGTAACTATTGACCGTCAATTAACCGCTGATGCTGCCTATGCTGATGTGGTGCTTCCTGCCACCACCATGTTTGAAATCAATTCATATATGGTCTACGGACCTATTTTTCGGCTCAGAGAAAAAGTCATTGAGCCTGTGGGAGAGGCAAGAAATGACTATCTTATTATGGCTGAACTGGCAAAAAGATTAGGTTATGGACATCTCTATCCCCAGAGCGAAGGGGAGCTCATCCGATTTGCCTTAAAAGGTTCTGGTTATTCTCTGGAAGAAATCAAAGAAGCAGGAGGATGGATCAAAATCCAATCTCCGGTTATGGAATATAAAAAATGGGAAAAGGGGGGACTCCGCAAAGACAACCAATCTGGTTTTGAAACCCCTACAAAAAAATTCGAGATATGGTCTACCATCCTGGAAGAATACGGATATGACCCTCTTCCCAAATACACAGAAGTCAAAGAAGGCCCTCTTTCTGACCCGGAAATGGCACAAAAATTTCCCTTGGTCTTCAATTCAGGAGCTAGACCTCAGACAGATTTCCGCTCCCAGCATCACGGAATCAAGGGATTGGTCAAGGATAATCCAGAACCTGTGGTGGAAATCAACCCGAATGATGCCCAAAAGAGAGGAATCCTGACTGGCGACTTAGTCAAAGTCAAAACAGCCCGTGGCCAAGTTCCCTTTAGGGCTAGGGTTACTTCCCATATAGTAAAAGGATCTATTGAATGCAATATGGGAGGAGGCACCCCAGTAGGGCCTAAAGCCTGGCAAGAATGGAATGTCAATGAATTAACAGACCTGTCTAATTATGACGAAATATCTGGATTCCCTGTCTACAAAGCTCTTCTTTGTGAAGTAGAAAAAATTTCTTCTGGAACCATGGAAGATAAAAAAACATCAGCTAAAAAAGCCAAAATGAGTGAATCTTTTCAAGCCCCAGCTAAAAGTCCCCTAAAAAAAGGCAAGATCCATATCTATCTTGACAATAATGCCACCACTCGAGTCGACCCTTCAGTCAAAAAGGAAATGATGCCTTATCTGGGAACCAAACACGGAAATCCTTCCAGCATCCATAAGAGCGGAGATACAGCTCAAAAAGCGGTAGAAAAAGCAAGAAGGCAGGTAGCTCGATTAATCCACTCCAAGCCCAGACGCATCATTTTTACGGGAGGAGGTTCGGAATCAAATAATCTGGCTTTAAAAGGGATTGCCTTTGCTTATAAGACTCAAGGAAACCACATCATCACAAGTTCGGTTGAACATCCCGCCAATCTCAAAGCATGTGAATTTTTAGAAAGATTTGGGTATAAAGTAACTTATCTTGAGGTGGATAAATACGGGAAAGTCTCTCCCCAAAAATTAAACCAGGCCATTACAGATCAAACCATATTGGTATCTATTATGATGGCAAATAACGAGACCGGAACTCTCTTTCCCATCAAAGAACTCTGCGCCGCAGTCCATAAAAAAGGAATCCTCTTTCACACTGACGCGGTTCAGGCAGTGGGTAAGATCAAAGTGGATGTGGAAGAGTTGGATGTGGACCTGCTCAGTTTATCTGGACATAAGTTCCACGGCCCTAAAGGAGTCGGAGCTCTTTTTTTGAAACAAGGAATCCATTTGGAACCTCTTGTTCATGGTGGGAAACAGGAAAACGAACTGAGAGCAGGCACCCACAATGTGCCTGCTATTGTGGGATTGGGAAAAGCCTCTGAAATCGCGATCCACAAACTTCCTGAGATGAAAAAAGTCAGAGAACTTCGGGATAAGCTTGAACATGGAATCAAGAAAATAATTCCTGAAGCCGAAACTATTGGACATCCAGAGGACCGCTTGCCTAATACACTTAATATGACCCTTCCCGGTATCAGAGGAGAATCCCTTGTAATCGCTATGGATCAAAGAGGCATAGCTCTCTCTTCAGGTTCCGCATGTAAGTCAGGTTCACCCGAACCCACTCATGTTCTTATGGCTATGGGAAAAAGCAAAGAAGAAGCCCACTGTGCCGTAAGATTTTCATTATCCAGAATGAATTCAAAAAAAGATATCCAGGAAGCCATTTCCGGATTTAAAGAGGTTATACGAGAAATGGAATCCACAATCCGGTTTCTCCCTTGTAAATGAAAGTGAGGTAACACGTTTATGAGCGCTACATACCGCATATTGAAACAAAAAGATCTGGAAAAAGTAAGTATGAAAGAGCATACATTTTCCGGAGATATCTTGGTGGGCTTATCAAAAACACCCAAAGAGATTTCATCCATGTATTTTTATGATAAAAGAGGGACCAAACTTTTCCAGAAAATCATGGACCTTCCTGAATATTATCTCACAAAATGTGAGTTCAATATTCTCAAAACAAAAAAAGAAGAACTCAGCCGGGTCGTGAAAAAAGAACCGTTCAACCTTGTAGAGCTGGGGGCAGGGGACGGACGAAAGACCAGCCTTCTGCTGGAACATTTTTTAAAAAAGAAACTGACTTTTAAATATATTCCTGTTGATATATCTGAGTCGGCCATGAAGATTCTCACCCAATTTTTAAACCGGAAATTTCCAGAGCTGGAGGTCCAAGGCATTGTGTCAGAGTACTTTGAAGGACTTAAATGGCTGAGCAACCTCAGCTTTCACAAAAATTTGGTTCTTTTCCTCGGTTCAAACCTTGGAAATTTCAATAGAACTCAATCCCGGGTATTTCTTCACCATCTCTGGAATTCTCTGCAGGATGGAGACTATACAGTTATCGGATTTGACTTAAAAAAAGACATCGATCTCATGCTCAAAGCTTATAATGATACTCAACATATCACTAGTGAATTCAATTTAAACCTTCTCAAACGCATTAATAGGGAACTCGGAGGTAACTTTAGATTAAATAAGTTCCGGCATTATTCCAATTACGATGTGTTTACAGGTGCCATGGAAAGTTACCTGGTCAGTCTAGAAAACCAAAAAGTGTTTCTTAAAAAAATCGGACAGTCTTTTTCTTTTGAGGAATGGGAACCCATTCACACAGAATACTCCTATAAATATCTTATATCAGACATTGAAAAACTAGCTGAAGAGACAGGCTTTGTCATTGAAAAACAGCTTTACGACTCAAAAAAATACTTTGTGGATTCCTTATGGAAAGTGAGAAAAACGGAATCCCCGAAAGGGTGACACACATGATAGAGAAAAAACAAAGACAAGCCATTTTAGCACCTCTATTTTGGGGAGCCTTATGGGGAATTACAGAAGCTACCTTTGGACATCTGCTTCATATCATCAAAATCCCAGGACTTGCCGGGGCTTTTATGTTTCCCATAGCTGTATTTTTTATGATCAAAGTGTATTCCATAACCGGAAAATTGTCCTCTGTTCTATTCACTTCTTATGCGGCCGCCTCCCTCAAATTCATTGATATTCTTATTTCTCCCCATGACCTGTTTGCGGTATTAAATCCTATGCTTTCCATACTCTGCGAGTCCTTAGTCCTGGTCTTGTTTCTCAAAGCATGGAGAAAAAAAATGTTCTCAAAATTAATCCCTGTATTCACACTGGTCTTGGGTTGGAAATCGATCTACTTTCTCATGCTGGTAGTATTGGGACATCTCTATGAAGTCAGCAGTTTTCTCAATTTGGGATTGACCCGTTATCTTAACTTTTTCATTGGGGAAAGTTTGATCAGCGGTCTTATGATTTATTTATTTTTTAAAGTGCATTCTTTTTCCAAAAAATCTCTTTTTGAATATCCCCGCAGATTCCATTATTTTCTAACTGCAGGCGTTTATATATTAGCGGTTTTTATTGAAGCTCTCGCATGAAAAATTTTATTTGATATTCTTCTCCCTCTTCATCTGTCTTAAGAATTCTTCATATTCCCTGGGGGTATTCAAGTTTTTGAACCAAGAGCCATTCGATATCTTAACCTCCTTTGTCTGGCATATCTGGAATAAAGGAATTAGAGAAGAAATCCCAGAATTCAAAAGATTTTCCATTTTAGGCACAACAGATTTGGAATAAATCCCGAATAGAGGTTCTTTCCTGCTGTTTTTAGAACAAGCGATCACAATCTCATGTTTCTCTGCTTCGCCTATCATACTGTCCAAAAAAGAAATGTTGACATCAGGGATATCACAGGCAATAACAAAATTTTTTAGATGAGAAGAAGAAGAGATTGCAGATTTTATCCCCATCATAGGTCCTTGGTTTGGTCTTTCATCCCTAACCTTTTTAAAGGGAAGAAATTCAAACTCTTTCTCTTCAGTAACACTTATAATGATTTCATCAAAACGACCTATAACCTGATGGATGATCCGTTCGATCAAGGTTCCTTCAGGAGTGGGAAGAAGGGCTTTGTTTTTTTTCATCCTTTGGCTTTTTCCACCAGACAGGATGATGAGGCTCAAAGGCCGGCTGTTGCAGAGAAACAGTTTGTTCATGTCTCTATCTTAAAGAACAAAGCGCAAAAAGCAAACCAAGATTGACATAACCAAAGGAGCAGGAGATAATTTGATAAATTCAGGAAAATGAACTCTCAAATAAGTGTTGAGAACCTTGTGGAGTCCCAATTCCCTCATCTCTTTGGACATGTCAGACAAATTATCAAAAAGTCTGAAAAAGACTTTTCCCAGAACAAAGAGCAGAAAACAGAAAGTTTTCTCTGGGAACATACTTTACTGGTCAGTGCTGTGGCCCAAAAAATCTGTCTTGAAGAAAAAGAAGACCCCATGCTCCCTGTCATAACCTCCCTTTTTCATGATATTGGAAAATTTAATAAAGGCCGATATCACACCGGGGACACCCCTGAAGAATATGAGTCTTCTCGGATAGCTGAACAGGTTCTTTTGAAAGAAGGGATGGATAAAAAAAAGATCCATCATATAACTTCTGCATTAAAAGCCTTGTATGATGAGCATAAACCTTTGAACAGAATAGCTGAAATCGTTCATGATTCTGACTTCCTAGCCAAGTCTGGCCACATGGGAGTGGCTCAATTTTTTATAAAATCAGCCCTCAGAGGCATGCCTCTTACCAAAAGTCTCATGAAGTCTTCAGGCCGGGAATTGACCTATGCTTCTATTCTCCCCCAAAATATGAGGACTCGAACAGGAAAAAAAATGGCGGCTCAAAAGAAAAAAGATATTTTGGCTTTTTTCAAGGGTTTGATTACAGAAGTAAATAAAATTGGAGCTGCTGACTTAAAAATCAAAAAATTATCCTGGCCCAGCCCAAAAGATCCTCAAAAACACATTCAAATTTTTTTGGTGCTTCCCCAGAGCTGTCCAAAATGTTGTGGAGGTTTGGGTGTTTCCTACTCATCAAAAAAAGGAATCAAATGTACCCAGCTTACAACCAACATAAAATGCAAAAAATGCTCCTGGAAGATTCGGACTAATTTCTGCCTCCCTGAAATCCCACCCTAAAAAACAGCAACGGTTCTCTTTTTTTGTGAATGGCCAGATAGCGGAACTATTTATAATCTAATACGTCTTTAATTATGAGAATGGATGTGGATGGAGAATGTGGTGAAATCCAAAAATGAAGATACCCCAATAAAGAAAACAACAGATTATCGACAAATGTTTGATCAGTTATACGACCGGCATAAATCTGATGTGTACCATTTTGCTTTTTATCTGACCAAAAACAAAGGAGAGGCAGAAGACCTTTTCCAAGAAACTTGGCTCAGAGTGGCTAAAAAATTTCCCAAAACACTCGCCATGAAAAAAGTCAAATCCTGGATATTCACCATCACTTCTAACCTGTACAAAGATTCTTTAAGAAAAGAACGAGTAAGGAGATCTTTTTTTTTAAAAAAAAGGAAACTGATGGAAATGAACCAGCATTCGGAGCAAAACTCTTTTTTGATAAAAAAAAACTTGCACCCGGATTCATCTGAACAATCTGACATGGGCAGTGCCATTTCTCAGGCACTAGCCAAACTTCCTGATCACCAGCGCCAAATATTTGTTCTTAAAGAAATGGCGGGATTCAAGCATTCAGAAATCAGTGAAATCCTTAACGTGCCGGAGGGAACAGTGAAATCAGTCCTTTTTCGGGCTGTAAAAAAGCTCCGCAAAAATTTGCAGACTCATTATCAAGGATAATGTAAAAAATGGGAGAAAATAAAATGGAAAATACAGAATATCAAAAGGATCTGGAATTTATTCGAAAACGTTTAAAAGAAATACAAAAGCCCGAACCTTCCCCTGATTTTTTCGAAAAAACAAGAAGTCTGTGCTATTCCAAACTGGATCCCAACAAATCTTCCCAAGTACCGAAATCCATCTGGATCGCTTTTGTATTAAATATCGTTTTGATTGGTCTTTTGATGCTCCCTTTTTCCAAGGCTTTAAAATCAGGGCAGCCGCTTTCCATGCAAATGGTCGGTGTATTGGTCATTATGATACAAAATGCGGTCATGCTGTTATTTGCTCCGGTGATTATCAAAAAATTTAAAGAAAAACAAGAAAACGGCAATCGTGCTTTAATCACATAAATGATTGAATGCTCCTTATTTTTATGGAGCATGAAAAAGGAGATTTGTTATGGCAACTTCAACAGGAAAAACAATAGGATTGATACTTTTGGCTGTTCTATTGATTTTATTATTGGTTCGTATATTCCCCTTTTTTTTAATGCCTTTCGGGGTATTTCTTCATACTTTTAAATCCATCAATATACCTAATTTTAACGGCTTTGAATACGGTCCTTTCAGATTCTTTCATTTCTCACCTATTCCCATACTCTCCCTGGCTATGCTCATTATCTGGATCTTCGTTATCATCTGGGTTTATAAAGACGCAGAACGGAGAAACATGAATGGAATCTTGTGGGCTTTGCTGGTGTTTATAGGGAATTTAATAGGTTTGCTGATCTATCTTATTGTTCGCTCCGACACTTCCCCAGGAAAACAAGAGGAAAGGGAGATAAAAGCGCCCCAACCCTGTCCCAATTGCGGTGAGCCAGTAGCGGACCATTTTATCTACTGCCCCCACTGCGGAACAAGGCTTCAGCCCTTCTGCCCCAAGTGCGGTAAATCAGTGAAACAAAGCTGGCAGGTTTGTCCTCACTGCGGGGAAAAACTAAAAAAATAGGATCAAATTAATATTTAACCTGGATTATTCACAAGCCGAGGTTGCTGCAGATGCGAGGCACAGGGTGCGAAGCTGTGGTCCTTCACCGCGAGTACCCTGTAACGAAGCAGATGCAGTGAGATCGGCTTGCCTATATGG
>Ga0180434_10001172_pt1 | contig 38071 bp, 35 predicted proteins | sample SS_ome_7_FD_132453 | JGI IMG/M metagenome (GOLD analysis project Ga0180434, IMG submission 132453) | Hypersaline lake sediment archaeal communities from the Salton Sea, California, USA - SS_1_D_2 metaG | ecosystem: Environmental > Aquatic > Non-marine Saline and Alkaline > Hypersaline >... | reverse complement strand
CGCTTTATCTCCAGTGCCGCCTTGAGAGAGATCATAGTCCTCATCGTGACTATACTCGAGTGCTATGTTCACATGCTCCGCAAGGCCAGTGCTGATAGAGGCAAGCAAGCGGGTCTCCGGCAAGATTCCGCCGCATTTATCCGTGCCCTGATATGCAACACCCATGGTGGCCTCTTTACCCATTAGCTCAAAGGTATAGGCTAGCTCCAGGGCATAGGCGCTGGGGGCATCCAGTGTAGTACCATCGGTAAACTCCGCGTCATCCATAGCAGATACATACTCGCCTACGACCATAAAGGGGGAAAAGCTGAAGGCTACGTGGCCAGTCAAGCCGGCGACGTACTCCCTGAGTGTAAGGCCGCTGTCATCTATCCAGCCCCCCAGCCCATCGGAATCCGCAATGTTGTTGATCCAGCCCGCACCGATGGTGAGGCCGATATTTTCGAATTCAAAAGAATAACCTGCATTTACCCCAAAACATTTAATCTTGTTATCTTCACCTTGCTCGTCGATATCACCATTAAAGACGTAGACTGACCCGGTCAAACCCGAGGTGTGCTCAAGCCCCAGAAGCACGGCGCTTTCGGGTGTCTCGCCGAGTTCAAGGGTCAGGGGGTCCGAGATCATAGTTGTTTCATAGGTGCCAAAGGGAACTACCAACTTGCCTGCGGTAGCGTACACGGGAAATCTCTCTACATTCCCCAGTGTAACGGTTCCCTCGTCAATCTCAACCTGCTCGGTGTCGTCCTCTTCCCAGAGAAGAACAATGCCGGCACTAACCCATTTAGAAATGGCTGCCTCGGCCCCTAATTCCACCGTTGTTAAGGTCATATCACTGGCCCTCTCACCTCCGTATCCATTCTCAAAGCCTGCTTCCAGTTCAATGGCACCTGAGAGTGACAGTGTACCGAGAATACCAGTGCCTTCAACCTTCTCTTTTAGTTCTTTTACCTCCTGCTCGAGTTCATAGTTGGACATCCCTTGACCAAAGGATGCCGGTATCTCAATCAAACCACTGATGGCGAAAATGCTTACAAAAATAACTAACGTCTTCATTAATTTCATTCCTCTTTCCTCCTTTTCAATGCAAAAAGGCGCAACAGGCTTTGCATCATTGCAAGCCTTGTTGCGCCTTCACTTGTTCAGCCTTCTATCAGAACCCGTAAGGCATTCCTACGATATTTTAGATTTGCAGTTTTAGATTTTCAATTGGCAATCCAAAATTGAGCCTATTTCATATCTAATGCCTGAACCCAGATCACCGCATCCTGGGAAAGTTCCTTACCGTTGTGTTCGAGGTCCCCACCGGCACCGAGGGCTGCGAAACCCCACCAGCCTGCCCTGGGGATACCAAAGGTAAATACGCCGTTGACATCCGCCTTTATAGTCATGGTAATCAGGGCATCATGAGGCGCCTCTATGGTTGCCTCCTTGGCAAAGGAATTCCCCGCCACGTGATGATTCAGGTATTCGACCTCTATCTCGGCATTAGACATGGGTTTTCCCTTACAGATGACCATGCCCCGGAAGACGTTTCCCACCCAGAGGGCATAGGGTTTATCCAGTGGTACGATTTCAACTGGGAGAGGATCGCCTACTGGTGAGTCCCAATCCGTAGGTGCCCCGGCTACATTGAATATCACCTTCGTGCAATGCTGAATGTAGATATCCTCTGAACTCTCATAGTACGGGGCTGGGACGAAGTAGAAGATATGATCTCCCATTCCTTTAAGCCTTACATCAGCCTCGTATGCCCTTCCGGTATTGGTGAGACTGGTAAAGTCAATCGGCTTGAGTTTGTCGACAAGATTTTCTTTTTCCCCTTTGTGCATCTCGCCAAAGGCGATAGGCGGATGGATTTTCCCGTTCTCATCCTTGCCGATATCCATGGTGTGACCCGCCTCAAAGGGGTGGGTGAAGACCAGCTTGAGGTTTATTTTTTTTGACTCTGGCACGCTGTCCGGGCTGTAGATCATCTGAAAATGGGCAGAGACCGGGACGCTTAATGCCATAAAAGCTCCTGCAATTAGTACGGAAACAAGCTTTTTCATTTTTAAGCTCCTTTTTCAACTTATAACTTAGCCGTGATTCGGCTGAAGTCCGTTCATGGTTGATAGTTATTTCTTATTCAATGATGTCCGCGCTCGGGATTTTTACTGCATGCCCTGGACCGGCATCAAATATGACGGTAAATGCGCCCGCGGGTTTCTTGAATTGGAATTCGCTGAACTCATCCATCTTCCCTTCAACAAGGGTCTTGCCGGATGCATCCACTACCGTCATCTTTACCCCGGCTGCCGATGAGCCGTCTGAAAAACCTCCCTCACACAGGATAGTCCCGTTTCCCTCATCAGAACACGAGCACAGCGGGGTATGGGCATAAAGGGGAGAGGCCAGAAACACGGCCAACCCGAGGGTTACTGCCAAACTTAGCAACGCTTTTTTCATGGTATCACCTCCTTTCTCAACTATATTCCGGTTCTCTTTTGATGAGACCCATTCCTACAAGAATTAGTAATGCGAAAATATAAAACGCGATCATGGCCTGCATACCGGAGAGGCCCAATAAAGAGCCGCCGGTAAAGACCAGGATGGATAGAATCAACCCCAGGACAATCGGATAGAAGGTGGCAAAGAGCATCCATTTTGTGCTTCCGGTTTCAAGCCTCACCATCAGAAGAGTAGGGATGCAAGGGGGGTACATGGCCATAAAGAGCATGATGGCCAGGACATGGAGGGCTGTCCAGTCTTTCTCCTTCTCCCTCATCCTCTCTTCTAGCACGCCTTCTTTTTCACCCGGTGGTGATTGGTAAATGCCGCCCAAGGTGGCGACACTGTTTTCTTTGGCTGCAAAGGAGCTCATCAGGGCGATGTTTACCCGCCAGTTAAAGCCCGCCCATTTGGTGAACGGCTCAATGAATCGCCCAGCCCTGCCCATATATCCGCTCACAATTGTCTCATCCCTGTATCCCCTTCTCAGCCGACTTCTGGTCCTGTCCAATTTTTTGTATGCTGTGTAAGCTTTCTTAGCATCCTTATCTCTTATAACCTTACCTTCAATGTTATATTCCCCTTTTTTTACAACCTTAAAATATGCAAGGTTTTTCTCCCTGAATCTTTGGTCCATGGTCTCTCTTGCTTTTTTACCTCTGGCTGCCATCTTTGCCTTACTATAGGCATCCCAGTAGAGAGCAAATTCTATTAGCTTATCCCCGGCGAGAAACACGGTATAAGGATTATCTTTTTCTATTTTATTGAAGAAGGCCTGTTGTGCTCTGTTAGCCTGATTGAGGTAATGATCCTTTCTCTCTGAGCTGATACCCGGAAGGTAAATAAGCGCATACACGATGACAGCTACCACAATGACGATAGTGATGATTTTTTTCACAAAGAGCCATGTTCGCTCCAGGCACCTCCTGAGCACGCCCTGCACCGTGGGCAGATGATAGGCCGGCATCTCCAGGATAAAGGGGGCGCTTTCTTCTCTCCTGAGTATGGTGAGACTCAATATCTTGGCTACGGAAAGGGCTATGATGATGGTGATGGTAGCGATGAAAAACATGGCAATCCCCTTATATGCACTGAAAAACAAACCGATCATCAGGATGTAGAAGGGGATCTTTGCCAGGCAGTTCATCAGGGGAACTACCATGATCGTTGCTAAACGGGCCTTCTCATCCTTCATTGCCCGGGTTGCCATGACGCCCGGTATGGCGCACCCGCCCACATAGAGGCCTCCGAGAACCATGGGAAGGACGGATTGACCGTGCAGCCCGAAGTACCGAAAGACCCTGTCCAGGATAAATGCCATCCTGGCCATATACCCGGTGTCCTCCAGGGTAGCGATCAGGCCGAAGAGGATGAGAAAGATGGGGATATAGTTTAATACGGCTATGGTTCCGTCGATCACCCACAGGGGCATGGAACGAAAGAACGGATCGACGATAAATCCCTCGGAGGGAAGGGTTGAGGCGATACAATCCCGAATCCATGCCAGCATGCGCCAGGTATATGGTGTAATTTTGTACCCCTGGACTATGGCAAGTTCATAGATTACATAGATGCCGGCTGCCAAAATAATGGGCCCCAAAAAACGGTTGAGAACAACCTGATCGATCCTGTCGGTGAGGCTTGATTTTATCGCCCTTTCTCGTGTGACACACGCCTCTATAATTTCTTGGGCTGCCTGATACCTCATCTGAGCGATTGTTTTTTCAGGCGTCTTTTCATGCTTTGAGGTGCAATCTCTTCTTTTCTTCGCAACGAAGTTCAGGATCTTATTACCATCATTTGAGTTTTCCTTGATCAGCCTTTGTGCCTCGGTGTCGTTTTCCATTAGTTTTACAGCAAGCCATCTTAGGGGATATAGGCCAGGGAGCGCTGCATCTCGTGCGAGGGCTTTTTCAAGGGCACCCAGAGATGACTCCAATCCCTCTCCATAATCCAGCCGAAATTGGCTTGATCGAGCCTCTTTCGATGTTTCATTAACAGCCTCCTTTAGTTCCTGTTTCCCTTTGCCCCTGTTGCCTACGGTAGGGACTACCGGGGCACCCAGTTTCTGCCCTAATTTCTCAATATCGATAGTAATCCCCCTTCTTTCAGCCACATCCATCATGTTCAGGTTAATTACGAGGGGAATGCCCATCTCTGCCAACTGAAAGGTGAGGTAGAGATTCCTCTCCAGATTGGAGGCATCCATGACATCGACAATAACCGAAGGGCCTTCATTGAGGAGAAAGTCTTTGGCTACGCGTTCTTCTTGAGTATATGAGGTGAGGCTGTAGGTCCCGGGAAGATCGACAAGCTCAACCTTGTCATTGTTGAGAGAGTAAGATCCTGTCTTTTTTTCTACAGTCACCCCGGGATAGTTTGCCACGTGCTGCCTGGCGCCGGTCAAGGCATTAAAAATGGTTGATTTGCCGGAATTAGGTTGCCCGGCAACAGCAACAAGTATTTTTCCGGAATCCTTGCTCATACTGCTTTCACCTCCACTTCCTTCGCCTCGGAGTGGCGCAGACTTATATGATATCCTTTCATCTCTAATTCGACCGGATCTATCAGCGGTGCATTCCTTACGATATGGAGTTTTGTTCCGGGAATAAATCCCATATCAAGCAATCGCTGCCCGAGAACACCATCCGCTGTTACATCGATTATCTCCGCAACCTGGCCTGGCTTCATTTCATCTAACGTCATAATTCATTTCTCCTTCCAATAAAAAAGGCGCAGCATGAACTGTTAAAAACAGCCACGTTACGCCTTCACTTTCTCCGCGTCCTTCGGGACCGAAGACCGTAAGACATTACCTATGGTCTTATTATGATTCTATCAATACATCAGTAAGTTTTTTCCGCAATTCCTCCAGCCTTTTTGATTTAAAGGCCTTCCTGGTTTCTTCCAGGATTTCTATGGTATCTCGCAAGGCCTCTCGTAATTGTAGTTCACGCTTCGAGTTGGGCAAAAGTATATTATTCAGGCTGTTTTCGCTTACCCTCTTCTCTAGGATCGCAGCCATAAGGTATCGATGCATATCGATTTTTTGATGGAGTTCTTTCGTGCTTGTATCAATAACCTTGATAAGATCCGCTTTGTTGCCCACTTTCATCGATTGATAACCTCACTACAACTGTTTATTCCCTGCAGGAAGGGAAGTATTACTCAACGATAATCCTCTTTGCCATGCCCGCGCCGATAGCCAATCTGGTATCACGCACTGCAATCATCATGGGGCCGCCTTTTTGTCCCAGCACTGAAAGTCTTACTCCAGGAAAAAGCCCCATGCTATAGAGCTTTGACCTGAGCCCCCTTCCGCCATCTATATCTATAAGAGTTACTTCATTGCCTGGCTTTACAAATGTGAGCGGCACCATACTTCTCCTTCAACACTTTCCGCTTTTTTTCATTTCTTTCATAGTGGCATTGTATTCAGGTGCAAATTCTTTCATGCGTTTATGACAGAGACCCTTTGCTCCGTCTGTCTTCCGCATTTGACAAAATACTGGATCCGGTATGCCATACCCTTTAAACAAATTCTTATTGAGATAGAACCTTCTTTGCAAGTTTTGAATTTCTTTTTAAGTTAGATACATCTAATTTTTATTTTTGTCAAGCATTTTTTTAAGGTTTTTTGATAAAAGGTGACAAAAATCTATGTATTTTCTATATAGAATAGCCACTATTTGGATTTATGTGTGGCAATCCGAGACGCCAATCCTGCGATTAACCCTGAATTTAAGCCCAATAAATCGAAAAAGCAGCCTTTATTCGATAAAATACACCTACCTAACAACAGATAAATGCGTAATCGTAACTAACGAGGTAAGAAAAAATGCAGTGTGCCAATTTTGTAATTACCTACGCCTCAGCATATGAAAATTACATCTAAATTGTAAACTAAAACTAATTAAATGGTTGACAATTGCCTATCTTCATGATATATACCGGCGGTACAGTTGCATGAGTGTAATTATGAATTTTGTCATTAGGATAACGTCATGCCCACCAGAGAACAGCTTATAAAGAGCTTAAAAGAGAACAAAGGTTGCTGGATTTCGGGAGAGTCCCTCAGCGCCAGGCTTAATGTAAGCCGGGCAGCCGTGTGGAAACAAGTTCGTTCATTGAGGGAAGATGGGTATGTCATCGAAGCCTCTCCCAAGAAGGGCTATCATTTCACGGCATGCTCTCAAAGAGTGCTGCCTGATGAGATTAGGGATGGATTGCAAACAAGGGTATTCGGGAAAAAAGATATCGTACATGTCCTCGAAACCGATTCAACCAACGTCCTGATCAAGGAGCAAGCTGATCGTGGTGCTCCGGAAGGGCTAGTGGTTCTATCAGAAGGGCAGAAAAAGGGAAGGGGCAGGAGAGGACGTACGTGGTTCTCACCGCATTTTGAAAACATCTATCTGTCTTTTCTGCTCAGGCCGATAATCCCCCTGGTGGAGTCTGCCCGGCTGACGCTTTTGACCGCTGTTGTTGCAGCCGAAACCCTTCGAGCATCCACTGGGCTGCAAGTCACGATCAAATGGCCGAACGACATTATGTATGGAGAAAAGAAACTGGGAGGGATCCTGGCTGAGATCAGGGCGGAGATGGACCTGGTGGATTATGTCGCAGTTGGTATAGGGATTAATGTAAACACGGAGCACTTCGGAGACAAGTTGCAAAAGGAGGCCACATCCATCTTTTTAGAAACAGGAGAGGCATTCTCCCGATCCGATTTGATTACAGAGTTCTTGAATCGATTCGAGACAGCCTATTCTCGGTTTCTGGAAACAGGCTTCGCCGGCGTGCGCAAAAAATGGAAGGCCTTATCCAGTATGGTCGGACGACAGGTCCAGGCTGATCTGCCTGCGGGTATTTGCTGTGGTGAGGTTATGGATATAGATGATGAAGGCGCTCTGTTGATAAGAGACGACAAAAGGCACATCCATCGAATTACATTCGGGGACGTTTACTTGGTGAGGGGCGATGACTTCAGATAGCTCATCGGTCAGAGGCATGGTGTATGCCTCTCTTCTGGGCGCTGCAACAGCGGCAGGGGCTTATATTATCATCCCCTTGCCGCCTGTGCCCATCACGCTCCAAACACTTTTTCTGGGTCTGGCCGGCACGCTCCTGGGGGCCAGGCTGGCGGCGTTGAGTCAGGTAGTTTACATCCTGCTGGGTGTGATCGGGCTTCCGGTCTTCGCTGGAGGAAAAGCGGGCCTCGGTGTTTTGATAGGGCCTACCGGAGGCTATCTTGTGGGTTTCGTCCTGGGAGGCTATGTGGTAGGCAAGATTGTGGAACAATTCGAGAATCCTAAATGGGTCGTTTTAACACTTTCTCTGGTTGCGGGCTTTCTAGCCGTGTACCTCATGGGTGTCATCCAGTTGTCACTGGTAGCCAACCTCCCCATCAAAACTGCTGTTGTAGTGGGAGTGCTCCCTTTTCTTATCGGAGATACTTTGAAAATCGTAGCGGCTGTTTCTATCACTATACAATTACGGAGGAGGATTCGGCTTTAGCAGATGATCAGGATCAACCAACTGAGTTTCAAATACGATCGCAATGGGCCTCTGGTATTAGACGACATTGAAACAGATATCCAGGCGGGGGAGTATGTTGCTATGATCGGGGCCAACGGCTCAGGCAAAACCACATTCATCAGACACCTGAACGGGCTGTTGAAACCAGATAAAGGCACGGTGCTGGTAAACGGCTTAGACACAAGGGATCAGACGGCACTCAGTACAATTCGGCAGAAAGTGGGGATGGTCTTTCAAAACCCTGACCATCAGATCGTGGGTATGACCGTGGAAGAGGATGTAGCCTTTGGCCCGATGAATCTAGGGCTATCTTCCCGTGAGATAAGGGAAAGGGTGGACACGGCCCTCACCCATGTAGGGCTCCCTGATTATGGGAAACGGGCTACCCACGCGTTGTCCAGCGGAGAAAAGCAACTGGTAGCCATTGCAGGGGTATTGGCCATGGAACCGGAGTATATTGTCTTGGACGAACCTACCTCTTATCTCGATCCATCGGCCAGAAAACGAGTCTTGCAGGTGATAAAGGAGTTCCAGGAAAAAGGAATGACTATACTCCACGCCACCCACGAAATCGATGCTATCACTGAAGTGGGCAGGCTAATTGTCTTGGACAAAGGCCGTATCCAGCTGGATGGAACCCCGGGACAGGTATTCGGACAGGCGGACGTACTTAAGGGTCTTGGATTACCTATCCCGAGAGTGACTGAACTCATCTTACGCCTCAGGAGTAAAGGCTTGGACTTGAGGACTGATATCTATTCCCTGGATGATGCCTGTGCAGAACTAGCCCTGTTCGCACGAAAAATAATGTCTTTGCCTCTGGAAGGCAGCCTTGATACAGACAAGATCCCATGGTGCGATTAGGACAATATATCCCCGAGGATACGGCCCTTCACGGATTGGACCCCAGAGTAAAGATTGGTACAACCATGATTCTCAGTCTCATCATCTTGAGAGGCTTTTCTTTGACATGCACCGGTATCAGCATCATGATTTTTCTGCTTGCCTTTTTCGCTCGCGTTCCGCTCGGTAGGCTCATCCAATCCTTAAAGCCCGTTTTTCTTATTATCTTGATACTGTTTCTGGCCCACCTTTTCTTCTCAGAGGGAACACCGATTCCACCTTTCCCTGTCTGGAAACTGACGGCCACGTATGAGGGACTGTTCCATGGGGGAATGATCGCCTGGCAATTCGCCCTCCTCGTGTGCGTGGCCTCCCTCCTAACCATGATAACCACGACCTCAGAACTAATCTGTGGCCTGGAATGGTTTCTGAAACCTTTGGGTTGGATCGGGCTTCCAGCCCACGATATTGCTCTCATGGTTTCTCTGGCCCTCCGTTTTGTGCCTGTTCTTATTGATGAATTTGACTGCATTAAGTCGGCCCAGGTTTCCAGGGGGGCGGTCTTCCACCAGGGCTCTCCTGTCAGAAGAATCAAAGCCCTTGCATCCTTGATCATTCCTTTGGTCCTGGGAACCCTCCGGAGGGCAGACGATCTGGCCACAGCCATACAGGCGAGAGGGTATAGTAGAGCTCAGAGGACTAGTCTTGTGGAGCTGCAGCTGTCGCTGGCCGACGGCATCGCCCTGCTGATGATATGGGCAATCGTCCTGTTTCACCTTTTCCATGAGTTCGGGTTTTTGTTATAGCAGCCAACCGATACCAGATGGGTGCATTAACGAGGATGCCCCCTATGAAAGAATTTGCGCAATCTCAGGACGCCCCTTATTATTCATTCTAAAAACAGCTGCTGCACTTTACGCTATATGTCTCGAATGCAAAATTTACCTTACGGATTTACGTTATAGCAAGGATAGGTCTTTTGAAATAGCTCAATGTTTCGTTGGGAAGGCTGAAAATCTAATGACTTGGCTGAGAGTCTGCTCGATTGCCATGGACTAATCCCCCGGCCTGTTCACTGGGGAGCTTTCTCTTCAGTTGTTTTGCATGCCGGCAGGAGATATCCATTACACCGCTTGTTTCTTTCAAGGTAGCCCTACCACCTGTTACCATCTTCTGAGACGGTACCTATACCTGTCTTTCTGACTCATTATTACAATTCCCCTTCTCATATTGGGGAAATGTTAATATAGCAGCAGTCAGAAGGGACATCTTATAATCTAACACATGCCGCACATGCTCTCATGACGTTACAACCTATTCCATAACTCCCAAAACCCGGGAAATGATTTATTTACGCACTGTTCATTTTTGATCTTGATTCCGGGCACCCTTAACCCAACAACGGCAAGGCTCATGGCCAGGCGGTGATCGTCGTGGGAGTCAACCATTGTTGCCGATAGCCTTTCTCCTCCATGGATGATGATGCCGTCACTCAATTCATCCACCCGGGCTCCCAGCCGACCCCATTCAGAGGCAATTGCCCAGATGCGGTTGCTCTCCTTATAGCGCAGGTGAGATACATTTCTGATGGTGGTCCTTCCTTGAGCAAAGAGGGCGATTGCTGCTAAGGTGGGAACCATGTCTGGCATCGCACCCAAATCAGCATCAATGCCTGAAAGCACCCCGCCCCTGCTGACCGTCACACGATCTCTTCCCCTGATCACCTGACAGCCCATTGCGTCGAGTATATCGAGAAAGCCTCTATCTCCCTGGTTGGTGCTCAGAGAAGAAATATTTTCAGTGGTAACGGTTCCGCCAATAACAGCCGCTGCTGCCCAAAAATAGGAGGCGTTCGATACATCGCCCTCTACCGTAAAAGAGCACGGCTGATACTTTTGGCCGGGCTCTATCGTAAAGTGACAATAGTGCTCCCTTCTGACCACCACCCCGAATTGCCTCATCACAGCAACAGTGACATCCACATAGGGTCTGGAAATCAATGTTCCCTTTACCTCGATTTCTACCCCGTTCTCCATATACGGCCCGGTTAAGAGCAGCGAGGATATATATTGACTGCTCGCCTCCCCCCCGATTTCCACCTTTCCTCCCCTGATGCCCCGTGCCTTGATACGTACAGGAGGGAACCCATCATGGCCACACCATGAAATCTCCGCCCCGAGCTTGTTGAGTGCGCTTGCCAGTTCTCTGATAGGCCTCTCTCGCATTCGGGCGCTGCCGGTAAGGATATAGGTCCCCCTGGCAAGGGCAACGGTTGAAAGGAGAAGGCGATACGAGGTCCCCGAATTCCCCAGATAGATAGATTTGGTATCCGCTGACGGAGAAAATTCTCCCCCTGTACCCGCTATATTCATGATCTCACCGGAGCTTGATATAAAGACTCCGAGTTCGCGCAGGCCATAGATCGTGTAATAGGTGTCCTCACATGAGAGGGCCTCATGGATGAGGCTTTCTCCTTTCGCCAATCCGGCTGCGATGAGCGCCCGATGCGTGATACTCTTTGAGCCCGGTATCCTGACTACTGCCTCAATAGACGGTCTTGTTTGGATCTCTCTCATAAATTCCTCTTTAGTGCCTCTTCGACTGCTTGCCTCATGATAGTTACGGGCGCATCGAGGCCGGTCCAGAGCCTGAATTGCTCAGCCCCCTGCTGGATAAACATACCGAGCCCGTCAATCGTGAGGCACCCACAATCCCTGGCCATCGTGAGCAGCCTGGTTTCCCGCGGATTGTAGATGACATCCATCACCACCATGCCTTCCCTCAGAAGATCAGGAGGCGCAATACATTGATCCTTATAGGGATACATGCCCACAGGCGTAGTCTGGACGAGCAGATCCATGTGCATATCCTTTATTTTTCCTAAGGCTACAAAGGGGCATCCCAGTGCGCTGGCCAGATCTTCTCCCCGCCGATGGGAACGGTTGGAAATACTCAGGCGAACGCCATAGTCCTTGAGTATAAACCCTATGGCCCGGGCTGCGCCGCCAGCTCCTATGAGAAGACATGTTTTTCCTGATAGTTCGATCTTCTCTTCCAGGGCAGTAAGGGCGCCTACAGCATCGGTGTTGTAACCGAGCAAGCGACCGTGATCATTGACGACGGTATTTACGGCTCCTATTCGTTTCGCTAACCCATCCACCTCATCAAGCAAGGGAACTACTGCGGATTTATAGGGTATGGTCACGCTTACCCCTCGTATGCCGAGCGCTCGTATGCCTCGAACGCACCCCTCCAGGTCTCTTGTCTGGAAGGCCAGGTAGAGAGCATTCTTCCCATGCGCCGAGAAACCTGCATTGTGCATGGCAGGGCTCAGTGAGTGTCTTATGGGATAGCCCACCACCCCATAGAGTTCTGTTTTTTGATTAATGATCATCCAGCAACCCCAGTATATCTCTCATGAGCATGACAGGTATCTGTCCGTCAGCAGACTCCTGGCCTTTTTCAAGCGAGGCAAAGGTCAGGTGGGCGCCTAAGAGGGGCGAAGCAATCCTCGATAGGCGGCCCATCGGCCCCATGCACAAGGCAATGATCCTGACGCCGACCTTGAGGGCTATGGGTATTAAGCCAAGCACCCGGAGATTGTCCTCAGGGGCTCTGGCCTGCGTGACAATCTTTACGATATCGGCGCCTGTTTCCGCCATGGTGTTAAAGATATACTCTAATCTTCTGCTGGAAGGGGTCCCATCGAGCAGATGAGCAGATATGATGACCCCCCATGAACCGCGACTTTCGAGAAATCTCCGCCGAAGCTCAAATGGCATGCGGTATTCCACATCTACAAAAGCTGCCCCTTTTTCGATGGCATTCCACAGGGAACAGGCAATAGTGTCGTAATCTGCATACCCATTGCCTCCCTCCTTTTGAGATCGATAGGTAGCGATAACCGGCCTTGCAGCCCCTCCGAGCAAATCGTCCAAGCAGAACGACTCCATATAGTCGAGACGCAGCTCCAACACATCAGCTAAGGGATTCGCCCTGGCAATCTTTTCACAGGCATCCACCGTATGTTTCGCTATGATAGGAACGCATATCATCGGTTCACCCGATCCAGGAATAAGGCGACATTGTTTCTGAGCCTCTTGAGAAATCTATGCATCTCTTCATAGTCCCTTTTCTTTATGATATACAGCAAGTGGGCCATTTGAGCATTGATTTCCTCGATGTGCTGAATGGAATACTGGTTGAACATAATATCCGCAACGAGATGATCATCTTTGGAGAGAAGTCCTTGAGCGATTTCGAGATGTTTTCTGAATGTCGTGCCCGGGGCCTCCTTTTCTTTCATGCAGGTAGCAAATACCAGTGATGAGGCATAGGGGATGGAAAGGGAGTAGGCCATGGCCTTGTCATGTTCCTCAAAGGTATATTCATGGACCTTGATGTGAAGCTTACTATAGAAACTCCGGAAGAATGCTTTTCCTTCCGCATCGGATTCTTTGATAATGATAGCATGCTCATCATGAAGGTCCCTGAGATCGGCGAAGGTAGGGCCGAACATGGGGTGGGTGGAGACAAATCTCTTTCCTATTCCCCTGTAGAACTCATAAAATCCGGTTTTTACTGAGGCAATGTCTGAAAGGAGGCAGTCTTCCGGGAGGAAGGGAAGGATCTCGTCGAATGCCTTCCGGGTATATCGAAGGCTTACCGTATTAATAACAAGCTGGGGCTTAAAGGAATCCACTTCATGAAGCTCAAGCAGCTTTTTTGCACGGGAAAGATATGTGAGTTTGCTTGTGTCTATATCGTATATCGCAAGATCATGTTCGAGACAAAGCTCCTCTGCAAGCCAGGCACCCATATGGCCGGCACCTATGATGAATATCCTCATGCTCCCTTCCCCTCCTCGTAAAACCCCATCATCGTAAAGCTTGTGGTAATCGCCTGTACCTGTTCGATGGCCTTAACAACCTTCTCCTCCTTGAGCGACCCGATAAAATCAAGGAAAAAGGCATAGTTGCCCGGCTCATTCGGAATCGACTCTATTCTTGTCAGATTGATATTCTCCCGCGCAAACACCTCAAGCACCCTGAAAAGGGTTCCTGCCTTGTGTTCTGTAGAAAACGTTATGGAGCATTTCTCCCCATCTCCCTTATTCTCCTCCTTAGAGAGTACGAGGAAACGGGTTACGTTTTTCTCCAGGTCTTCTATGCCCTCTTTTACGATGTCAAGGTTATAAAGCTCGGCGCAGAGCTTGCTGGCAATTGCCGCGGATCTCTTTGGCCTCATTTCCGCCACCATCTTTGCCGCAGCAGCGGTATTGGAATAAGGAATGGGCTCGAGTTTATTCCTTGACAGAAACTCTCGGGATTGCGCAAAGGCCTGTGGGTGAGAGTATGCAGTCCGGATCTCCCGGTAGTCAGCCCCGGGGAGTGCAAGGAGACAGAGGCGTATGGGCAGCTCCACCGCCCCTACCACATGGAGGGCCGTCGTGATGAGGAGCCGGTTTACCTCCTCGACAGAACCTCCCAGTGTATTTTCTACAGGAACAATTCCATAATCACAGATACCCAATGCAACTCCCTCAAATACTTCAGCAAATTCGGCGCAGGGCACAGGAATGAGATCGCTCCTCCACTCCCTTGAAGCAACCTCTGCATAGGCGCCGTGCTCGCCTTGAAATGCAATAAGTTTGAAATCCATCTGCTGAAGGTTTTTGCTCTCCTCGATAATCTCTGTATAAATTTTCTCTATGAACGGAGCATGAATAAGCTCTGTTCCGTTTTTTTTGATCCTATCCAGGATCTCTTTCTCCCTTTCTCTGTCTTCGATCTGAGCCTTAAATTTCTTGGCCATAAGGGCCAGCTCCATCCTTTCGCTTAAGAGTGATAGGATCTTGGTATCGATATAATCGATGTCGTTCCTGACCTCTATAAGATTCATCTTGTCACCTCCCTCCTTGGCTTTTACGATGTAATTGCATTCTCCAGGACTGTTGAAATCAATTGATCACGTATTTGATGTACCGTATCCTCCAGTTCTTTGAGGGGCATCTCTTCCACAACCGCAGTGCCTATGCCATGAAGCAACACGAAAGATAGGGCCTCCCCCATCCTCTTTTTATCCCTCTTGATAGCATCGAGAACCGCTTTTTCATCAACGCGAACCCAAGTCGGAAGCCTCAGGTTCTCGAGCAGCTCCACAATTCGCTGCCTCTCTCCTTCGGGCAGGAGGCCTTTTTTGACAGAAAGCGCCGAAGCAATCACCATTCCTATGCTTACTGCCTCTCCGTGAGAAAGCCCGGTAGTCTTTTCAATGGCATGTCCGAACGTATGGCCGAAATTGAGCTTTCTGCGCTCTCCCTTTTCCGTTTCATCTCCGCTCACAATAGATGATTTTATGAGGAGCGAATCATAGACAAGCCTTTCCATGACCTCAGCCTTAAGCGCGAGCGCCCTCTTATAGGTTCCTTCGAGATAGGAGAATAGTTCAGCATCTGCAATGGCGGCATGTTTTACTATCTCTGCGAGCCCGCATCGTACTTCTCTTTCCGGGAGGGTTCGTAACAGGTTTGCATCACAGAGAACACATTCAGGCTGATGAAAAACACCTATCATATTCTTGTACCCACTGTAATTCACCCCGTTCTTTCCTCCTACGCCTGCATCAGCTTGGGAGAGGAGTGTTGTAGGAACTAACCCGAACCTCACACCTCGCAGAAAGGTCGAGGCAACAAAGCCGGCAATATCGCATACGATGCCTCCACCGATCCCGAGGATGAAATGGGAGCGGTCCGCCTCGATCTCTACAAGTTTTTTATAGATTCCCTGCACCGTATCAAGGGTTTTTAACGTCTCGCCCGTACCGATCTCAATGACCTCACCCGGAGGGAAATCTTTCAAATAGAGGCGCCTGACGTTCGTATCTGTAATGATCGCCGCTTTTTCGGATGGGATATACTGTGTGAGATTTCGAAGGCTCTCTCCGGTTACAATGGTGGAATCGCCTGTTCTCCCGTGAATCTCAAGTTTCTTCACAATGCCGCCTCCCGGGAAGGGTGGTCCCAACCCCCATTCATTTCGTCTATTCGAGAGCGCAGCGCCTGGAGCCTCTTCACGAGCTCTGCAAACAGAATCGTTGACATGGCCTGATCCTTGTCGGAAAGGGCTTCCTCTGGATTGCAGTGCACCTCAATCATGACCCCGTCAGCACCTGCCGCGATAGCAGCAAGGCTCATAGGTTCTACAAGGCTTAACCTCCCTGTTCCATGAGAGGGATCGACAATGATGGGAAGTCTGGAGATCTCTCTCACCGAGGGCACCATGCTGAGGTCCAGCGTATTTCTGGTGTATGTTTCAAAGGTTCGTATCCCCCTCTCGCAAAGAATGACGTTGGGGTTCCCCTCTGAAAGGATGTATTCCGCGCAATTCAGCCATTCCATAAGGGTGGAAGACATCCCCCTTTTGAGCAGCACGGGCTTGCCAGCCTTTCCGACCTCTTTGAGGAGAGAGAAGTTTTGCATGTTTCTCGTGCCTACCTGGAGAACATCTGCATACTCGCACACCCAGGAAACATCCCGGGGATCAAGGACCTCGGTTACCACCGGAAGGCCCGCTTCTTGTCGAGCCTTTTCAAGGATCTTGAGACCCCGGAGCCCAAGACCCTGAAAGTCGTACGGCGAGGTTCTCGGCTTGAATGCGCCGCCCCTCAGTATATTAGCACCAGCCTCCTTTACCTTTCTGGCCGTTTCTATGGTTTGCTCCTCGCTCTCCACGCTGCAGGGACCGGCGATCAACGCAAGATCTTCACCGATCTTTACCTTTCCCACGGTAATAATAGTCCGCTTGTGGTCATCTGCACTTAATGACGCAAGTATAGGGTTTTTCATGCTCGTATCCCTTCATCAATGTATTATTGTTTAAAACCTCACAGGCCTTGACGGCTTGAACGGCATTCCTCACGAACCGTCAGAAATACCTCTTTCCTCTCCATGATTCGCGAGAGATAAAAAAAAGACCGTGGTGAATCAATCCGCCCACGGTCCTCTCTCACAACGTTTCTTGACCAATAGGCGGACCTACCCTGCAATAAAAGAAAAAACCCCACCAATATATCGTGAATAGATCAATCATTCATTTACTCCTGTTCATATCTATGGCTTCTGTCATGATTCATCCGGCGATTGCCGGCTACCAGATCGGGGTTTTGGCAAAGATTGAGCTTTCTATAGGTTCTTCTCTCAAGGCCTCCAGCGCCTTCGAGACCGAAGAACCCTTGTGGACGATCTGGCTGATGGCCTTAATCATATTGCCGGGCTTTTTGTACTGAAAGATGTTCCTTCCCGCAGAAATGCCGCTTGCTCCGGCCTCCATTACGGCATAGACCATTTCAAGGAATTCCTTCTCCCGGCTCTTTTTCTCTCCGCCAATTGCAACCACAGGCACAGGGCATACGGAAACCACCTCCTTGAAGGTATCTGCTGAGCCGCTGTATGGTATCCGCACCAGGTCAGCCCCGAGCTCAGCCCCGATTCTTGCGGCTCGCATCAACTTTTGCACTTGATTCTCCTCGTTCTTTACGCTGCCCGGATCCATGAGGGCAAAGAGCGGTATGCCCCATCTGGAGGCGTCTCTTGAGACATCGCCCAACAGTTTCAACATGCTCTCTTCATCCGGACCATGCACACCGATCCTGACGGATACCGCATCAGCTCCCATAGTGATCGCTTCTTCGACACTCGTGACGAGCGCCTGTTTCCCGTTTTCCAGAGTGGCAGTCAGGTGGAGGATCAATCCGATGTCCGTTCCCTTGCGCCGATGGCCTACTGCAACAATCCCTTTATGGAGAATGACTGCGTTGGCGCCGCCGAGTGAAACCACATCCACGGTATTTCTGATATCCTTAATCCCCTCTATGGGACCCATGCCTACCCCATGGATCAAGGGCGCCATCACCGTCTTTTTTGTGGTTCGATCCATGACTCTTTCCATTCGAATAGCTTTTCCCAACATTTCTTCTCCTCCTTTATGAGTACATTAAATAATCGTCTTTGACCTCAAATAATGATCCACCAGAACGATCTTAACCATTGCCTCAAACACCGGAATAATACGTGGGATAGCTGCAGTGTCGTGCCTTCCGGTGAAGCTTACCATTGCTGGATTTCCTTCATGATCAATTGTATGCTGTTCCTGGCTAATAGAGGGAATAGGCTTCATAGCAGCCCTTACAATGATCTCATCGCCATTAGAGATGCCGCCAAGAATCCCTCCGGCCCGGTTTAAACCGAATCCATTAGGAGTAAGTGTGTTATTATTTTCCGAGCCCTTAAGTCGAGCTGCCTCAAAGCCTGCCCCTATCTCAACACCTTTTACTGTCCCGATCGACATAATCGCCTTGGCCAGATCGGCATCCAGTTTGTCAAAGACTGGTTCGCCGAGCCCTGCTGGGCAGCCCGTCACTCGGATCTCCGCAATGCATCCCAAGGAGTCACCCTGTTTTTTAATCATGGAAATAGCCTCCTCCATCCGTTGCGAGGAAGTCATGTCCGGGCAGTACAAGGGGCTTTTTTCGATAGAGTCAAGATTGATATGCTCGGCCCTGATGCCGCCCAACTCAAGCGTGTATGCCGTAACTTTTACTCCGAGAGGTTCCAACACCTTGCCGGCCACCACCCCGGCGGCAACCCTGGCTGCGGTCTCCCGTGCGGAATACCTTCCTCCTCCCCTGAAATCGAAATGGCCGTATTTCTTAAAGTAGGTGTAATCGCCGTGGCCCGGTCGAAAAAGCCGACGCAGGGTTTCATAGGGCCTGCTGTCGACATCGTGGTTTCTAATGAAAAGAGTAATGGGAGCTCCTGTAGTGAGATCTTCGAACACACCGGAGAGGATCTCCACACGATCCTCCTCGCTCCGTGGTGTAGTATGGGAACCTTTTCCCGGCCTGCGTCTCCCCATGTCCCTCACAAAGTCCTGTGGTGAGAGGCTGATCCGGGGTGGGCATCCATCGACGACCACACCCACGCCATGTCCGTGGGACTCACCAAAAGTAGTTACCCTGAATGCTTCTCCAAACGAGTTTCCCGACATAATTATTTCCTGAAAGATTTATTGGACAGGCTGGTTATGACCGAAGCTGCTGCCTCCCGGATGGAGAGGTCGCTCGTATCCACGATGAGATCCCCTGCCTGTGCGTAAAGAGGATTCCGAATTCTCAAAACCTGTTCGATTTCCTCTCGAGGATCAATGCCGGTCAAGGATGGCCTCCCTCTTCCCGCTCTCTGATCCCAGCTCATCCTCGCCTTGAGGACTTCCGGTCTCCCCTTGAGCCAGACTATCCATGAGTTCTTCTTTAGGTTTTGTACATTCCCTTCTTCCATGACAACCCCTCCTCCCGTAGCAATCACCAGATTGCCTCTCTTTGAAAGGTTGCTAACCAGCTCCTTTTCCATCGTGCGGAAATAATCCCACCCTTTTCGTGAGATTAACGCCTCAAGAGAACAGCAGGCCATCTCTTCGATCAATGCATCCGTATCGAGGAAATCCATTTCCAACTCATTGCCAAGAATTTCCCCTACAGCGGTTTTACCGCTGCACCGATATCCTATTAGCGCAATATTCATCAAAGCTTCTTACTCATCCATCAAACCATAAAAAAAGCCGTGGGCTTTGGGTTGCCCACGGCCTCAGAAGAAAAAAGAATGGCCAATCAATCCATGGGCAGACCCTCCCTGTCAATATAAAAATAATAACCTTGCCACGATTGATTGTTTGTCAATTTTTTTGTCATAAAATTCACTCACTACGCACTAAAATCCATATCATTTTAGATCAATCCAATACAATTGTCAAGAAAAATTTTTATTATTTTTTAAAATTTATTATGAAATTTTCCTTGACATTTTGATTTAATAGAATTATTTTGAAAAAATTATGAGTCAAATAAAACAAACAACACTACGAAACAACTGGTGGTGGCACAGTTCCATAAGGGGGGTGTGCGTGCCATAGGAGTACTTATATAAAGAAACCGTGGGGCTCACTTCCAAAGGGTCCCGCGGTTTTTTATTTATGTTGTAGTAGAAAAAAGGGCCGTGGGGCTTAAAGCCGCACGGCCCTTTTTCATTTTTGGAATCGAGTATTGAATATGACCCCTTCATTATCCGAGTTTAAGCGCCTGGCAAAACAGGGAAATCTGATACCCTGCTATCGGGAATTCCTAGCAGATACCGAGACCCCGGTTTCTGCCTATTTGAAGGTTAGGGACAAATCTTACTCATATCTTCTGGAGAGCGCAGAAGCCGGTGGAAGATGGGGGCGATACAGCTTGATCGGGTACAAGCCCTTCCTGAGAGCGGCCTCTATGGGCGAGAAGATGGTGATCACCGAAGGAAATTCAAAGGTGGTGGTAGAAGACAGGGGAAACCCTCTGCATGTCTTGCGGGGCTTGATCAAGAAGCATAAACCAGTGTCGGTTGAAGGCCTCTCGCCGTTTCAAGGAGGATTGGTAGGGTATGTCAACTATGACCTGATCAGGAAGTGGGAGTATCTCCGCGGGATTTCTCCTGGACTCACGGGCATGCCCGAATCTCTCTTTACCTTCTCAAGGCGGCTGATCATCTTCGACCACCTGACCCATAGGATCCAGGTCGTGGCATTTGCCCTTGTGGAGGAAGGCGGGGATTTGGATGGGGCCTATGACCTGATCTCTCAGGAGATCAATGAGACCATCGGTGAGTTGCGGGATCCTTTGCCATCTTCACCGAAGAATAACGCCTGTTCAGTATTTGACCTTGAGTCGACCCTTAACAGGCACGAATTTGAAAATCTGGTTCGCAAGGCCAAGGATCATATCCTTGCGGGCGATGTAATCCAGGTGGTCCTCTCCCAAAGGTTTTCGGGTGATGTGTTAGGCGATGATTTCACCCTTTACCGGAATTTGAGGAGCATCAATCCATCTCCCTATATGTTTTATCTCAATTTCGGAGAGACAAAGTTGATCGGGTCTTCTCCTGAAATACTGGCCCGTCTGACGGATAAAAGGATCGAGCTTCGACCCATCGCAGGCACAAGGCCAAGAGGAAAAACCCCTGAAGAGGATCTGGATCTCGAAGAGGAACTCATGTCTGATCCCAAGGAACGAGCCGAGCATATCATGCTGGTCGATCTCGGGAGAAACGATGTGGGAAGGGTAGCCTTGCCCGGCTCAGTGAGCGTTCCCCGGCTTATGGATGTGGAGCGTTACTCCCATGTCATGCATATCGTTTCCAGCGTGGAAGGCCAACTGAAAGCGGAGTTGGATCAATTCGACCTCTTCATGGCGGCCTTTCCGGCAGGAACCGTTTCCGGCGCACCGAAGATCAGGGCCATGGAGATTATTAGCGAACTGGAACCGACATTGCGAGGTCCTTATGCCGGGGCTGTGGGCTATTTCGGTTTTGACGGTAACATGGATTTCTGCATCACTATTCGCACCATCACGATCACGGGTTCCAGGCTTTCCATTCAGGTAGGAGCAGGGATCGTAGCAGACTCGATTCCTGGGAGGGAATACGAGGAAACCATGAGAAAGGCGGCTGCTCTGCTCAAGGCCATTGAAAGGATGAACGAATCATGATCCTGATGATCGATAACTATGACTCCTTTACCTACAATCTCGTCCAGATGTTACAGGTAATAGGGGAAGATGTCCAGGCATGGAGAAACGATAGAATAGATTTCTCTATCATAGAGGATCTGAGACCGTGCGCAATTGTCATTTCGCCCGGTCCCGGCACCCCTGACCAGGCCGGCATCTCAGTAGAATTGATCCGTCGCTTGGGAGCTAAGATTCCTGTTCTGGGTGTCTGTTTGGGGCATCAATCTATCGCAACGGCCTTTGGGGGAAAAGTTGTTCGGGCTGAGAGAATCATGCATGGAAAAACCTCCCGCATCTTTCACGGCGGCAGCCCCCTGTATCAAGATCTGCCCAATCCCTTTGAGGCGACCCGGTATCATTCATTGATCGTCGATAGTGACTCGTTGCCTGACTGCTTAGAGAGAAGCTCGTGGACCGAAGAGGGCGAAATCATGGGCTTGCGACATAAGGAGTTCACGGTGGAGGGGGTCCAGTTTCATCCGGAATCGGTTCTAACGCAGTTCGGCAGCCATATTATTAAGAATTTTGTCGAACTTTCCCGCTATCTAAACCATCATGAAAAAAAGGAGGATTGAATCATGATCAAAGAGTGTATTACAAAGGTAGTTAACAGGAATGATTTTACACAACAGGAAATGGAAACTGTCATGGAAGAAATCATGACCGGCAAGGCAACCCCTGCCCAGATAGGCTCATTTATCACTGCCCTCAGGATTAAGGGAGAAACTGTTGATGAGATCGTCGGGGCTGCGAAGGCCATGAGGGCCAAGGCAATCAGAATATGCACAAACAATCATCTGGTGAATATTGATCGGGATGAGATCAATGTGGAGGATGAAACGATCCTCGATGTTGTGGGGACAGGGGGAGATGGGACAGGAACCTTCAACGTATCGACCACAACCTCGTTTGTTGCTGCTGGGGCAGGGGTAAAGGTGGCAAAACACGGAAACAGGGCGGTGTCCAGTCTGTGTGGAAGCGCTGATGTGCTTGAAAGCTTAGGGGTAAAACTCGATGTCACCAGTACCGATGTGGAACGATGCATTCAGGAGATAGGAATAGGGTTTCTCTATGCTCCCCTCTTTCATGGTGCCATGAAATATGCTGCCGGGCCGAGGCGAGAAATCGGGATACGCACCATCTTTAATCTTCTCGGTCCTTTAACAAATCCGGCAGGCGCCTCCACGCAGGTCTTGGGTGTGTATGAACTGGAGCTGACTGAAAAAATTGCCCATGTCCTCAGAAAATTGGGGACCAAGGAGGCGTTTGTGGTCTGCGGTGAAGGGACCTTTGATGAGATAAGCATCTGCGGCCTCACGAAGATTTCCCATCTGAAGGGCGGCGAGGTAACGACCTTTGAATTGACACCTGAAGAGTATGGGTTCAAAAGGGCGGAGACATCGGAGATACGAGGGGGAAGTAGCCAGGAAAACGCCCGGATTATCCGGAACATCCTGAACGGTGAAAAAGGCCCCAAGACAGACATGGTACTCCTGAACGCGGCGGCTGCGTTTCTGGTTGTAGGTCTCGACAACTCTCTACAAGAAGGGATCATGAGGGCGCGAGATGCCGTCGATTCCGGTCATGCCAGGAAAAAACTTGACGAGCTGATCTCTTTCACCCAAGAGTGCACCTCCTATGCCCGTGAAGAGACCTCGGGACGCGCCTTATGAACGCTTTATTGACGAAGGTACTCGGCGAAAAACGCAAGGAAGTTGATACGTTAAAAAAAGAGGGGATATCAAGGAATAGAGATAATGACCTTGGCGCTACCCGTGATCTTAAGAGGGCCCTATCCATACCTAATAGGATCAACCTAATTGCCGAGATAAAGTTCGTCTCCCCCTCAGCCGGCATCATTCGTGAGCAGGAGGATCCTATCAGCATAGCCCGAATATACGTAAAGGCCGGGGCAGCGGCTCTATCGCTTTTGACCGACAAACGGTTTTTTAGCGGAGATATCAAGTATCTGCCGCGGCTAAAACGGGAACTCCCCGTACCCATCGTGCGAAAGGACTTTATCATAGACGAGATGCAGGTAAGAGAATCATTCGAATGGGGGGCAGATGCCATCCTCTTGATCGCACGTATCATATCACGCCGAAAACTCAAAATATTTCTCAGGATGTGCCAAAGCCTCGGCATGGCTGCCCTCACCGAGGTTCATGACCAGAATGACGTCAGCAAGGCCCTCGACTGCGGCGCTGATATCATCGGGATAAACAACCGAGATCTGGACACCTTCAAAGTGGATCTCGCCACCACTATCAGTCTTGCGCCTTTGGTGCCCGCAGGGCATATCATCGTCAGTGAAAGCGGCATCAGCAACAGCAGAGATGTCCGGGCATTGCAAAGAGTGGGAGTACAAGCCATCCTGGTGGGTACCGCCCTCATGAAGAGCAAGGATATGGAGAAAAAGGCAAGAGATCTGATTCAGGATGGAGCAATAGACGATGGTCAGGATTAAGATCTGCGGTATTACCAATCAGTATGACGCCTCTCTGGCTGTTGAGCTGGGGGCTGATGCACTCGGCTTTATATTTGCCCCGAGTCCTCGAAAAGTGACTCCTCAGCAGGCACGCCATATCATCGAGGGCCTCCCGCCTTTTGTCCAGACCGTAGGGGTTTTTGTGGATGAATCCCTCAGCAGGATTAGGGATATTGCCGATTTTTGCGGTCTTGAGATGATCCAGCTCCACGGGGATGAGCCCCCTAATTTTTGTGCCGCCCTTATGCCCCATGTGATCAAAGGTTTCCGGCTGAATGATTCATCGAGCCTTTCACATATAACTGATTATCGTGGGAAGATCAGGGCAGTGCTCTTAGATACTTACCAAAAGGGGTTACAGGGGGGCACGGGAAAGACCTTTGACTGGAACCTGGCCATAAGGGCTAAAAGTATGGGAATGCCTATTATCATCTCAGGGGGCCTGAGGCCATCTAATATTTATAGTGCTATTGCGACTGTTCAACCATACGCCATTGACGTCAATAGCGGGATTGAAGAGAGCCCTGGGGTGAAAAATCCCTTTTTGATGAAAAGCCTCATGGAAAAAACACGACAAATTGAGACTTGAGAGGACCTACAGTGAATAAAAAGAAAGGATATTTCGGGCCGTATGGAGGAACATTTGTGCCGGAAACCCTTTTAAGCCCCCTTAAGGAACTGGGAAAGTCCTTTAGGGTAGCTATGAAGGATCAGGATTTCCGCTCTGAATTGACCTATTATCTCCATCACTACGTGGGGAGACCAACGCCTCTTTACCTTGCAGGTCGGTTGAGCAGGCGTTTGGGTGGGGTGAAGATCTATTTTAAAAGAGAGGATCTGGCTCACACAGGGGCTCATAAAATTAATAACACCATAGGGCAGGTTCTTCTTGCCAGGCGAATGGGTAAGACCAGGATTGTTGCCGAGACCGGAGCAGGCCAGCACGGGGTTGCCACTGCCACTGCAGCTGCCCTCTTCAACATGGAGTGCCGCATTTACATGGGCGACAAGGATATCCAACGGCAGGCCATGAATGTATCTCGTATGAAACTCCTTGGGGCAGAGGTAATTCCGGTCAAGCAGGGCTGCCAAACCTTAAAGGATGCGGTCAACGAAGCAATAAGGGACTGGGTGGCCAATGTTGGAAACACGTATTATGTCATGGGATCGGTTGTCGGCCCATCACCCTATCCCTTGATGGTGAGGGAGTTCCAGTCGGTCATAGGTAGGGAGGCCCGCCGCCAGATTACAATGGCCGAGGGCCGTCTTCCCGATGCAATCATAGCCTGTGTAGGCGGCGGGAGTAATGCCGTGGGAATTTTTTATCCCTTCCGACGAGATCCGGTGCAATTGATTGGGGTGGAGGCAGCCGGCCTCGGGCTTGACACCGGCAAACACTCGGCAACTCTTTCGAAGGGAAGCCCCGGCATTTTACATGGGTCCTTCAGCTATCTCTTGCAGAGCACGGAGGGGCAGATCAGTCAGGCCCATTCCATTGCCCCGGGCCTCGACTATCCCGGGGTTGGTCCGGAACATGCCTTTTTTAAGGACAGCGGCAGAGCTAGCTATGGATCAGTGACTGACGATGAGGCACTCAAGGCATTTGGGCTCCTGTCAGAAACGGAAGGGATTATCCCAGCCTTAGAGAGTGCCCATGCCGTAGCCTACGTGGCCAAGGCTGCGCCGAATATGAGCTCCGATAAAATCATAATTGTCAATCTTTCAGGCAGGGGGGATAAGGATATCTCTATTGTAGCTGAGAGACGGGTGGCGACGAAAGGAGACGGAGTTGTATGAACAGGATAGATCTGCTTTTTAACAGGTTGAAAAGAGAGGGGGAAAAGGCCCTCGTTCCCTTTCTTACCGCGGGGGATCCTGATCTTGCCTTTACGAGGGATCTGGTGCTCGCCCTCGAGGAATCCGGCGCCCATATGATCGAATTAGGAGTTCCCTTCTCCGATCCCATAGCCGATGGACCGGTTATCCAAGCCTCCTCGGTCAGGGCCTTGCAGCAGGGTATAGACATCGAAAAAATACTGGCGCTGGTTCATGAATTAAGACAAAGGACCGACATTCCTCTTGTCTTGATGACCTATTTCAACCCGGTTTATCGAATGGGATTAAAAAAAACTGCCCGTCAGGCATCCCTGGCAGGGGTGGACGGCTTTGTGATCCCGGATCTCCCCCTGGAGGAAGCCGCCGAATGGACGGCATCGGCCAGGACGAATAACCTGGATACCATCTTTCTCGTAGCGCCCAATACGCCTTCATCCAGGGCGAAATACATAGCCCGAAAAACCAATGGTTTTCTCTACGCCGTGTCCGTTACTGGCGTCACAGGGAAAAGAAAGGAAATCCCCCAGGGGTTGACCGATTATCTGAAGATCCTGAGGAGTGTCACGAATAAGCCGCTTGTCATAGGGTTCGGGATCACCTCTCCATCCCAGGTGAGGGAAATCAGACCGCTTTGCGACGGGGTAATCATCGGGAGTGCGTTAATCGATCTTGTATACCGATTTAGGGATAAAAAAACCGGCAATTCCCGCGTGAAATTGTTTATAAACACTCTTGCGGAGGCCTTGAGAGACAGGTAATTGCGAAAATTTTATCAAACGCTTTAAAAAAAGCTTGACAATTGAATTGTCTTCAGCTATGAGAATAAGTTCAAGCATGAGGAAAGATCGCAACCGGGGGTATCATGAATAAAGTATTTCAAAACATTATCGGCATTATTAGAGCAACGGGGGTAGTGCTCCGCTCCCTGTTGCTCCTCCTTTTGGTAGGCAGCCTAAAACTACCGGTCCTGATAATGTCGTGATGTTTTCAGAAGCCTTTACAAAACCCGTTATCAGGTCCGCCTGATAACGGGTTTTTTTTGTTAACCGACAACAGAGAGCAAACGAATGGAAGGGGAAATCCTCATCTACGATACCACCCTGCGAGACGGCACCCAGGGGGAACACATCAGTTTCTCAGCTGAGGAAAAGCTGCGAATAGCCCAACGACTGGCTGAACTCGGTGTGCACTACATAGAGGGAGGTTGGCCTGGATCGAACCCGAAGGACATGCGCTTTTTTCAGATGGCCAAGGATCTTCGGCTCGGTGCAACGCGCTTAACCGCTTTCGGCAGTACCAGAAAGGCACATATAGCTCCTGAATACGATCCGAACCTCACTGCCCTCCTTAAGGCCCGAGTGGATACCATAACCCTATTCGGAAAAAGCTGGGATCTCCAGGTGATCGATATCCTGGGCATCTCTCTCGAGGAGAACCTATGGATGATCGAAGATTCTATTCGATATCTCAAATCAAAAGGAAAAGAGGTCATGTTTGATGCCGAACATTTCTTTGACGGCTATAAGGCAAACCCAGCATACGGCCTTAAGACTATTGGGGCAGCTGTCTCTGGGGGTGCTGATAGCATCGTGCTTTGCGATACCAACGGAGGATCTCTCGTGGGCGAGGTAACAAAGACCATTGAGGAGGTAAGGAGATCCTTTCCTGGTGTTCCCTTCGGCATCCACACACACAATGACGGCGGACTTGCCGTAGCAAATACGCTCGCTGCTATTGAGGCCGGCGCCAGCATGGCGCAGGGGACGATAAATGGATATGGCGAGCGCTGCGGAAATGCGGATCTCACCTCTGTGATCCCAAATCTTCTTTTAAAAATGGGCAAGAAATGCCTTGACGACTCGAAGCTTCCCCTCCTCACCGAGGTCTCACGCTATGTGAGCGATATAGCAAATATCCCGCCCCTCAATGAAAGACCTTTTGTGGGGCGCAGTGCCTTTGCCCACAAGGGTGGAGTACATGTGAGCGCTATTGCTAAAAAGCCATCAGCCTATGAGCACATAAAGCCTGAGCTGGTGGGCAACAAACGGCGGGTGCTTGTCTCCGACCTCTCAGGAAAGAGCAATATCGACTATAAGGCCCAAGAGATGGGGATCTCCCTGGGCGGTAATGGTTACGGAAGCAGGGAGATAGTCAAAGAGATAAAACGGATGGAGGATCTGGGCTACCAGTTCGATGCAGCAGAGGGATCACTTGAGCTGCTTATGAAAAAGACGACCGGCCAATTTAAAGAGCCCTTTTCTCTTCTCTCTCTGAAGGTGATCAATGAGAAAGATGGTTATGGGCAGACCATCTCGCAAGCAACGATCAAGATATCGGTGGGTGAGGAGGAAGAGATCACGGCAGCCGAGGGAAACGGTCCTGTGAATGCGATCGACAATGCCCTTCGAAAGGCCCTCCGGAAATTCTATCCTTCTATCGATGAGATGAGATTGTTCGACTTTAAGGTGAGAGTCTTGGAGGGCAGCGCAGGAACAGCGGCAAAGGTGCGTGTCTTGATTGAATCACGAGACGGTAAGGAGATCTGGAATACCGTCGGTGTCTCAGAGAATATTATCGAGGCAAGCTGGCAGGCACTGGTAGATAGTATCTATTTCAAACTAAGCAAGAACCTTGTCGAAAGACATACGGGAGATGGTAGGTGAGCAGACGATGTACCTGATAAATTTAGAAGAGGTGGAAAAAGCCGCAGGGAACAGGATAAGAAGAGCCCTGCGGCTGACGCTCGTTTCATTTCTGCGAGGATAATTTCAACCCCTATTCTCTGATAAACGACGAAACGAAATGAAAGGAGTATTTCCATGACAGAAAAGATCATAATCTTCGACACCACCCTGAGGGACGGAGAGCAATCTCCGGGCTACAGTATGAACACCGCCGAAAAGCTGCACTTCGCTGCTCAGCTCGAAAAGCTGCACGTAGATGTCATTGAAGCAGGATTCCCTTCCTCCTCGGCCGGAGATTTCGAGGCGGTTCAGATGATTGCTCGGAAGGTGACGAATGTTGAGCTCGCAGCACTTGCTCGAACGTCCAAAGAGGATATTGACGCGGCATGGGGCGCAATAAAGGAGGCAGCGCATCCCCGGATCCATATCTTTATCGCTACCTCGGATATCCATCTCGAGCATAAATTACGAATGACGAGAGATCAGGTTATTTCCAATGCGGTAGAGGCAATCAAATACGCAAAGCAATTCACGAACAATATCGAATTCTCAGCAGAAGACGGCTCGAGATCAGATAGGGATTTCCTCTGTAAGATCTTCGAAGCAGCAATCGCGGCAGGAGCAACTACGGTAAACCTTCCTGATACCGTAGGCTATGCAATTCCCGGCGAGTTTGCTGAGCTGGTTTCCTATATAAAAGATCATACACCGCATATAAACCAGGCAATCCTTAGTGTCCACTGCCACAATGATCTTGGCCTGGCAACAGCCAATACCCTGGCAAGCATAACTGCCGGTGCGCGGCAAGTTGAAGTAACCGTCAACGGGATTGGGGAACGGGCCGGCAATACCTCCCTTGAGGAGGTCGTAATGGCCCTCCATACAAGGCGCAGTTCTCTCGATTTTTTCACCGATATAAACACCAGAGAGATATATCCCTCAAGTCATTTACTGGTTATGATTACCGGCATCCCGGTCCAGCCCAATAAGGCTATTGTGGGCGCCAATGCCTTTTCCCATGAGGCAGGGATTCACCAAGATGGGATATTAAAACACAGGGACACCTATGAAATCATGGAGCCTGCCACCATCGGTCTAGAGACAAACCGCCTCGTCTTAGGGAAGCATTCAGGGAGACATGCATTCAGCGAGCGAGTCAAGAGCCTCGGCTATGATTTGCCAAGAGATACTATCGACCTCCTCTTCAAGAGATTTAAAGAACTGGCGGACAAGCGAAAGGAGATTGTGGATGAGGATCTCGAGGTGATGGTCGCTGAAGAGATACTCCGCGTACCGGATACTTATAAACTCAAGTATCTTAACGTGACAAGCGGAACAGTTATGGTACCTACGGCAACGATACAGATGGAAATCAAAGGAAAAGAGGAACAGAAAGCGGGATTTGGAATTGGCCCTATTGATGCAACCTTCAATACCATAGCGGAGATGACAGGTTCACAGTCAAAACTCGTCAATTTTTCCATCGACTCCCTCACCGGCGGTACCGATGCCCAAGGCAGCGTAACCGTTCGTCTGGAACAAGAAGGAGTCCAGACCCTCGGCAAAGGCAACGACCCAGACATCATCGTGGCCAGCGCCAAGGCATATATTAACGGGCTCAACAGGCTTGTGCATCTTAAGAAAAATCATTTTCCCGAGAAGAAGCCTAAATAAGCTCCTTGGGTGGTACGAACAACAAAAATGAAAAGCATACATGATATTGGAGCTTCCATAGTGGGGAGCAGCACACTGAAAGAAAAGGGTGCGACATGTCCATGACCATAACTGAAAAGATTTTGGCAGACCATAGCAACAGAAAAAAAGTCTCGCCGGGGGACCTGATAGAGGTCCGCGTCGACATGGCTCTTGCCAACGATATTACCACTCCCCTCGCTATACAGGTCTTCAACGAGATAGGAAATCCGGACGTATTTGACCGGGAAAAGATTGCGCTCATTCCCGACCACTTTACGCCGAACAAGGATATTAACTCCGCTCAGCAGGCCAAGATGATGAGGGAATTCGCCATGTGCCACCACATCACGCACTACTACGAACTCGGGCAGGGAGGCATTGAGCATATCATTCTTCCTGAAAAGGGGTTGGTTATACCGGGGGACCTTGTTATCGGCGCAGACAGCCATACCTGCACCTATGGAGCGCTGGGTGCATTTTCCTCCGGCGTCGGCAGTACCGATCTCGGCGTTATAATGGCCACGGGTAAAACCTGGCTTAAGGTGCCACCGACTATCAAGATCGAATATGAAGGGGAACTCTCGCCCTGGGTAAGGGGAAAGGACCTTATCCTCTTTACCCTGGGAACACTGGGGGTTGATGGCGCAACTTACCGAGCCCTGGAATTCTCAGGACCGGTTATTACACGGCTCCCCATGGCCCAGAGGTTCACCATAACCAATATGGCAGTGGAGGCCGGAGCAAAAAACGGCATTATCGAGCCGGATGAGATTACCTTGGCGTTTGTGGCCCAGAGATCCCACAGAAGGCCTTTAGTCTGTACCAGTGATCCTGGTGCAGACTACGAAAAGGTAATTAAGATCAGGGTCGATGCGCTTGAACCACAGATTGCATTCCCCCATTCACCAGCCAATGTCCGGCCCCTCTCTCAGGCTGGCGACATACGGCTTGACCAGGTCTTTATAGGCTCATGCACCAATGGCCGGCTGGAAGATTTACGTGACGCAGCTGCCGTACTCAAAGGAAAGGCCATTGCCAAGGGAGTAAGGCTTATTGTCTTACCCGGTTCCCAGCTGATCTTTCAGGAGGCTATTAAAGAGGGAGTTATCCAGATATTGCTTAATGCGGGCGCGGTGATCGGCCCTCCTTCGTGCGGGCCGTGCTTGGGTGGTCATCTGGGCATCCTGGCAGAGGGAGAACGTGCCCTTTCAACGACCAACAGAAACTTCATAGGCCGAATGGGACATCCTAAGAGCGAGGTATATCTTGCAAGCCCGGTTATCGCTGCTGCGTCGGCTGTCTTGGGATCGATCGGCGGACCGGAGGAGCTTTAGATGAGAATCCAGGGAACGGCATGGAAGTTCGGGGATAATGTTGATACAGACCTCATCATCCCGGCTCGGTTTCTAAATGTATCAGACAGTGAAGCACTTGCCAAAAATTGCTTTGCCGACATACGGCCGCGTTTTATGGACATGATCAACCCAGGCGATATCATAGTGGCAGGAAAAAATTTTGGCGCCGGGTCTTCTAGGGAGCATGCACCCCTGGCTATCAAGGGTGCCGGCATCAGCGTTATTATAGCGGAAGGCTTTGCCCGCATATTTTACAGAAATGCCTTTAACATAGGATTACCCATTGTAGAATCAGCGGAGGCAGCCTGCTCGGTTGAAGAAGGGCATGTCATATCCGTTGATCTTTCAACAGGAGAGATTCAAGACACCCATACGGGCAGGCGATTTTTCGCAAAGCCCTTACCCGATTTTATGCGGCAGATCGTGGAGGCAGGGGGTCTGGTGAACTACATTAAGCGATCGTAAGGGATACCGTAATAAAACAATGAAGAGGAGGGAGTAGTCTTGGAATTAACCGGGGCACAAATATTAATGGAGGTCTTGAAAGAAGAAAAGGTTGACACCATATTCGGTATTATAGGCGCTGCTGTCATGGATATCTTCGATGAGCTGGCCAAGACCGATATCAGGCACATCAATGTTAAGCATGAACAGGCAGCGGTCCATGCAGCCGACGGCTATGCTCGGGCAAAGAAAACAGCGGGCGTATGCCTGGTAACATCTGGTCCGGGTGCTACCAATACCGTAACCGGCATTGCCTCCGCCTACATGGATTCCATACCTTTGGTTATCTTTACCGGACAGGTGCCTACAGGGCTCATAGGAAACGATGCCTTTCAGGAGGTGGACATTGTGGGCATTACCCGGCCATGCACCAAGCACAATTATCTCGTGAAGAGTATCGGGGACCTTGCCAGGGTTGTCAAGGAGGCATTCTACATTGCCCGTTCAGGGCGTCCAGGTCCGGTGCTGGTTGACATCCCCAAGGACGTCATCCAGGCCAGGGCAAACTATCAACCTCTGCCGCCCCCCTCTCTAAAGTCCTACAGCCCGACCTACCGGCCTAATAAAAAGCAACTCGCCAAGGCGTTCAAACTCATTCAAGAGGCTAAGAAACCACTCATCTTTGCAGGCGGCGGCGTTATCCTCTCAAAGGCGTCCGCTGAGCTCACTACGCTCGCTACGAGGCTCAACGCCCCGGTAACTGCCTCCCTCATGGGACTGGGCGCCTTTCCTGGGACGGACAAGCTCTGGCTGGGCATGCCCGGTATGCACGGCACTTATCGCGCCAATATGTCTATCGGGACCTGTGACCTGCTCATCGGCGTCGGTGTGCGCTTCGATGACAGGGTAACAGGAAAAATAGATACCTTTGCGCCTCATGCCAAGATTATTCATATTGATATCGATCCCACCTCCATTCGCAAGAATATCATGGTAACAGTGCCTATCGTGGCGGACTGCAAGGAAGCCCTAACTGAGCTCAACAGGCTCATCGAAGCAGAAGGGGCTACAGCAGATCCGGGAAGCAACAAAGCTTGGCTCTCTCAGATAGAGGAGTGGGAAGACGCTGTTCCTCTGGCCTACGAGCAAAAGGATATCATCAAACCCCAGTATGTGATTGAAAAACTCTATGAACTGACAGAGGGAAACGCTATCATTTCTACCGAGGTTGGACAGAACCAGATGTGGACAGCGCAGTATTACCATTTCCGCCGTCCAAATGCGTTTCTTACCTCGGGCGGGCTCGGCTGTATGGGATTTGGGTTCCCTGCTGCTATCGGCGGACAGGTAGCCTGCCCCAAAGAACTCGTTATTGATATTGCCGGAGACGGCAGCATCCAGATGAACATCCAGGAACTGGCAACCGCCATCAAGTATGATCTGCCGGTAAAGATCATTATCCTTAACAACCAGTACCTCGGCATGGTTCGACAGTGGCAGGCGTTATTCTATGAAAAACGGTATGCCGCTACGGATATTCAAGGTGGCCCTGATTTTGTAAAATTAGCTGAAGCATATGGCGGCGTGGGGCTGAGGGCGACAAGGCCGGAAGAGGTAGTGCTTGTGCTTAAAGAGGGGCTGAGCACACCAAAACTCGCTATCATGGAGTTTTTGGTAGACAGGGAAGAGTGCGTCTATCCCATGGTCCCTGCCGGCGCAGCAATCACTGAGATGCTTCTCGTTTAAATAAAGGTAGTCATGATGATAACGAATCAAAGACACACTGTTTCGCTTCTGGTCGATAATCAACCGGGCGTGCTTTCTCGCATCGCAGGGATGTTCAGCGGCCGCGGCTTCAATATAGAAAGCCTGTGCGTTGCCCAGACCATGGATCCCCTCATCTCCAGGATAACCTTGGTTACTGCTGGAAATGACATGGTTATTGAACAGATCATTAAACAGCTTAACAAGTTGGTCAATGTAATCAAGGTCTATGATCTCACGGGCAGCAATTTCGTTGAGGAAGAGATGGCGCTCGTGAAGGTAAGGGCAAACCCTGAACACAGGGCAGAAATCCTGAGGCTGGTTGATATCTTCAAATGCAAGGTTATTGATGTGTGCGCAACTCATTATACCGTCGAGGCAACCGGCAACCAAGAGAAACTCAGGGCACTCTTAGAGCTCTTACAACCCATGGGAATAAAAGAGATTGCGCGGACCGGTTCTATAGCCCTGTCGCGGGACAGGAAATAACAGCTTACAAAAAAAGGAGATTTGGTAATGGCAAAGATTGATTTCGGCGGTGTTATAGAGGATGTAGTCACTTCAGATGAGTTTTCCTTAGAAAGGGCCCAGAAGGTATTGGAAAACGAGACGGTAGCAGTTCTCGGCTACGGGGTGCAAGGCCCTGGGCAGGCCTTGAATATGATTGATAATGGCATCAAGGTCATTGTGGGTCAGCGGGAAGGCGGCAGCTCATGGCAGCGAGCAGTCAGTGACGGATTTGTGCCCGGTGAAACCCTGTTCCCCTTAGAGGAGGCCGCTGAAAAGGGGACAATTATTCAGTTTCTCGTCTCCGATGCCGGTCAGATGGCTATATGGCCGACTATTAAACCCTGTCTCAAGGAGGCTGACGCCCTTTCCTTTTCACATGGTTTTTCCATCACCTACAGGGAACAAACAGGGGCTAATCCTCCTGAGGAGGTGGATGTCATTATGGTGGCGCCAAAGGGCTCAGGACGCACTGTTCGCTCCAACTTTCTCAACGGAAGCGGGATTAATTCAAGCTACGCCGTATTCCAGGACTATACCGGCAGGGCAAAGGAGAGGGCGCTCGCAGTAGGAATCACCATAGGGTCCGGATACCTCTTTCCCACTACCTTTAAGAAAGAGGTATACAGCGATCTTTTGGGAGAGAGAGGCGTTCTCATGGGATGCCTTGCAGGGGTCATGGAGGCACAGTACGATATACTCCGCAAACATGGCCATAGCCCGAGCGAGGCATTTAATGAAACAGTGGAAGAACTGACTCAGAGCCTCATTCGGCTTGTAGCTGAAAACGGCATGGATTGGATGTATGCCAATTGCAGCACGACTGCCCAGAGGGGCGCCCTCGACTGGAAGCCCAGGTTCAGAGACGCAGTGGCCCCGCTATTTGAGGAGCTTTACAAAAGCGTCGTCTCAGGAGAGGAAACAAAAATTGTGCTTGAAGCCAACGGCGCCCCAGAATACAGGGAAAGCCTCAGAAAGGAATTAGATGAAATAAAAAATTCTGAGATGTGGAGGGCAGGTGCTGCGGTGCGCTCCCTGAGGCCTGAGAAAAGAAAAAAGGCATAAACACCAGTAAAGAAAGGCAAAACCGTGACAAAAGAATACACTATTGCATTTATCCCTGGAGACGGGACAGGCCCGGAGGTAATAACCGAAGGCAGAAAGGCATTGGAGGCGCTCTCTCATCGGTACGGCATACGTTTTAATTTTGTTTCCTACCCCTTAGGCGGAGACCATTACTTAAAAACTGGTGAGCTTCTCCCGGAGAATATCATCACTGAACTGAAGGCGATGGATGCGATCTACCTCGGGGCGATAGGCAATCCCGATGTGAGGCCGGGTATCTTAGAACGGGAAATACTTCTGAGGCTCCGCTTGGAACTGGATCTTTACATCAACCTCCGACCCGTGATCCTCCTTCCCGGCGTTTTTACCCCCCTCAAGGACAAAGGCCCTGAGGATATAGATTTTATTGTGGTTCGGGAAAACACTGAAAGCCTTTATGTTGGCAGCGGCGGCATCTTTAAGAAAGGAACGCGCGATGAGGTGGCTATCCAGGAGTCTATCAGTACTAGGAAAGGCGTAGAGCGCTGTGTTCGATATAGCTTTGAGTGCTGCCGGAAGCGCGATAAGGGCAAGCGTCTAACTCTGTGTGGCAAGTCCAATGTCTTGACCTATGAATTCGATCTCTGGGAGAGGGTTTTTCAGGAAGTACACAAGGAATATGCTGATATTGCCACCGACTACCACCACGTCGATGCCATTTGCATGTGGATGGTCAAGAATCCCGAGCAATTCGATGTCATCGTTACCAACAACATCTTCGGCGACATCATTACCGACCTCGGTGCTATTATTCAAGGTGGCCTCGGTATTGCTGCCGGGGGAAACATTAACCCTGAGGGGGTTTCCATGTTTGAGCCCATCGGCGGCTCTGCCCCTAAATATGCCGGATTACATATGATAAACCCCTTGGCTGCCATATCCGCAGCCCAGATGATGGTGGAATACCTGGGGGAAAATGCGGCAGCAGAAGCCCTGCAAAATGCCATCAAAAAGGTGGCGAGAGATAACCTCAAGAGCCTGGAAGCCGGAAAGATGGGCTACAGCACTGAAGAAGTGGGAGATTTAGTAGCCCGCTCTCTGTGAACATCATGGCATATTGAAATCTCTGCCCTATCCGACGCTTGCTATCATCCATAAATATGCATTTTCATGGTACTAAAAGAACCCCCTAATTTATAATGCCCGTGATTGAGCATTTTCCCGTATGACTGGCTACTGCATAATCTGGGTTAAATGAGATTATTTAAAGTACCGGCTTCTTTGATGTAGTATAATTTAGGGGTGATTAGTTACCATGAAATTCGGTGTTTTATGGTATTTATGGCGTTCTTTGTCTAATACATGTGTGATAACTTGGTGATTATTATAGGGTGATATAGGCAATTTAGAGAAAAGAATTTTATAATTTCAAAGAATTAGGTCTTATGGACCTGTATGTTTTAACTTTTAGTGTGTTGGTCGAGACTTCTGTTCTATTCCTCCTCATAAATAAAAACAAGGCATCAATATCTTTCATTGCATATATTCAACATAGGATGAGGCCAGGTAATTATAAGTCTCAGGTTGTATTTTTGTTGTAGGAAGAGGGCTTTGTCAAGGGAGTGGTAAACTTCTCCCTTCTTTTTGATCTCGATGAAATATCGTATTGCAAGCCTTTTCTTGCTTTCGTGTTAATTCCACTGCTTTTGGTTTATTAAGCCTTTGAGTATGTCCTTTTGGATTCTTTGGGTCTCTCCCCATCTTTGTTGAATATCGTTTGGGATGGAAACCTGGAAGTAGCCTGATCGGAATATACATTTTTCCGGCTCCTCGTCCCAGTCATACCTGTTGGTGCTGTCTAAATCAAACGGGCTTCCCCTGAAACCCCCTGTTAATAGTGAAATACGGGTAAATATGTGACGCTCTTTCACCCCTATGCAATTAGGTATTGCATTTGGGCTAACGCATCTTATGACACTTGGGGGCACAGTGTTTTGGTGCCAAAGCCCAGTTGAGCCGAGGTACATATCCTCTCGGATGAGGTTGAGGGATTTAAGCTGATAAGGGTTTTTAATGATTCCATAGAATGGATCCTTTTCTATCGAAATATCCATTTCCTCAAGTTCTTGCAGGAAAAAGAGAAGGTTTTCCATATACGCGATAAAATAAAAAAGCTCATCAGGCTCAAAATCCATCTCCTCCGCAATATTTGAGAGATTAATTACGATTTCTTGTGAGATTTCGGGTAGAGGATAAAGTTCAAAAATAGCATTTAGGTTGAATCTATCTAATATTTTCATTAATTCTGGAAGCACAGGGTAAATTCTTGCAGGCCGTTTCCTCTTTGGCAGGCCCTTTAAGATAATTTGAGCCGGAACCTTTCCTACGGTAACTAAATGCATCGCCGTAATGTTTTCAGTCTCTTTTTTATACAATGCCTGCGTAACCTCTGAGTCCACCGTTTGTGAGATATAATTCTTGCGGAATTCCTGCATAATCTTATAGAGTTGAGCATAGATAAACATTGCTAACGGGCCGGTATTGTTAAGCTCAGGGTCCCTGGTTATTTCATAAAAGATTACCCTAAGTATATCTTCATTATTAAAGCGAAGCACAAGGAAGCGCCCAAGCTGGGTTGCCTCGGGCTTTTGCTTTTTTTTAAGGTATCTGATAAGGGTTTTTGCCAGGTTAGAAAGGCTATCCCTTAGTTCTCCTTCTTGTTTTAAATTGCTAAAGGATATTCCAAACCATTGCTTGCTTATACTATCCTTCTCAGGAAGACCTATATG